>Ga0256405_10003736_pt1 | contig 30643 bp, 34 predicted proteins | sample RumenRJG_02DNA_FD_189096 | JGI IMG/M metagenome (GOLD analysis project Ga0256405, IMG submission 189096) | Bovine rumen microbial communities from Lethbridge, Alberta, Canada - RJG_02 | ecosystem: Host-associated > Mammals > Digestive system > Stomach > Rumen | place: Canada: Alberta...
CTTCTTACTTATGCTACATCTTGTATATGTTCAATCCTATACCGCCTATATATACTCGATTTTTGATATAAACGAGAGAGGGCAACGGTTCGCTCCTATCACTCAAACTATCAAAAATAAGGGGGGGCATACATTTAATTAATCTTTATTTCTATCATGTACATTAATTACATTTCCATCTTCGTCGAAATATATTTCTCTATCATTATTTTTTAAATGTTCTTCGTTATGACAATTTATACACAGCAATTCTAAATTGTCTTGATTCAGAGAAATGTTTTCATCATGTATATTTGTTTCATTTAAATAAATCTTGTGATGTACTATTAATTGTTTACTTGAAAAAGATTTTCCGCAACGTTCACAAATTCCATGTTGTGTGCTTATCTTTAACTGTCTTGCACGTTTCCATTTTTCACTTTGATAAAATGATTTTGCAAAATCTCTTGCCATTAAAAAAACACCTCTATTATAGAATAGCCAAAAGCCCTCTACTGTAAATAGAGGGCTTTTGGCTGTTATATGTTTAATTTTATCTTTTGAATTAATTCGTATTGTGTTTTCTTGCGCTTGTTCCCCGTCCTGTTTAGTTCAGAATCATAATAATACTTCTTACGCTGTTCGTTGTGAGTATGATTCATTTTCTCAACTTTTAAAATATACATATCAGTTATTATTTCTCGATATGTACGAAATTTATTGTACAAACTACAAACAACAGATTCTATATTATCTGCATTGCACTGATTAATCATTTTTTGTAAATGTATCTTTGTTTTCACTTTGTTCATTATAATTCATCTCCAATTTCTTTAACGATAAAATCTATACTTGACTTGATAATTTTACTTACATTATGTCTATTCGTTTTCATTTCTTCACTTACATCTGATTGACTTCTACCTACATTTGCTACTTGCATCAAAATATATCTATACTTTTGATTTAATTTACTTAATTCTTGATAGAGAAGAATCTTCTCTTCAACACTCAAACTATCAAAATTCCTCAACTTCTTTTTCACTAAATTTGTATTGAATTCTTTTGTAAATATTGTTAATTCATTATCATCAGATATAAGTTTATTGATTTTTTCCAATACTATTTTTTTGATAATATCAATATCGCTTGTATTTTTTCTAATTTGTTTTAATAAGAACTTATATACATTTGTATCATGAATTTTATTATTTTCAAAAATATATTTAATCTGTTCTTTAGTCATTCATGCTCACCTTCTTCTTTTTTCATCTTCTTATATACATTTACAGCGTTACACATATAAAAAATTGAAATTATACAACATACAATACTAAATACTAACATTTATACTCACCTCAAATCGCTTTCTATATATACAATACATTATATTTTTCGTTTTATTCGTTGTTGATATATCAATCTTTTTTGTATATGATTTGCGGATATTTGCTATTCGAATAAATACAATTGTAATCTAGATACTCAATTGCTTCTTCTACAGTGCAATTATCTTGTTCAATTATACAATCAATCATTTTTTCGTAATCATAGATTGCCTGATTCGTTGCAACGTTCACACCTAAAAACGCTTTATCAAAATTATCGAAAAGCATTACATCTTCAAAATTGTTTGCTTCTAAAAATTCTTTTACATTCATCTTGTCATTACTCCTTTTTTAATTTTACGCAATATTTTTTATATCTTCATTATGTAAATTTTCTACTTCTAAAATTAATTCTTGTAAATCTTCATCAATATTAAAATCGTTCATTGTTGTTCTGTAGACTTGTTCTTTAATATCCATGCCGAAATTTTCTTTCCAATAATCAATTTTAGCGTCTAACGCATCGCCAATGCAGTCATATACACCGATGCGCTTCGTCTTGTTATTTTCGCGTGTCTGAAATTCATATTTATCTTTACCACATTTATAAATGTTTCTATACCCCGTTGAGCACTTAGATTTTATCGTTTGATTTCTCAAGTTCTGCTGTACAGTTGTTACTTTCAAATTCTCACGTCTGTTGTCTGTCTTATCATGATTTAAGTGGTCAACAACTAAAGATGTTAAGCAATTCGTTACGAATCTATGTAAGTATGTTTTTTTCGATTTAATATAAGTATAAATATATCCTGTTTGTTTATCTTGCGACCAATTGTATTTTGAAACTCTTTTGTAATCTGCATTTGAAATCTGAAATTTTACATTGTCTTTTGTCTTTAAAATCATTTTTATTTTCCTCACTTTTATTATTTTTTTTGCTGTTTGCTAACAGTTCTTCAATAATAAAATAGAGAAATATACGTCGAATATTTGCATGCTCAAAAAGCTTGATATATCAACACTTTTGCGAATCTGATTTTTGACACGATTATTTTTTTTTGCAAATTAATAAGCATGCACTGAATTCACAAGTACATGCTTATTTTTGTAAACATTTTTCATTTTTCTTTTTGATACAGGGTTTACATTTTTTCGGCTACACGTAAAGCATCGTCTAACTGATTTGTTTTTTCTAGAAATTCAGGTTTAGATGGCTTCTTTCTCAAATTGTTAGCTTTCATATAATTTGTAATCTGCAAATTCAAATTTGTGTGATACGCTGTATTGAATGCTTGCAAGAATTTTTTCCATCCCTCCGCATACTGCAAACCGTTTCTATTGACGAAATTTCTAATCAATGTATTTAACTTCTGACGTTTCGTTCCGTTCGTACAGACGCCGTTCAACGTGTCAAGTTCAGATTGCTGCTTTCTCTGTGTATCTTTAATAGACTCTGTTTCTTTTGTCAGCTTTGCAAGTTTTGTTTCGTGCTCTTTCATCAACAGCGCATTTTGTAAAAACATATCGGCTGTTGTAAGCTGTTTTTGCTGTTGTTTCGGATTGAAGTAGTTTTCTTCTAAACAATCAAACATATCCCATGCTCTATCTGTACCAAGCATCTTGCAATGTCTTGCAACGCCGCGTTTAGTCCAAAGGTAAAGCGTTCTTGTCATCGGTGAAATTTGTAAGTCACTATTAGTTACTCGCAAATTTTGCAATTCTTCACCACCTAATTTAAAATAATGCTTTCCCTCTTCAAAACGTTCTTTATTACTGTTAAAATTCTTCTTAATATTAGTTGGCTCGCATTCAAATCCTTCGCTTACTTGTTCTGTTGTCAATACTCTTTCATTGTTATACTCAACAACTGCTACATTCATGTTTGCGACTGTTACATATTTCATTGTAGAATCATCCTTCTGTTTTAATATTTAAAGAAAGATGCAGATTGGAACTTACCCAACCATTCTTTAACATTTTCTTTTTTAATTTATTTTCACTTATATTATAGTGAAAAAATCAATTTATGTTTTGTCAAATTTCAAAAAAAAATATTTATAAAGTAATCTAAGCAATGCAATTTTTGATTTTGAAATTTTCGACTCTATGCTTGAAATAATCATCAGAACGCAAAATTGCGTTCAGTCAAAAACATTAATACGGTTCTCAATGTTTTAAGTAATTCTATGTAGATAACAAAAAAGAAGTATGTCTTGAAAACGTAACATACCTCTTTTTTGCTATGGATTTATATTTTCATCTTGCTTCAATCTGTTTTCTTCTAACAATATATTTTATGAAATTTTCATTGTAGCAAAATCGTTATTATAATGATTGAATTTACAAAGCACTTTCTCGACGTGCGAATAATTAATATCTCTGATATTACTACATACAGATTTCAACTCAATAGCATATTCTTCTAATTTCAATTCATCAATCTCGTTCACAACATAAGAGTTAATTGTATTGTTGAACTTCTTCGCTTTCGAATTACTGTTATAAACTCGTGTGATTAACTGCAACGCTTCAAGTACATACATGTATCTTTTAACATATTTGTCATCTTTATTTAGCAGTTTCATTAAATACGTCTTTGCACACTCAAATTTCTCTGAATCATTCTGCATTAAATTTCTCTTTCTGATTTTTAAAATGACTTTATACATATCAAGCGATTTTTGCAAGAATTTCAGTTTTTTATTATTGCTTGCGACTTTTTCAAGCTTTGCAATCTGATTCATAGAAAATTCATCATCTAATTTGATTTCTTCGATGCTATTACTAACAATCGTTACATTGAAAATCTTAGCTAAAAAGTATACTGCTTCTTTGAAATCTACTTTTGCATACTTCATAACTAAGTCTATGATATTGCAATAGTAATTTTCCTCGCTGAAATCTTTGTAGTAGTATTTGTTTTCATACATATAAATAGTACAGCTTGCATTCTTATCCTCTCTAAATACTGAACAGAATGCTTTTTCTAACTCAGTATCAATATCAAACACTTTTCTAATATCATATTGTTTTACAAATTCAACGAAATCATTCATACTCATTTCAACATCTAATTTTTCTACATAATCAAAATAGTGATAATCCAATTCTTCTAATACAGAAGATAAATCAGACATGTTTTTTGTTATTGTATTAGCAGTATATAAGGGACACTTTTTTGTTTTACTTATATCATAATCATTTTGAAAAGCTTTTTCAATTTCTTCAAAAGAATAAGTTCTGTTTAAATATCTCACTTTAACAACGAATTTGTTTGAATCTGTTTTGTGATGAATCGAAAGCGGAACTCGTAAAACTCTGTTTACATCAGATACAGCGAAATCTACACAATCAGATACATTTACATACATATAGTTCAAAATTTGTTTTTCTACATCTTGCCATCTGTTTAAATCAGATTCAAACAGCAATTTTTTTGCTTGATATGAAGAATATACTGTGTTAATGTAAGATTTTTCATTTAAAATATAGTATATATGGAATCCGTTGCGTGATTCAACAATTGCCGACGGTTTTAAAGTCAAATTTATAAGTCTTTTATATACAACAGATTTCTTCTGTTGCAATTCTTCATCATTCAAATGTTGATTGTTTTCATTTTTGAAATCAATATCACAATAAAAGCATTTTGCTGTTTGTAATGCTTCTTTTTTTCGATTCTCATAATTATTGTTGTAAATCACGAAATCGTTGACTACATAATAAATATTTTCCTCAATCATGTCTGATTTATAGAAATTATCTAGCATATCGACTTGACTCAATACATTTATATTTCTACGCTTAATATCAATTGTATACGTATTATTAAGCTTTCCGTTTGCTTTCAAGCATTTGTCTAGCTTATATATACTTGTATTCAAATCTTCGCAGATTGATTTCTTCGTACTGTAATTTTTATTCAACTCTTTGCAATGATAAAACTTCTTTTCTTTATCTACAAATTTATAGTATTTCGTTTTCGATAAATCTTTATTCAGCATTTTGAAAAATTCTCTTGTTATATTATCAATCATTTTTAGCACCTTGTTTCATTTTTTTCTTTTCTATTCTATATATACTTCATTATATAGAAAATATTTGTTATATGTAACAGTAATGTATACAGATATTCAAGCTAGTTTTTTTTCTCTTGTATTAGCAGTATATAAGGGACACTTTTTTATATAGTAGATTATTTATAGATAAGAATTGTATTGAGTCAAGTTTTTTATCATAATATTCTGTCTTTATAACACGCTCACGCTTGCATAGAGACGTTCTAAAATGCTACTATATACATTTGTATACATCAAGCTTTTTACCATGCTTAAACAGCGTTGTAGAATCGATTCTGAGCACGGTAAAATTTACATTGCATATAAATATATGCTTTCTAGTTTTCAGCTTGACAGAAAGTATGTCAGAAAGCGACACGCTGAGATATTACGTATTGTTTTCAAAAACTTTATCAACTTTATGATTCATACAGTCAATTACAAAATCATCAAGACAATTTCGAATTTCTTCTGTCAGCAGTTCATAAGCTTCAAAACAATAATAAAAATTATCAAATGTTAAGCTAATCAATTCATCATTGTCCTTGTAAATTTCTTTTGCTGTACTGAGAATATGTTTTAATAATCTGATAATAACTGCTGAAAACTGTTGTTTTGTATAATCTGTTTTCGTCGCAATTTCAGCATATACAAAAAGGATGTCATTTAACGCTTTTAAATAGCACAATGTCTTATTTTCAAGCAAAAATAATTCTTCATACAACATGCATTCTAAATATTCAAATTTTTGCTCTTTGTCATCTGTATTATCTACATCAAAATTTTGCTCTTTGTCATCTGTATTATCTACATATTCAAAATGATAACCGCAGCATGTTTTCAAGCGACCGTTCAGAACTGCCGACACATTGCTCTTTTGTAAATTCAATTCTTTACATGCTTCTGCTGTTGAATTGTAGATTTTGTTCAGTTCAACACATTTAATTTTTTTCATAAATATAACCTCACTTATAACTTTTATCACTTTTTCTTTTTGTTATAACTTTTTATAACTTACTACATTTATTATATATACTTTTAAGCAAAAGTTATAACAGTATCTACCCAAAGTTATAACTATTTCTATAACTTTTTGAAATCATGCAGTCAAGCAGTCAAGCGGACAGGTTTGTTTAAGTTTTTCTCTGTTTGTTCATACTCTTGCGCTTCTAAATCTTTTCGTTTTACGAGTGCATGAATTTGTTTCTTTTCTGCTTCTGTATAGTCATCCGCTATGATTACTGCATCGTTCACTGTTTGTATCTCGTTTACTTCGATAAAATCAATCACTTTACTAATTTCATTTGTTAAGTCATAAAGCATACACCAAGTAATATCGTCAGGTGCAGCTGTAATGTTTGAACATGCATTTAAAACACCATCAACATCAGATACGATTTTTTCAATGTCGTATGCTTTAGCACTCAACACAATACTTTCGAATTCTGTTGCAATCCATGTATATTCAAATTGAAGCACGTCAAAAATATCTTCATCAACTAACTGTTTGTAAAGTTTTGTCGCTGACTTTTGTTTCTTCTCAAGTCTTAATTTTGCACGTTCAAGCTTACACATCTTTTTTTTAAGTGTTGATAGTCGTGCTTCGAGCTGTTTTGTGAAACGTTCTTTTTCTTCATCAGATTTATAAGATTTATATACACGGAGTCTTGCAACAGTGCATGAAATCATGTCTCTCGTACTGTCGATTTCTTCTAACCACTTTTTGACAGCTTTTTTGTGCTTCTCAATAATGCGTATATGATTTTTGATTTTTTCAAATGCGACTTCTTTATGTGAACGTCTTTTTCTTTTCTGCTTCTGTCCGTTGTTCATCTGATTCGTGTTTTCATTTACTTTAATATCCATTTTTGAATCCTCCTGATAATTGTTCTCATCTTAGACAATAAAAAAAAGTACGAAAGTAGAATTTTGATAACTCTACTCTCGTACTTCTTATTGAGTACGTTTTTGTTACTGTTTGTATATTATCACAAAAAAAGAATTTTGTCAAATACAATCGTAGTAAAACTTTTGTATTGACATAAATCTATCTGCTTACTTCTTGATTAAGTCAAATAAATCATCGAGCGAAAGATTGTTTGCTTCAAGGTAGCTATCGAGTTCAGCGACGCGATTTTTCTTCTTCTCTGCTTCAAGAGTTGCTAACTCTTCTTTGACTTCTTTCGTCTTAGTTTGTAATTTTTCAAGTTTTTCTTTCAACTTATTGATTTTTTCATCGTAATTTGTGTGTCTAGCCATTTTCGTTTCCTCCTGAGTTATACTTGTATAATTGGATGTGTGTATGAATTGCTGTAATCTATTATACAAATTTCTGTTCTTCTTGTCTACTGTACAACAAAAAAGCAGGATTAATCCTGCTTTTTTTGTTCGCATCATTATACAAATACTTTATAAAAATTCACAGTATAATAGTTGACTTTTGTCAACTTGTGTCATACTTTTCGTTAAAAAACGTCATTTTGTTGACAAGTAGAAGTGCCGTCAGCCCTTTATTTATGCGGGTTCACGAGGTCTTTCCAGCGCGTCTGCCAATTCCGCCACATCCGCAAAATATTAAGAAAACTGCGTGTTTTTTCAGCAGTCAACATTTAATATTATATAGAAACAATTCTATCCTGTCAAGAATTTTGTAAAAAATCTTCTTTTTTCTATAACATACATTTATCATCTTTTGCGCAGTATATATATAATTTGTATACTGTCATACTTTTAGCGTTTGTCAACAGTATCCAATGTCTTACGACGTGCAAGTTCGCCCTTTGTCATCCGCATATTTAATCAAAAATTGCGTTCATCATTGCTTTTTTCTTTGACTCTAGTGTTGCATGTGTGTATATCTCTATAAGTGTACTTGATTTACTCCACCCACCTAATGCCATGACTGTTTTCAGGTCTACACCTGCGGTCATCAACTTAGTTGCAAAGTAATGTCTGATACTATGTATATGTAATGCTTGATTGATATTGCATTGCTTACGCACATCTGCAAAAACGTATGTAACACGCGATAAAGTCAAAAAATTATATTTTCCGTTACGTGACATTAAGCATTTAAAAACGAAATCGCCGTCAGTGCATTTATTAGTTTTTTGTAACATCAACAAGTAAAACGTTATCTTATCAGAAATCGGAATAGTTCGATTTGAAACAAGCGTTTTAGTTTTGCCTACATATTCCTGATACTCGCCGTTCACAATACCTTTCGATACAGATTTGTTTATCTCAATTGTTTTGTTCTGAAAATCTACATCTTGGAATTTTAATGCAATTAATTCACCTTTTCGACAACCCGTTTCGAAGTAGAGTTTGAATAGTAAAAGCCATTCGTTACCGTACAAACGTTTCACATTCGCCAAAAACACTTTTTTTTCTGATTCGGAAAAAACAGCTTGGACAAGTTTATTTTTAGTTTTTATTAATTCTATGCTGTCCAACGGATTCGTCTTTAATTTTTCCCTCACTGCATTATTTTTGCTAATATAATAATCATACATAGCTTTAATTCTATTCACAATACGCTTTGTGTACTTACTAGACCATGAAAAATTTTGTTGCAAATTTACTAATACATCATTCCACATATACGACTGAATCTCAGTAATTTCTATTTTTCCGACATAGGGATTCAAAGTATCTAGGACATGTTTGTATGTATAAATTGAGGACGGTGTAAGTTCTATCATTTTAGATTTATAATCAAGCCAATTTTGATAAGCATCTGCAAAAGTAGGAATAGTATTGTCTAATGGTTTCTTTTTCTCACTAAGAATGTCAATATTTAAATCTAACAGATTATAAAATTGATTTCGTATTTCTAAGGCTTCCGTTATTGACTTTGACGTTTTACAATAAGTTTTTCCGTTGCGTCTAATCAAAACTTGATAACAATTTCTATTTTTGATATACGTAATATGTTTAAAATTCATTATAAACATCCTTTCTCTTTTGCTAAAGAAAAAGTATGTTCACAAGTTGACAATATTCAATTATCAATGTGCATGTATACAATATGTGTCAGAATAGACAACATTATTATATACATAGTAATAATACCATTAATGATAGAGCAATGTCAAATCTTACTATATAGTGTCACCATTGAGATTGAAATTTGTCCGCTTCGAGCAGCTTTTTTTGTCAATACTTTTGTAAAACGACTCCCTCACGTCGCGTATAAGCCTTTTAAATCGGCCGACCTATATAATTATATACGTTTAAAGTTAAAACGCGTCACAAGCGATTCTGTGCGGTCTGACAGCAAATCATAAAAAAAACTAAAAAAAAGACAGTAAAAAAAAGACTAGCTTGTTAAATAAAACAAGCTAGTCTTTTTCATTTCATATATCACATAGCATAATAATCTGTTACACCTCGCGCTACCGCTCTCGCAAAGTCATCTTGCTTATTTGTCAATAGCACGCAATCTTCTTCATTGTCAATAAATGCAAGTTCTACGAGTACAGCAGGCATATCTGTATTTTTCAACACACACAAATTCGGACGTTCTTTAATACCTCTATCTACAGTATGCAAGCTATCACAAATTTGATTCTGAATACAATTAGCCAATTTATTCGCTTCCGTGCAGCTATAACTATATACTTCTACTTCTGTACCTTTTGCTTGTGTATTAAATGCATTGCAGTGAATACTTACAAATAAATCTGCGTTTGATTCGTTTGCAGTACGACAAATAGATGGATTGTTTACATCTTCATCTTCTCCGTTTAAACTGTTTGACTGTAGCAATTCTACTTCATAACCTACGTTTTCAAGATAATATTTGACTTTTTCAGCTACATTTAAAACAACAACAGCTTCTTGTAATCCTGAAACAGGATTCACTGCACCTGAATCAATTCCAATCTTATGACCTGCGTTAATAAAAACTTTACTCATAACATATATCTCCCTTACATTTTATCTACTTTATGATTGATTTCAGGAATTACTTTTGTTTCAATTTCTGATACAATTTTCTTTTCGATTCTCGGAATGATAACAGAAATTAGTTTTTCCTCAAGTTTTGGCAAAATAGCTTTCAACGCTTCAATCATAATTTTTCTTAAATAACTTTTCATAACATTTACCTCTGTTTATTTAATTACGTTTACTTAATTACATTTATTTAACTACGTTTCTACTCAAAAACCCTAGTAAGCCACTAACTAAACTTTGCGCTAAGTCGATTTGATATGTAAAAATACATACTAATAAAGCAAAGCATAACGATACTGCTACAATTCCATTTACTGAAATCCTTTTCAGAATATCTTTCATTTTTTAGCACTCTCCAAAAACTTAATTTTTTCTTCTACAACTGACAAGCGAATATCAAATTTATTTCTTAAATCGTTTTCTTTTTGTAAATCTAAACGCATTTCTTTAATCATATTCTGTAAATCTTGTATTGCGTCAGATAGTGGAACAATGATTAGTTTGTAGAAAAAAGTAAAAATTGTTATAAAAATTGTTATTACTGTTCCGATTGTTGCTAATTCCATTACTACATCACCTCAAGATAAACGTATTTTCGTAAATAAAGTCTTGAACGCTAATTTTAAACGATTAACATCTGAAATATGTCCGATTCTAAATGTTGGAACTTTATAATTTTCACCGACTGCTTCACTTAATATTTCTATTTTACTATTCACGTATTTTGCAAAGTAATAGCTATATTTTTGCTTACCTTTTGGAACTTTTACATTTAGCAAAGCAATTTGCTGTCCGTTGGTTTTGACTGGAAATACATCGAAAATCTCTTGAGCGTTTGTACTATATTCATAATCGTATAATTTAGCTTTGTTGTTTTTGTCAATGTAAATTTTACAATTATCTAACTCTACTACCACATTTTCATTTTTAGTCAATTCTTTCTTTGCAATTGAATTAATACCGATTTTTTCATAATCACGACCCATTTTTTCTTTTACAAAATCTATTGCATCGACCCAATCTCGCGGATTAGTATCTAAAGTAATTGCATTAATATTCGATGTCGCTACTAGCATCCAATAGCCATTTTCACTTTTTACATATAATAAATCTTCACCTTTATAAAACGGCGAACCTAATGCATACTCTCCATAGATTTTTAAATTTGACGGTGTATATCCACCTATTAATATTTGCGAATTCGAATATCCAACATAATATTCAGGATGCTCTCTATATATATTGTCATCATCAACAAGTTGAACACTATAAAACTTATATAAAACGTCTTTATAGTCAAACAATGCCATAAAACCATCTTGAAAAATAGCTTGTTTGTCATTTGAAATATAATATGAAGTTATATCCGCTAAATCAATCGGAATAGCATCAGAATTATTTTCCTGCGCATCATAACCGATAAAATAACCTGCACGATTAATCTTTAATGAACGAGAAATATAATTCTTACTGCGATTGGGATGAATATGCTCATATTTTGTTAAAACAGTGTCCATCACATCACTTTCATAAAAAACTTGACGTGCTTCAGTGCTATTCAGTTTATTTCTATAGTTATTGCCTTTTGTTTTAACTAATTCGCTTAAATCATACGAATAAAACAATGATAAATTATCGTAGCAATTTATAATCGTATTATTAATACCTGATTTTCGATTTTCAAATGAATAATACATATGTTCAAACACATGTGATTGTTTAAATTCATTTTCATTTACTCGTTCAAGTACACCGCTATTTTTTATGTACCAATCGTCCTGCTTACTATCTTTGTCAGGCGGCATCATGTGCTTATAACTTTTATTATCTGATAGATATTCACCTTTCGTGAAAGTCAATAAATGTCCGTCGTTCGAAACACAATAATCACAACCTAATTTTAAATCTTCCCCGATTTTTTTGCATGAAGTAACATTGTAAATAACATTATTTATACAAGCATAAACAATATCTTTTTGAAAACGTTTATCTGTGCTGTTTGCTGTACAAATCCAATCGATTTTAATTTCAGGCGGAATATCTATACTGTTATTAAATGATGATAAATCATCAGACAAGAACACAATTTTATCAGATTTAAGCCACGGATAACCGCCTTTCGATGTGTTGTAAATTGGCAGCCCTCCGTTGTGTATTGTTTTATTTCCGTAAATAACATTGCCGTCTGTCAAAACATAATCACCTGCGTGCAATTCTTGATTTCCAATCGCAAATAAAGCACGTCCATTCATATCAAAACCAACATTATTATTTACTGACTGTAATCTGACTGTATTTAATTTATCAAACATATTTTACGCACCCACTACGACCCAAAAATTGCCTGCTGTTTTTACAGCATAAACGTATGAACCTTCATAACATCCTACATCTGTGACAGCAGTAAAAGGATATTTGTTACCATTTACGTCTAACATTCCGCCTGAAATTCTTGCTTGTTGCGCATGACCATTTATTTTGTAGTCTTTTGCTTCTCTAACAAATTCAGCAAATCTACTCACATTATCCATAAAAAACACCTCTTTAAATATAATAAAAAGGTGGAAATTTTTTCCACCTTTTTTTACATTAATACCATCTTGTAAATGTCAAATTTTGAATAAATTCCGTCGGATTCAAAGAGACATTATTTGTTTGCAAATAATACAATTCACCTTTATACAAAATTTTGTCTGTAAAATCGATAATATGCTTGTATTCTGCTTGTCCATTTATAACAGGAGAAACAACAGATAAAGAAATTGTTTCTTGAATTTTTCCGTCATATTCACGAATTTCATTTTGATATTTATCAAGTAGTGATTTATCATTTTTTGGAATATCTGAATTCATTACAGCTTGACTTATTCCTGTTCCGTTACCCTCATTTTCAAGCACTTTATACGATTTCGGTAAATTAATATTTTTATTTCTAGGATATTCATATTTCTGATTGTCACCGTTTCCGTTTTTGTTTCTTTCATTAGTTGTGTATTGTGAAGGTGTAGAAGTTCCTGAACCTGAAATCGATGAACCTTGATATACGCCGTCAACGTAAGTCGACACGCCGACAAAGCCATTTCCTAAATCTTCGGAGACAGTAACAATTTGAGTTATTATACTATCTGCTGATGTGCCACTTTCTTCATCAACAACGTAGCGTGTTTCTGTCGTCGTATTTGCACCGACATTTGAGCCGTTATCCCAAGCAATAGATGTAACAGTCTTAACATTATTCGATTGTTCGACTTTGTAAATTAATCTGCGTTTACTGTCATAATCCATGGACGCATTATATTCAACTGTACCGTCGTTTGTTTTTGCAAAAACAGTTTTGCTTACACATAAACCTTCGTTGTACAACAACGAGGTATTGCCACATTGTACGACGCCGTTAAAATATTGCGGCTGTAATGGTTCATAGTTGTACGGTTCATCAGTTGCTTTAGAACCATCGGGGTAATGAATTTCTACACTGCTACTTTCAGAATTTCCGTTTTTACTGTTATTTGATTTATCTTGACTATTTGTCGTGTCTAAGTCGGAAATATCATATTCTGAACGATAAACAGCACGTTCAACATGTGGTCTAGTCGTTTTTAATTCATCAATATTAACTATATTTTGTTCATAACCACGCTGCAAGAAATATAGTTCATTGTCGCGGATAAAAATATTTATTGCGCGCCACGGCAACGAATTACTCCATCCAAACACATTCGCTAATAATGATTGATATTTCATTGAAACGTCATTATAGCCGTTGTCAGGAAGGAAATTACTAAATAACACATTTGCTACTAATCCAAGATTTTCAGCAATTGAAAAAGCAACAGCTTCGGCTGACCATTTCAAAGCATTATCTTTAATTATACTTCCCGATTCTGTTTTTTTACTGATTTTTTCATTGTATACTGTAGTAATTTTTCGCGGTGTCCTCAACAAATTATCAATATAATACATCGCATGAATCGATTGTACTGAATCAGATTGGCTTGTTTTTTCGACTAACATTTTATATTTATAATCGTAAATATTACCCACAATTGTATCAAGTGGGAAAACTTCACCGACGAGATTAATTTGTAAATTGTCAGATAATGTATTTTCAGACAGTGTTAAATTTATTGATTGAATTTGAATATTGTTTAAACAATATGCTATACTTTTCAATGTGTCACTTTTTACATTGATACATTTAAATGTATTTCTTTGTGTGTCGTAATTAAATAATTGAATATTCGTCAACAACGTATTTCTATATGTATCATAATAACTATTAGTATCATTTTGAATAACTAATTTTGTATCATAAATGTTTGAAACATCAACAACACTAAATGTATTTCTTTGTGTATCAAAATTTACGTCTATGCTTACTGTATCAAGAGTTACAGCATCAATATTCATGTGATTAATTTTCAAATTGTCATTAGCATATAATTTAAAATACTTATGCGCTTGCAAATCAATCGGTAAATTTACAACTAATTTATTAATTCCATCCGTTTCAAAATCACAAATTTTATCAAATGTCTTACCATCATCAGAATAAGATAATGTAAGTGATTTTGTAAATGCGTTCGTATTCCAATAATTTTTAAAACATTCTTTAAATTCATCAGGAAAACTAAAATATAATTTTTTGAGCTTTACAGCTTTTTCTGTGTAAAAAACAACAAAATTATTAGCAAGCATATCGAAATAACTACTTGTATTATCAGAATCAAAACTAAAAAGCTCATATGCTTGTTTTTTTACGAAATATGAACTTGATTGTTCAGAATATACACAAGCAAATTCATTTTCGCCAATTCCGCCATCATGATTAATATCAGGTACAAGAAATTGATTCGGCAATACTGAAACTTTATCATCAAATGTCAATTCTTTATTCGAAATAATGAGATTTGAAATCAAATTCTTTTCTGATGAACACTGAATATAAATAGCATTGAAAAGCTGACCGTTATTAATGTTATCATTGCATTCTACATATAATTCTCCATCAAGATATACTTTAAACGAACCGTTCTGCCCAGGTCTGTCATAATCGATTATTGATGACCTACTGATATAAATCAAGCAAGAATGCAATCCGACGTTCGGATTCGGTTTATCATCTATAGTTTCAGAATGACCTGCACAGCCAATTTCCGTATAAATACTATACGCTTGGTCTGTACTTAGTCTATCGTGTGCTGTAAATAGCATATAATTCCATATTGACATATCATAGTCAATATTTTCGTTAAAAGTGCCGAATTTTATATATCCTTCGTCGCTTAAATACATGTCAAATCGAATCCAAAGCTGTTCGCACGGTTCGATTGGAAACATCTTTGTGTTTTTTAGTTTTGATGTAAATCCGACACCTGTATTCGATTTTGTAGAATCACATTTTACTGTATGACCTGGGCAGAATGTTTTTTCGATATATCCTGCATTTTCATATCTAAAATTTTTTAATTCAACATCTTGAATCTCTCTGTTTGCTTTAAAATTAACATCATATGAATTAATTTTTATTCGCTCAGTTTTTGCTCCGATGTCGATACTATAATAAACAGTTCTATTTGTACGATTATTCAACGTTACTAATTCGCTGTTATCTGCTGTATATTTTAAATATGTATCAAATTTATCGTTTACAATGTTACATGTTTTTCTACTTGTAATAAAAGCAATATTAAATTCTCGTTTTCGAGCATTTTCATGAATTGAAAGTTCTTTGTTTGACACAATGATATTTGAAACATAATTATCATCGTCGAATTCCTTTGCTAATTCTTGTTCATCGTCGGCGTCTGATGTTTCAGAATAGAAATATACATTACTTAAATAATCATCTTGTATTCTATCTCCTTGATAATCAGCAATTAATTTATCTTCATACCAGAACTGAACAACTGTATTATCATCATTCTTTACGATGTGAAGTAAATATTTGTGTAAACCAAAGAAATTTTCTAGTCCGATGTTCAAATCTGATAAAGCAACGTCATAAACATCTTTATTATTTATAAGAATTTCAATGCATTCATCACCATCGAATTTAATACCTGTCTTTTCTGATAAGAAATAAAAATCTTTTTCATAACGCTTTTCAATATCGTGTCGATATAAATCAAAACGAATCCACAATTCATTAGATTTTGGCAACCCTAAAAAATCAATATTTTCTTTGTCATGTTGTAACAATCCGATACCTGTGCTTGATTTTGTAATATCTAATTCATATTGCTGTACATTATTTAATCCTTCTGCATAACCTAAATTTTCATATCTAAAATCTTTTTCATCATTGACTGTATATAAACGTGTATCATAAGCAATTGCATCGAATCCATTCACTGTGCGTTTTGAATCATATTCAAAATTACATTTGTCGTCATCGTAAATATATGTTGCGTCGATTGTTATATAATCAATACCACTTTGTTCATCATTTGTCGTTAATTTATAATAATTATACTGCTGTATATCGTTAAATGATTTACATAAATCATTATGTAATTTTACTGTTTGTAATAATTTATAATCTATATTGTCATTTGAACCCAAAATACTAATATTCATTGTTGCACGTGTGTGCAGTTTAACATTTACAGCATGAATTTGCATTTTTCGCTTTAAATAAATTACAATACCTTTTTTAAGTCCATAATTTGGCTTATAGACGTCAGGATTAAATATTTCATAGATATTTTTATTATTATCAGAACGAATGATTGCAAAATTATCTTTACAAACAGTATTATTCGATTTAAGATATGGAAACGAAACATGATTAAAATCAATTTTTGCATTATCATAAATACATAATTCATTTGACGATACAATAATATTCGACATAAAAATATTATTATCTAATAAAAAATATAGTATATCAAATGGTAAATTTTGATTTATATTCTTATTTGTGCATTCATAAATCAAGCCTTTTTCATCGAAAATCTGTAAAACACTACTTGTATTATCTCCTGCTTTAATATGAATCAAATACTTGTGTAAACCATCATGATTTAAGCTAATAGTATTTACTGTCGTTTCATCAATAATTGCTTGAATTTTATTCTTATATATGTTAAATCCTGTACTAATTTTATTTGATGTTTCGTAAACGCTAATACTACATTTATTATAATCATTACACAAGAAATTTAAATCAAAACGAATCCACAATTCTTTCTGATTCGGTATATTTATATAGCCTTCACCGTTTCCGCACGCTACACCTGTATTTGATTGAATATTTGTTACATCTAGTTTGTGTATATTACCTGCAAATTTTTCACGATAACCTGCATTCTCATAATAAAAAGAATTTGCATCAAAAACATTTCTCTTTGTGTCTGTATACGAATCTATAAAATTTGATACTAATCTTTTAGCATCGTATGATGAAATAATTTTCTTTTTTTCGCTATCGTCAACTACATAGTCTTTTGAATCACAAACAGCAACAGCAAGTGATGCTGTTACTGTTGCGATTTCATTCTTTTCTGCAATTATAGATTTAATATAAGTAGACGTTGATTTGTTTTTTTCAGCAATTGCCTGCCTTGGTGATACTCTTAACATTTATTTACCACCTCTTTATTTTGATGTGAAAATTGTTTCACCTGCTACAAACCCAATAGCTTTTTCTTTATCTGTTAATACACAATCATAGTCTACATTTTCATTTTTTACATTAATACTAACCACATCGCCGCCACCCACACATTTATCAAGAAAAGCTGCTTCATACAGCAAAGACTTTCCGCTTGATACTTCAGAAGCAGGCGTAGATATTTTTATTGTTTTACCAACTTCACTTGTTTGATATGTATTATCATCAATTTTTTCCCAATCTGTTACTACTGTAGGTTTGTCTACAATTTTGACAGATGTAGACGGTGGAATTGGTTTTTCTGAGCAAATAAGCCAATAATATTTCCATGCAGGATTTGATTGGTTATAACCGTCAAAAAAAATTATTTTTGCTATATCTTTTCCATTTAATACATTTCCTGCATATTTAAATAACGTATTACCATCACACGCTAATTCGAACAAACCATCCGTTGAATCAGAAATAATATGAAATGAAATCTTTTCATCTGCTCGTGTCGGTAAAACAACATTACTTGCTATATCTTTTCCGCTGATTGTTAGAGTGAGTTTTGAATCATAATTACACTTTACTTTCAAATAAGAATTCGTGTCATCCGTACTAATCATAAAAATCGTATTTGAACTGCTATAATCAATGTATAAATTATATAAACCAAAATATTCTTTTTTATTTCCTTTTGGTACAACATAACACGATTCTTTTGTGTCGAGATACATAAAACCTTGATTTTCTCGCACGTTTGCGTTTCCGTCAAAAGCGTCCCTGCGTGCAGGATTAATCCATGTCCAAGCCATAAAAACACCTCTTCACTTACAAAGCTTCGATTTTTGTAGATACTTTAATATTAACTGACTTATCATTTGATGGTTTTTCATCAGATGTAGAAATAACTTTAACATAAAATAATTTATTTTTTGTTGTGATACTGTCTGTAATAGTTAAAGAGTCTTTAAATGTTCCATTTTCTACATCGCTAATAAACCATTTCGCTTTTGAATCGCCGTCAAAAGTAATTGTTGTATCTCCTGCTGTTTTATAGCCCTCCTCTGTTCTAATCGCAACTGTCAAAATTTTAAATTCATTTTTAGTAGCATCAAGCGTGACCGAAAGTGGACTTGTTTCTGTATCATCTGTACTAATAGCAGTACCGTCTGCTTTCCCTGCGGTTGGGTTATTCATATATAAATTGATGTAAGGATTTGCCATTTTTATTTCCTCCATTTTTTAAATCTTCCATATTTCCAAGTTTACATTTACATAATTTCTAAAATTATCTACATACGAGTATGATTTGACTAAAATTCTACCATAAGTCGAATGATTCACATCGTCAACAATGTGAACTATTTTTCTATTCTTCCAAAAACTTAGTATTTTTTGAAAGTTTTTTGCATCGAATTGTAACGTATATGTTGTTTTTTCGCCGTCATCGTAATAGCCAAAATCTTGCACAACATTTCCGTTTATCGTTTGAATCATTGAAATTCTATCGTCTGTTACAATTTCTTCATTTTGCGGATTATTCATTGAAAATGCATCATCAAATTTTACCATCTTATATCCCCCCATTAGCGAATACGATTGTTTGCAATACCGACTTGTTTTGTCACAACATCTAGCACATCGTTAGCAACTAAGCGACGAGAATAATCATCTATCGTCATTGTATGGTCAAAATTAACATGTACATTATTAACTGTGTTTGGTTTTTCATGTTCTTTTGCTTTTACTAACGTTTCTACTGCTTTAACTGTTCTATCAGTATTATTATTCAATGAATCGCTGAAACGAGAAGAAAGATTTGACAAAACTTCTGATTGATTTTTTAGCACTTTGTCAGTCATATCGTTTAATTGATTTAATGCATCTGTTGATACATTTTGATTTCCGATTGCATTCGCTTTTTCTAGTTCTTGTACTTCTTTTCCCGATAATTCGTTTGCTTCTGAAATGTGATGTCCCAATTCATAAAGCTCGTTTCGCGTCGGTTCTAATCCCGTTTTTACATATTCAGCAACTTGTCTGTTTTGTTCATTTAAATCGTTATTGATTCGCATAATAGCATTAGTGTTTTCTATTAATGCTTGATTATCTTTTCCCTGTTCACTTCTCAATTTTTCAGTTTCTTGTTCTGTCCAAACCCTGAAATTTGAAAAATCAAGTTCAGTTTTATGAATAGCCGTTCTTTCACTTGTTGTACCTTTAATTACTTCAATAAAATCTTTTGCAATTTGTCTACCAATTCCTTGATAATTATATGCAACTGTCGGTATAGATGTAGGATTATAATTAAAATTATCAAATACATACGAGCTATCGTTTGTACTACGCATAACCTCAATCATTGCTTGTTTTGTACCTTTGTATGTTCCTGATGCGATATTATCACCTAAAATTGGTATCAAATTATCTTGCGCTTTTTTCATCGCGTCTTGAAATCCACGGATTTCTTGCGGTGTAGTGAAAGCATCTTGCGGAATGCCTTGGTCGCGTCTCATTGCACGACCGATTGCATTAGCTGCATCATTTACTGTACCGCCGTTTGCTAATGTAGAACGATACATTTTAAAATATTTTGCTTGTGAAGTAAACATAGCTTTTGCAGTGTTTTCTTGTAATTGTTTTTTTTGCTCTTCTGCGTGCTGTGTTGCTTTTACTTCGTCAAGACCTTTTTTTATCCATTCCTGCTTTTCTCGCTCAATTCTAGCAAGTTGATTTTCATATTCTGTATTCCAAATTGAATCGATTTGTTCTGCAACTTGTTTATCCCAATCTGAGCGAATCTGTGCTTTACGTTGATTAATCCAAGCATTTAATTTTTTGTCACTTAATGCACTGCCTGCCGTTTCTTTATATTTTTTTGCTTGTTCATCTACATCGTCAAGTGCATTTTGTAAATCAGTTTTAAAAGCCTGTGACATCGGACGGAAAACTGAATCATTGACTGAATCTGTGATTTTTTTCATTTTTGCATTGAAAAAATCGGATAGTGTCCCATCATCGACGCCTTTAGCTTTTGCGTCTTTTATTTTTTTATTTAAAGCTCTCACTTGATTATCAAAATCTGAGCTTGTTAATTCTTCAATTTCTTCTTTAAGTGCTTTTGTAGCTTCTTCACGTACTTTTAGAGCAGTAGCAGCTTCTTTCTGTGCACTAGCATTTTCTTTGCTCTGTTGTGTATTTTCTGCTTGTGCTTTTGTGAAATCTTCTAACGCTTTTTTTTCTTGCTCTTTTAAATCAAGTTTTTGTTTTGTATAATTCCAGGTTTTATCATCAGTAAAGAGTTTTCCAATCTCCGTGTAAAAATCACCTGCAAGCTCGTGTCCAATCAGTGCTCCTGCTCCTGCACCAACGCCACCGCCAAGCACACCGCCGCCAATTCCTCCGATGACCAAACCTGCTGTTTCTGCATAAGATTTACCACGTGCTATTTGCTGTTGCTTTCGTGCATTTTCTAAAATTTTTTCGTCATTTTTCAAAGCTTTTGACAAATCTGAATTCGTTACAGCATTAATTAACTTTCCAACAGCTTCTGTTGCAGTTAAAGCCGCTGAACCAACTGTTTTTAATGCATCTGCCCAACCGCTCATGGCGTCTTTTATACCGTCTTTATTATTTTTAATAACGTCAACAAAATCTCCTGTGCTTTTTATAACATCGGGAAGCACTTCTTTTGCAAGCGGTAATAAACTAGCACCCACTGCGCTTTTTAATTGACCGAGTTCCATCTGTAATTGTTGATATTCTAGATAGGCTTCGTGTGCTTGTTTTGGGTCTAAAAGTCCTGTTGATTTTGTATTTTTTGCCATATTCAGCTTTTCCGCGAATTGGTCAAGAACAGGAATCAATGCTTGTCCACGCGCACCCAAAACTTCCATTGAAAACGCTTCTTCATCACCGTTTTTTTTAGCATTTTCGAAACCTAGTGCTAATTGTTCAAGCTGTTCTGTTGTGCTTAACAAGTTTCCGTTTTCATCAGTTAAAGACACACCGAACGCTTCTAATTTTTGTCGTGCTTCTTCTCCTGATTTTCCAGTTGCCATGTATGATTTATCAAGTCGTACTAAAAATGAAGGCAATAAATTAGCATCAACACCTGACAAACTAAATACTTTATTCAATGCGCTTGCTTCTGCTGTTGTTGTATGCAAACGATTCTGCAATCGATAAATTGATTCGCCTGCTTTCATTGCACTTTCTGTTAAAGAAAACAACCCTGCGCCTGTACCGACTACGGCTAAAAAACTAGCATATTTTGCATTTAATATATTAAAATTATTTGTCAATGAATTAACGCTTGTTTTTGCTTTCATTGCACCCATGTGCATTTTGGAAAAAGCCGCTGTTGATTTTGGAGAAATTTTACTGATTTCGTTATTTACATTGCGCAATTTATTTTCTAATTCAGCAATGTTTTTAGCACTGTATAAATTATTCATACTTGCTTTATTTGTCAGTACGTGATTTGCTCCATACTTGTTTTTAAAAGCATCTTCGATTTGCTGTGTTATATTTTGTTTTTTTAATGCTAATGCTAATTCATCTTGCAAAGCTTTTGCTTTAACTTTTAATCTATCTAATTCAGTTCCCGCATTAGATAATTTTGTTAAATCTACATCAGCTTTTAATCTGATTTTTTTACTTTCGGCATTTAATTTTGCAAGTTCTTGATTAACTGTTTTATCTGTTTTTTCAAATCCAACTTTTAAATCATCAGCATCTAATCCAATCGACACATATAATTTATCTATTGTTGTTCCTCTCGACATCATTTCACCTCCATGTTAGATAATTTCATCTATATATAAAGTATTTTCTGCTTCGTCTTTTTTCGCTAAAACAATCAATTCATCGATAATTATATCAATCTGTTGTTCATCTATTTGACTGGGTAAGCAATGATACCCCTCTTGCAATTTTAAATAAAAATCAATCAGTTGTTCATAAGCGGACAAGTTTATTTTTCTTCCTCGTCCGCTTCTGCGTTTTTTGTTGCTTTATCGAGTTTTGCAAATGTCAATGTTTGCATGAAAATACTGCATTCTTTTGCGAGTGGAATTACTTCACTAACACCTAAATTTTCATCAATAGTTTTTTCATTTACTTTATCATTATCAAAAACGATAATGATAATTTTAATAGCATTTTCTAAATAATCATATACTGATGTTTTATCGTCCGCTTCTGCTGTTGTTAATTTTAAAAAATCGCGCCACACTTTCATTTTTAAATTTTCATTTGCTTTAATAGTTTCGCCGTCAATTTTAATTTTGGGAATATTCATATTTAAAACCTCGTATAATAAAATAAAGGGAGAGAATTTTTAAACTCTCCCCTCCTTTAATCAATCTTTTGCTTTTTCTTCGTTAAAATCTGTAAACCACTTTGCGCTGTCTGTGAAACCCTCTTCTTCATCTGCACATTCATATGCTTTACCATCAAACGCGCGATAAACTGCTTTTGCTTCGAGCTGTGAAGTTTGAAATTCTACTTTATCACCTTTGGTCTTTGGATTTTCTTTTGGTTCGCTAAATTTAACTTTCAAAAAACGACTATAACGCTTTGTTCCGTTACTTTTAAGTCCTTCGAACGACATTACAACAAAAGGTGCAACATCATCTTTTGAAACAATCATTTTACCGTTTTCAAATTTATGTCCTAAAAGAAAAGCTTTATATTCTAGTGGCAAACCTGCCATTTCAAGCGAAAGTTTATATTCGGAAACAGAATTAGCTGCATCGACCGCGCCATTATCTGCATACAAAGACGCTTCTTGATTCTGTGGCTCAATGTTAACGCTCATGATTTCAGGCATGTGAATAGCTTGTTCATATGTCACACCTGAACTATCATCTTTTGTAAGTTTTGCTACATGTAAATTTGAAAGACCAATCGCGTGCGAAAGTGCTTTACCGCTTGTAATTGTCATATTTATTTACCTCCGTTTATATTTCTGTTACTATTGTATAATCGCATACTTTAATATATAAATCATCTTCATATAATTCTGTAGTTTGTTTACGATTATAACCTATTTTGCACATTATATTATTTAGTTTTTTATAAATTTTAGTTGTTGCTCCATCATCTGTAATGATGTGTATTCTTACTGTAATTTTATGTAATGTTTCTACATTATCTGCTGTAATTACAGGAATATCAGATATTTGATTCATAACAAGAATCGGATAACTACCTGCATCCGTGCTTTTTAGATGATAAATAGATTTTTTGTTTTCTACTAACATTTCGCATAAATCATTATTATTTTTTAATGCGTTAATTGTTTTTGCAAAATCCATTTTATCACCTCTTTTTACATGCATCGTTTATTGCTTTGCTAATATCGTCTAAAACATCTTCTCTATTCGCTTCGAGCGCGGGGAAAATATACGGTTTGTTAATTTTTGGACTAAATTCCACTACTTTACCATAATACTCTTTTTTACCTGTTTTCGACTTTGCATCAGCAACAATTTTATAACTCATACCGTTTTTCTTTTTTTCAGCATGAATTGAATCTTTTAAATTTCCTGTCCGTACAGGACAACGACTTTTAGCATCAGATACGATTTTTTCAGTTCCTTTACTGAGTGCTTCTTTCGCTTTTTCAATTATTGATTCACTGAGTTGTTTAAATACTTCTGTGTTTTCTCTTCTTTTTTTCATTTTTCTTTCAACTCTTTACAATCCATTTGCAACCATTTTTTACGATTTTCAAGGTCAAACGGAATATTTAACATTTTTAATTTTCTTCCTCTGTATATAATCGTATCAGTATATTCTATATCATCGCGATAACGAATTATAATTCGATAATCAACCTCGTTAATTATTTCGTTGTAACCGTTACTTATCGTTGATTTTAACGGCAGAACTTTTGCAAATCCTTGCCATTTCACTGTAGGAACTTTCGATTTAATATAATTCCCCTCTTCATCTTCATATTCTTCAAAATATACAATCTGTATCTTTTCACGCAATTCATCAACAGACATATTTTTATAATTCGTTCCTGAAATTCTCATAATTCATTTCCTCCGCTCATAGAAATATGTGTTAAAAGATTTGTAATTGTATAAGGAACTTCATTAACTGAATTACTTGTAATTGCTTGTCGATTTTCGTAAAAATGCAAAGTTAAGATTTTTAAAAGTAAAGTATGTAATGAATTATTTTCATCAAGAGTTTTTCCTGTACTTTCTTCAATATACTTTTTACTTGCTTCAATAAGACTTTGAATAAATTCATCATCATCGTTATAGTCGATTCGAGCATAATTTTTAAATTCTTCTATTGTCATTTCATCACCTCATAATAAAAGGGAAGGTTTCACCCTTCCCCATCAAACAAGGTTATGCTTTTTTTGTAAGCAATACAAGAGAATCAGCGTTTACAACTTTACCGTCCGCAATGAGTGTTGCTTTTGTGATGTTTTCATCTGTATTTTCATCAAAATAACGTCTAACACCAATATCATAATTTGTATTAAGTACATAATCAGACATATTAAACGCAAATGCAAATGCCTTGCCTGCTTCAACGCTAGGCATAGCATCGGAAAGTACAACAGTACGACCTAAAAGCTGACGTTCAGGTTTACCGTCAAGACCGTAAGACACACGCGCAATTGGCTGACCGTTTGTGTCGGTCATACCCACAAACTGCATAAAAGTCTGTTTATTCATAACATAAACTGCTGTAGAATCGTATGCTGTAGGAATCTGTGCTTCAGCTTCGCAAAGAGTTTTATAATCAAATTTTGTAAACTCTACTTTCTTTGTCTCTGCATCTGCTTCGCCATGTGTCAAAATGCCCTCAGGTTTACCGCTACCGTCACCGCTAATAATTGCTGTTTCCAACGCTTTAATCATTGCTTTGCTAACGCTATTTACAATAAAGTTTTCGAATGCACTGATAGAACGAACACCGAGTTCAAGAGAAGTTGCTACTCTGCACTGCAATTTATAACCGCCAAAAACTACATTAACAACTTTTGTGCTTTGCTTATCTGCAACTGTGCCTTCTGCTTGCCAAGTCGCAGTAATGCCCATTTCACTAACTGGAATATTAACACCTGATGCGTAGCTAGTTTTAGATACCAAAGGCAAAATATTGCCGTATGCTTCCAATTTTTCAACAATCTTATCAAGTACAGTAGTTGGAATAACAGCCGCATTATTTGCTGTCATTGCTGTTGCTCTAAATTCTTCCTTCATAACACCTGTTTTTACATAATCCATAAATGCGTTTCGATATTCAACACTTGCAAAATCATTCATATTATTTTTACCTCCATCATCAATAGTTTTATCAATCACTTTTGATTCAATCTTGTTTTCATTAATTTTTTTTGCAATCTTTGCACGCTCTTCAATTTCAGCTTGTTCTTTGTTCAGCTTTTCAATTTCAGCACGTAATTCTTCAATGTTCACATCTTCATTACTTTCAAGCTTTGCGCGAATTTCTTCTTTTCGTGCAATGATTTCATTTAACTTTTTACTATCCATTTTTATATAATACCTCATTCAATTTTACTGTTTTTATTTATCAGCAATCCTGCTGTTTACGTTTTAATTATCCAATTTAAACGTGATAAATTTAAGCCCTCTATTATATAATAGAGGGCTTAACAATAAATTTTGGCAATATCAAAATACAGCTAAATATTTCTTTATACATGCCATTGATAAGTTTCATAATACACTGTGTAATGTTTAAATCTCTTGCTTATACATATATACATCAACACTTTTTTACAAAGAGCTTATAGCATAGTCAATAAAATAAGTTTTTCGCGTTTTTCTTGTTCTTTGACTTTAGTTTCTTCTAATTGCTTGAAATAATCTGTTGAACGTGCTTCAACAAATGTTTCTTTATATGCAGCATCATCTACAACGCTAATATCTGTAAGCTTTGCAATCTTCTTTACTACTCTTGTATTACTATCTGTATCGAATTCATCAGCTTCGCATATAAAACCGAAACTGCAACCGACAATATCACCGCTTTTAATAGCAGTATACACATCTTCACCAAGATTTGTATTTAGCTCTGCCGTAAAATACAAACCATCTGCTTTATTTTCAAGTACAAGCGTTTTCTGTCGTGCTCTTGCTAGAATCTTTGCTTTCTCTTTCGCATGATTATATTTCAACGGCACATCTGACAAATCTACATTATCAAGTGCTGTATTTAAAATCATTTCTTTATAATCAGTTCCGAATCGGTCTGTATATAAAACCGTTGGTTCATTGTAACAAATCGCTTTACCTGAAATAATATATTTTCCATCATCATCAGCTTTAATTTCTGCTACACTTCTAAATTCAATTTTATTTTCACTCATATTTATTACCTCATTTTTTTAATTGATAATCGTCTTGATTTTTTGCTTTAACAAAATTCAATGATACTTGTCTTTCATCACCATCTGCAACCGCATCAAATCCGAAAATATTTCTTGCTTCATTAATCGTTAATACACCTGCATTTAAAAGATTTTGCGTCATTGTAATTTTACTTTCAAAGCTTTCATACTGTAATCTATTTTCACTAAATACGATTTTGTGACCCTGCTCTTTTTCTCTATCTGTAAAAATCTTATTGGTGAATTCTTGACTGAATTGAATTGCAAGTGGTTCAAGTACGGATTCATAGAATGCCGACCATGTAACACTATCAAAATCTGCATTGATGATTTTTTCATTTAATCCAAAATAACTATATATAGCTTTTCTTATATATGACATTTTTTCTTGTTCAACTGTCGATTCTGTACCGCCGCTTACTGCTTGAAAGCTTGCGCTTTGGTCAAGTATGCCAATATTTCCTTTTACAAATTTTTCATTAAATTCTTCAAGAATTCTTTTTCTATCGTCAGGACGAACAACATTGTTTAATGTGATAACACCTTTAATTTTTGAAGCATTTTTAACTGTATTCATCAAAGCTTGCTCTGTTGCTGTTAAAATCTGTAATTCGTTTCTTAATACTTCATCTGATTTTGAACCTAAAACATCATGCTCGTTATAATGTTTTCGTAAATGAATTAAATTTCTATATGCAATTGTTTCAGTATAATTGTTAAACTGAAATCTAACGTACATTTCATTGTTTACTTCACGCAATTCATAACTGCACGCTTTTAACGGAATTAAACCTGTTATTTCGCCTTTTTCATTTGTCTGTATATAAACAAAAGCATTACCATTTATGTATAACATTGAAACTACTTTATATAGAAAATCGTATGCACTCATTAAATTATTCGGTCTTTGTAGAATAGCGTCTAAACTGTCATTTGCTCTATTATCATTAATCAAGTGTTTAACATCACACTTTGCAAAATTCTTTGCAATTGTATCAACGCATAATCTCACTGTTGGATTTTCATATATATCTTTATTCACATCAAAGAAATAATTATCCCAAGAATTCAACATTTTATAAGCAACACTATTATTATAATTTTGTTGTTCTTCATGCTTAAAAACACTTTTAAACTGTGAACGAATTTCATTTAATAAATTCATCTTTTCACCTCATTTTTTATATTAGATTTAAATAATCTTGTTCGTTATCATAATATACAGCTAACGCATCTAATAACGCACACGCCGCATCATCACGAATATTTATATTTCTGTTCTTTATCGTGTTTAAATTGCCGTTTGTATCTTCAACTACTTTTAGATTTAACAAGCACGTTTTCATTAGCTGATTATTGTTATAATTTATATTTTTGTTTTGCAATTCTGCTTTTAAATGTTGTAACGGCAATGATAAAGTTTTAGCTCCTTGCCTAACCGGGACTAAGCAATTTTTTCCGTAAAGATTCTTTAAATCTTCGACTAAATATGAAGCGCTCCAGGCATCGAAACCCACACGAAACGGATATATATTGTATTTATTTCTAATTTCTTCAAACCAACTCACAACATCTTTATAGTCAATTTGATTTGTTCCTGATAGCCTTAACTCTCCACGTTTCATCATTAAATTGTAGGGAATCTTGTCTTTTTTTATGTGTTCGTCAAGCTTTTCGGACGGCAACCAATTCATATTTAAAACATAAAACTTTTCATCATTTTCAATCTTAAACATTGCAACTGCTGATGTTATATCATTCACTTTTGAAAGGTCAAAGCCACCTATGAAATATTTACTCTTGCTCAACACTTCATCTGTTATTACTTCATTATTATTACATTCTTCAACGCTCAAATAGTGAAATTGTCCTGTCTGCGGTATATTGAAAAACTTAGTTAGTACGTCTTTTTTCTTCGCTTCATCACTCTTGCAACGCTCAACGTCTGCCCTTAATTTCTCCCTGCTTCGTACTATGTCAATGGATGGATTTGCTTTAATCCACTTCGCTTCATCATACATTTCTTTTATAGAATCTAATTTGTAAATAAACGCTATTCTTCGATTGTCAGTATATGATTTATCTTTATAACCTCTAATTATTTTGCCGTATTCGTCTAATTTTTTATCAAGGAATTTATCTCTAACAAAACCGTTTGTTGTTGTTAATAAAGTTAATGGTTGCGTTCTCATTGCTTGCGAATCTACAAGAATATTGTATAAATCATCATCTTGATACTGATGAATTTCATCAAGAATAATCAGCGAAGCATTTAGACCATCGAAATTTTTATCAGAAGCTAAAGGTTTAAATCTGCCGCCGTTAAACTGCGTCAATACATCAGCTATTCTAACTTTGCAAAGTTGTTTTAACTGTTCGCTTGCTTTTATCATATCGACGCCACATTGCCAACAGATTTTCGCCTGGTCTAGTTTGTTCGCGCAAACATAGCATTCAGGCTGACGCTCATTATCTGCAATCAGCATATACAAAGCAACGATACCTGCAATTGCCGATTTACCGTTTTTTCTGCCCACCTGCAAAAAAATTTCTTGCATTTGACGAATTCCATTTTCATCTACAAAACCGAAAATTGTTTGTAGCATTGCTTTTTCCCATAATAAAAGCTTGACTGTTTCTTTTGATTTTGATTTTGGCATGACAATAAACTTTTCAGCAAAATTAATAATTTTATTCGCTTTCTTTTCATCAAAATGAAAACCGTCACATTCAGGATTATCTAGTTTATAAATCAAATGCTGATATGTATTGTATATTTCTTTGCTAACTTCTAAACCGTTTTGAATTTCCTGCCAATATTGTCTGATATAATTAGCCATCTTTTAGAAACTCCATTAATGCGTTTTTGTCTTGCTTACTTTCTTTTGGCAAATTTGACAGAATTTCTTTCATCAACGCAGTATAGTTTTTTACTAAACTATTGTAGACTTGTGAAGCTGCTGACACTTTCACGCCTGACTGATTCGCGCCGTTCTGATATATTTCAGTACATCCTTTTTCTGCTATTTCAAATTCTAATTCTTTAAGTTCTACAATCATAAACGCAATTCGTTCTAGTGCTGTTTCTAAAACTCGTTTTTTATTTTCATCTATATCAGCAATAATTGTTTTTAATTTTTTCACGATTTTTTTCTGTTCTTTAGTTTTATCAATCAATTTTATTCACCTTCTTACTTATGCTACATCTTGTATATGTTCAATCCTATACCGCCTATATATACTCGATTTTTGATATAAACGAGAGAGGGCAACGGTTCGCTCCTATCACTCAAACTATCAAAAATAAGGGGGGCATACATTTAATTAA
>Ga0256405_10003737_pt1 | contig 30636 bp, 33 predicted proteins | sample RumenRJG_02DNA_FD_189096 | JGI IMG/M metagenome (GOLD analysis project Ga0256405, IMG submission 189096) | Bovine rumen microbial communities from Lethbridge, Alberta, Canada - RJG_02 | ecosystem: Host-associated > Mammals > Digestive system > Stomach > Rumen | place: Canada: Alberta...
TATACTGGTTATTACCTTTAGGATTTTTGTTGATAATTTTTTCGTTTAAATATCTTTTGCCTATTAAATATTTTCTTGTTTCTTCCGAAATGTTTCTTCTTCCAAGTTGATTAACACATACCCAATCTTCCATTTCTTCAAACGAGTCAAATTCCATTTCTTGAATATCGAAAGGTATTTTATGTTTTATGCAAATCCCATATCTGTTGTGTCCATCTACGATGGTATTTTTCCATACACAAATTGCTTCACGGCATCCGTCACGAATTATATTGTTTTCCAATATTCTTAATTCCTCTGGAGATAATGGTGGTATTATTTTTTTTATGGTTTCATTTATTTGCAGATTATATAGTTTTTTCATTTGTGCCTCTTAATTCAACTGCTTCTGCCATATTAAATTTAATAATATTGGGATTATCGGTGTAATAACCATCCATTTTGTACGTCCCTGTACTTTTCCAAGAAGGACAAAGTTTTCTTAAATCTTCAATCAATGCTTTGCTATGTAATTCAAGAGATTTTCTGTTTGAATATCTTGATAAATGATGTGCTTTCACATCATTTTTATCACTTGGCAAAATTCCTAATGAACAATCTTTTGGGTTTACCAAAAATAAGACATATTCAGGGTTACCAATAGATGTAAGAGTATCTTTGCTTATTCTTATTACAGGTTTTCTTAAATTTATTGAAATAGAAGGTTTAATGTTTTTGTTGTTCATTGTTATTCTCCATGTTGTCTTTTTTATTTGTAATTCCAAATACTGTATATCCTTTAAATATATTTACTTGCATCTGTTTTCGATGTTCAGTTACAGGTAAACCGAATTGATGCTGCCATTCATCAGGAAATATAGGTCTTCTAGCGACTTTTGGTTTTTCACCTTCTTCGATTGTCCTAACATATATTTCAGGTGTTTTTAAATCAAAAATAAAAAGATATTCATCATTACTTTTTATAAGTTTCCCAAGCAATTTATACCGATAATTACAATTCCAATCCATAAGTTCCATTACTTTACCAAAAAATACTCTACAACTTATATGTTTAGGTTTTCTTCTTGCAGTACACCAACGAAAAGAATCTTTTTCTTCTTCACTACAAGGTCTAACGGCAATTTTTCTTTCTTCAGGATTGACTAATATCTGTACATATTCAATAGATGGTAATTTCTTAATACAAGCAGTATTCAGATAAATCTTGTTTAAATTGAATGTTATGGATGGCTCAAATAAATGAGCAAAATATTCCGCTGGAACAACTTGATAATTTTGATAATCTAAATCTAATTCTTCTATTTCTTCCTGCTGATTAAGTAAATTATTTTGTATAATTAATGATTCTTCATTTTGCATCCTTACACTCCTGCATCATATTAATTTTCAGTTCTTCAATATAGGTTTCTAATTCATCAGCACTTGTAACATTAAGTTCCTCTGTTTTGTAAATATAATCGTTTTTTGATTTATGATTTTTCTTACTTAAAATCTGTATTTCTTTTGCCTGTCCTTGCTTGTAATAACCATTACCAAATGAATCCGCCCACCTTTGAGGATATGCTACTATATTCTTCTTATTAGTAAATATCTCAATATCTTCCGGCATTTCTGTGTTATCAGGTGCTAAAAATATTTCTGTTTCGGTCATATTGAAAACGAACATATCTTCATATTTTCCTATATAGCCTCTGACTCTATACCTATTACCCAAATTCAATTCATAAACATCAAACAAAGTGCTTATATATGCTGCTCCTCTGATAGTTTTTGGAATGGGATTATTCTTTTGAAGCTTAGACCATTGAATGGCATTTCTTGATTCTTTTGTAGAAGGCTTTAGAGCAAATAACTTGAATGTTGGATTAACTAAAAATTCAACATATTGTATTTTATGAAACTTTTTAATACACTCAGTATTAAATTGTATGTAGTCCTTTGTTATAGTCATATATGGTTGTTTTGTGTTAAATAACAGGGTACTTGCAACTTCAAAATTTCTTAAATCAATATCACCTTCTTTAACTTCAATTTGACTATAAGTATCTTCAATGCTGTTATTAACATTTGCGGATGCTTGAAAATAATCAGCAGCAGTAAAAGCAGACCAACGGGGATTAACAGTAACAAAGCCTTTTAGTGTTCCATCTGTCACCACTCGTAATTCAGGTAAAAAACCTTTATTTTTATATTTTGCATTTCTTATAAGTTTTTGTACTGCTATAAAGTTATCCCTTGAGATAATTCCCTCATGATGACCTTTCATTCCATATTGAGGCCTATCACCTCTGTTTTTCTTTGCTTTATGGTCTAAATAATTAGGAGTCCATGTTTTACGAGAAATAATATCGCCACATTCCCTTTCATTCTGAAGTATTTGTAGTATAGAACTTGGTGACCATTTTGTATTTCCTTTTTTAGTTTTTCTTCCATATTTTTCTAATGTATCTGCTATTTGTTGACAAGTCGAACCTGCAAGATACATATAGAATATAAGTTTAACAGTTTTTGCTTCATCTTCATTAATAACAAGATTTTTATTTTCATCAAGGTCATAACCAAGTAAAGGCGAAATTAGATATAATCCCCTATTAAACCTCATTTCTATTGAGGAGTTCATAATATTACTTTTGATATGAGATTCTTCCTGTGCTAATGTTGCTAAAAACGATATTGCCATTTCATTTTTATCATCAATAGTATTTATACCTTCTGATTCAAATATAATGTTTACAGGATTGCTTAATGCTTTTAATTCTCTGATATAGGCAATACAATCTACAATGTTCCTAGCAAATCTTGAAACACTTTTGGTAATAATAAGGTCAATTTCCCCAGCTTTGCAATCTTCTATCATCCTCAAAAACTCATCTCTATGAGTTAAGGATGTACCTGAAATACCTTCGTCTGCATAAATATCTACTAGTGTCCAATTAGGATTTCGATTGATTAAATCTGTGTAATGATTTTTTTGTAATTCATATGATGAGGTTTGATTTACATTATCAGTAGATACTCTTGCATATACAGCAACTCGCCTATTTACGCTATCATCATAAATTGAAGGTTTGGGTTTTGCAGGAATAACAAAGGTCTTATCCGAATCAACACCCTTATATCGTTCTCTTATTTTGTCTTTCTCATTCATAAAAAAATTATATTTACTGCAAATTTATAAACCATAAAAACAGAGTTTAAGTTTTAAAATTCAAGTTTAAATCAAGGCTACTTTTTGTTGCTATAAGTACATCACGCAATATGCAATATTCATAGTGACAACAATCTTGCAAAATATCATTTATTGCATTATCCTTGCCTTCAAAGATATTGAGAGAAATTTCAAAATTCAAAATTTCTGACATCTTTTTTAAAGTATATAGACTTAAACAAGTTTTTCCTCTTTCTATATTACTGATATGAATTGTTGATAAATTACATATTTCAGCCAATTCCTCTTGTGTCATTTTTCTTTTCAATCTGTACTCTTTAATTTTTAACCCAATTTTTTTGTAGTTAATACTCATATATTGCTCCTTTCTTGTTTTTCAACTTTTAGAATGAACAAAACATTATAAGAAAGACACGTTTTTTGATTTTAAATAAAATTCTTCTATAAAATTTGTACAAATAAAAAAGAGGTTAAATGCAGAATCTGCATTTAACCTCAAAGGCTTGATTTTTCTGAAAAATTTAATCAAATTTTTAAATATATCTTGTACGTTTCTATTACTATTAAAGCATTACAAAAAAATACTAAAAACCTCAAAAAAAGCAGTTCCTATCCTGAGATTTTGCTTATTATGGACTTGCAAGACAACTTATTCACAGAGAATATCCTGCAATTTGATAGTAAATAATATTCTAAAACGCACTCAGGATAGCAATATTATAATGTAGTATGTAGATTTAATCGTGTTATCTAAATTTTGTATATTATTTTGAATACAGTAATAGCAAGAAAATATAGAATCTATAATGTGAGGTTCAAAAGATATGGATTTATGTTCTTTTTACAATATCTATATCATACCCAAGTACATCTAATATTCTTTTCACTTCAATATATTTAAGTGAGCCTCTAGAAAGTTTGTTGCAAAGATTGTTGATAGCTTCGTCTACACCGTATTTTTCATACAAAAGCTTTGTTAGTTTATTAAACGATATACCATTTAACTTTGATTTAATAAGTTCTTTAAGCTCATTTGCTTCCGCTTGTGTTGCGTATGTTCTTTCTGTATTATCAGACATCTATACCCCCTATAACATCTTACATTGGCGAGTGTACATTGTCAAGTGTAAACAAATATAAAGGAGCGTGAGATTATCACTTGTGAGTGTACACTACATAGTGTATAATAAAATATGCAAGCGAACTCAGAATATAAATATATCCCTTTTTTATCAATATTCAAAAAGGTATACTTAAACGAATACGAAAATAAAGAATCGGCATTTGTTCGTAAAAGTATATTTTAAAGATAACGAATATTCGTAAAGACAAAGGCACTATTCCGAACTGTAATTATAAATTTATACCACAAGAAAGGACTCAGTTTATGACAACTAAAACATTTGGTTATGCACGAGTAAGCTCTAATGAACAACATGAAGACAGACAGATACAAGCCTTGTTGGATTTAGGAGTTGATGAAAGAGATATTTATGTAGATAAATGTTCAGGTAAAGATTTTAACAGACCTCAATACCAGACATTGAAGAATCATCTGCGTAAAGAAGATATATTAGTCATAAAGTCTATTGATAGATTAGGTAGAAATTACAAGCAAATATGCGAAGAATGGAATGATATTAGCAATAACATTCAGGCTAAGATAAAGGTTATTGATATGCCTTTACTTGATACAACAAATGATGACAATTTAACTAACAAATTAATCAATAATATTGTATTGCAATTACTGAGCTATGTTGCTGAACAAGAAAGAAATTTTATTAAGCAAAGACAAAAAGAGGGCATTGAAATAGCCAAAGCTAAGGGTAAAAAGTTTGGACGACCTACAATTAAATATCCAAATAACTGGCATGAAGTTTATAAGAAATGGAAGGAGGGAGAACTAACGGCTGTGGCTGCAATGAAACAGCTAAATTTAAAACCAACGACTTTTTATAAGTTGGTAAAACAATTTAAAGAAGATACAAATACTCTTGCTTAAAGGAAGTACATTATGTCGAGAATGGAAAAATGTTCACAGATTTTAGAACTTGCAATAATGATGCAGAATTCTTATTGCGGAATATCCTTAGATGATATAATGGAAAATTTTGAAGTTTCAAAACGAACGGCTCAAAGAATGAAAAGCGTTATTGAAGATAATTTTACTTTTAGGTTTGAAGAAGTTGAGAATTATTCAACACGTAAGAAACATTGGCGACTAAAGAAAGGGACTGTAAATTGTTTAATAGGAATTACTTCGGAAGAAATTGGAGTTCTTGAAAGAGCGACAGACATTCTTTTGAATGAAAAAGATAAGAAAGTTCTAAGTTTACTCTTAGAAAAGCTAAAATTTCAGGTAAAACACTTGACATAAAAACAAACATTTATTGACAAACAACCTAAAACCTTACTGATTTTAAACTAAATTGTGCGACGTTAAACACAAGACGATGCGAATAGTTTAAACAGAAAGAGGTTTGTAATGAAACAACTTGTAGAGCCAATTAAAAACAAAGAAGATGTTAAAGCCGTAGAGGATTATTTGGCAAATCAATGTGAGCGTAACCATTTGATTTTTGTTTTCGGAATTAATAGTGGTTTAAGGGTGTCGGATATTTTAGGACTTAACGTTTCTGACGTACAGGATAAAACTTATGTTGAAGTAAAAGAGAAAAAGACCGGCAAATATAAACGTTTTCCGCTAAACAATAAGTTAAGAGGACTTATTAAAGAATATTTGAACAATACAAGAAAAAATGTTTATACCGTAGAAGAAAATGAGCCATTGTTTGTGGGCAAAAAACATAAACGATTAAATCGTTCGCAAGTTTACAGGTTTTTGAATGAGGCTTGTAAAAACGTAGGGTTAGATATTAATGTTGGCACTCATACAATGAGAAAAACTTTTGGATATCATCATTACAAACAGTTTAATGATGTTGCATTGTTGCAGAAAATACTAAACCATTCAAGCCCGTCAATAACTCTTCGCTATATCTCGATTTACCAAGAAGAAATAGACTCATCTTATAATCAGTTCGAGCTATGATTTATGCACCCTGCTATTTAGCTGGGTGCATACCTTTCTTTAATAAGAGGTTAATATAAATATTGTTTTGTGTAAAGTGTCATTTTCTGTCACACTTAGTTTTTTGCTTTTTCTGTTGAGATAACCAATTCAAGAAGAGTGTCTTTTATGCACCAAACTAAATAATATGGTGCATAAATGGTGTCTTGTAATGCCAATATTAGAATGGTTGGGGAAAAACGAAGCCGTAAATACTGTTAATAAAGTTCCCTACAGACTATTAAAGGTTAATGAAAAATTATCTTACGGTGAACAAACTGAAAATATGATTATCAAAGGTGATAATTTAGAAGCATTAAAAGCCTTGTTGCCATATTACAAAGGACAAGTGAAATGTATTTATATTGACCCTCCGTACAATACGGGTTCAAGGATTGATGCAGATGGAAACGAAGTCGGCTACGATGATAATTTAGAACATTCCATTTGGTGTTCTATGATGTATACAAGGTTAGAATTGTTAAAAGAATTATTAGCAAGTAATGGTTGTATTTTAGTACAAACTGATAAAAATGAGTCTTATCTGCTATATAACGGTATTTTAGGAGATAAAAAGCCCGATAGTGGTAATGTTTTAACTCAAAAAGTATTTGATTTATTGCCGAAACATGATGGCAAAAAGGTTATATATGGAGAAGCAACAATGATGAGTGCTGAAAAACTAAAACAAAACAACATTATATTTAAGCAAACTCCGTATGAAATAAAAGCAAATTAGAGGTTTAATATGTTTCAACTCAAAGATTATCAAAAAACCACATTAGAAAAATTAAAAGAATTTTTACAAAAAGCAAGAATTTATAATACTGAGACTGCTTTTCAGAAAGTATGTACCGTTAACAATATGGTATATAAACCGATAAAAACTCTTGAAAATGTTCCATATGCTTGTCTTAGATTACCTACAGGCGGAGGAAAAACTCATTTATCGGCACAAAGCATAGGTATTGCATCAAAATACTATTTAGAAAAAGAATACCCTACTGTTTTATGGCTAACTCCCGGTAGAACAATTAAAGAACAAACCGTTGAAACTTTAAAAAATCCACGACATCCAAATAGAGAATTATTAGATAGTTTGTTTAACGGCAATGTAAAAGTTTTTGACATCTCAGATTTTAGAAATATTCATTTGCACGATTTAAGCAATAATTTGTGCATTATTGTTTCTACTATGCAAAATTTTAGAATAGAAGATAAAGAAGGTAGAAAAATTTATGACCATAATGAAAATTTTGAACCCCATTTTAAAAAAATCACAGATAATGCGTATGTTAATCTTGATAGAATTGAAACAGGTATTGATAAAGGAAAAGTAAAATATTCATTTGCTAATTTACTTAATATTTTCAATCCTATGATTATCGTTGACGAAGCCCATAACAATACTACTCCATTAAGTTATGAAGTAATGGGCAGAGTTAATCCATCATGTATTATAGAATTTACGGCGACTCCTGCTGAAGAATCTAACGTATTACATAGAGTAACTGCAATGGAGTTAAAAAAGGAAGAAATGATAAAACTTCCTATAATGTTATCAGAATATCCGAGTTGGCAAGAATCAATTGAAGCCGCAATTATTAAAAGAAAAGGTTTAGAAGATATTGCAAAACTTGATAAAGATTACATTCGACCAATAGTGTTGATACAAGCAGAAAATGAAAATAAAGAAATAACTGTTGAGGTAGTGAAAAATTATCTTATTGAAAATGGTAAAGTTGATGCAGATAGAATAGCAGTAGTAACAGCCTCTCAAAAAGAGTTAGATGGAATAACTATACAGGATAGAAATTGTAAAATTGATTTTGTAATAACAAAACAAGCATTAAAAGAGGGTTGGGATTGTTCTTTTGCCTATATCTTTTGTTCGGTTGCAAATATTAACTCTACAACTGCTTGTGAGCAACTATTAGGTAGAGTATTAAGAATGCCTTATGCTGAAAAAAGAAGTCATTCTGACTTAAATATGGCTTATGCGTTTGTATCTACAACAAGTTGGCCTAATGCTGTTGCAAAATTATGTGATAATTTAACTAATATGGGGTTTGATGAAACAGAAGCGGAATCTTCCGTTCAACCTCAGCAAATTAAACTTTTTGAATCTACAGAAAGAGAACCAATAAAGCAATCGTTTCTAACCAAAATAGATATAAGTAAGTTAACTGAGGATGAAAAACAAACTCTTGAAATTGAAACTTTTGAAAACGGTAAATGCAAAATTAAAGTTGATTATAACACTCCACAAGAAATTATAGATAAAGTAGAAAAAATTATTGATAAAAAAGATATTCAAGATTTTAAAAGAACAGTTGCTGTTTTAAAAAATCAAGTTGTTTACCGTTCTCCAGCCGAAAAAGGCGAAATAATTGAAGTTCCACAATTAAAACTTTTTATTGATGGAGGTTGGAGACAAATTGATAAAGAATTATTTTTGCCTAATGGTTGGAATTTGTTAGATTATCCTGCAGTGTTTGATGATGGCGAATTTAATATAACTGATAATGGCAGAACTGTTGAAATTGATTTTGATGGTAAAAGAATCACAGAACGTTATTATTCAAATACTATGCCTATAGATTTAGAAAATATTGAAACAACTTGGTCAAATTCTGAATTATCAAGATGGATAGATAGAAAAATGAATAATCAACTTGATATAAAAATGGAAGTTAAACTCGAATTTATTAGAAGAATTATAGAGTTTTTAAATTTAAATAAAGGAATTTCTTTGTCTACAATGATAATGAGAAAATTCTTATTATTAAAGGCTATTGAAGAAAAAATAAATAAATACAGAAAAATTGCTTATAGCAAAGGTTATCAAGAAACTTTATTCAGTGGTATTATTCCTGTTGAAACGAGTTTTGATTTTTCGTATAAATTTGGAGAGTATTATCCTGTTGGAGAAAAATATGATGGACGTGTAAAATTCAACAAGCACTTCTATTCAAGCATAGGTAAATTTGATAGTAATGAAGAATTAGATTGTGCTGCAAAAATTGACTGTATGCCAGAAGTAAAGTATTGGGTTAGAAATATTGATAAACATCCAAATTCTTTTAGGTTACATACCTCAACAGATTTTTTCTATCCAGATTTTATTGCACAATTAAACGATGGAAGAATATACGCAATAGAATATAAAGGTGCAGTTTATTATTCAAATGATGATTCAAAAGAAAAGAATAATATTGGGGAATACTGGCAGGAAAAAAGTAATGGTAAATGTTTATTTAAAATGGTTACATCTGAAAAAGAAGCAGGCAAAAGTGTAATAGCCCAAATAAAAGAAGAATTATAGAGCATAAATTTTAAACTGGCAGGCATGATATTTCATGCCTGTTTTTTATTCGTTTAAAAAGATATGTCCAAAACTGACATCCTTATCTTTTATAATGTAATTAATGATAAGGAGTATGCTTATGAATACATTGATTAAGAACGTTTACACAGTATTTAAAGAAGAACTAGAATATTACAACAGTCAGCGTGCAGAAAAAATCGAGCTTGCATACGTTGGAGAATGTCAGGGGTTCTACGTATTTTCCGGCGATTGGCAAAATATATTTTTAATTGACAACGAAGGTGGTTTTGAAATTTACTTTAAAACAGATGAACCTAAAACAGTTGAGGACATTGAGGCTTGCCAAAATTTGAACTGGTTTACAAGAGCCGAAAGAGATTTTAACTACAAGTTGTTTATCAAATGGTTATATAAAAGAAACACTCTTGTGAAAAATATAAACTGGACTAATCTTCAGGTTATTAATCACATAAAAAAGTGCAATACAAAGATAAAATCTTTTTATGGTGATATTATGATTAGTCCAAAAACAGGAAAACATTGTGGTACTTGTATCGGTTTTTCTAATTTAGGAGGTATTTACCTGTTAGAAACATACGATTATGAAGACAGGCCTCACTGCATAATCAATGATAATGACGAGATTTATCGTTTTTACTTGCCTGACAAAATGCCAAAAACTCAAAAGGAAATGGAAATAGTTCCTGATTTTCCATTCAAAAAAGAGTTCTACGAACAAAAAATAAAGGACCTTAAACACTATGCAATAAAGTTCTTATCTGAAAAAAGTGATGGTAATAAACATCAAAATTATTACGAACTGCTATTGTTATATAGGGCGTTAAACCCTGATATAAAAGTTGAACCTGTAAAGAATGATGATAAATTATCTTTTAAAAACAGAGTAACGAACTTAAAAGTAATAAGTTTTTGCAAATATGTGGTTATTGAATATGCAAAAGAACATAATCTTAATCCGTTCAAAATCTTATCTGAAATGTATGAAAAAGGTTATATAGATGCAGATACAAGAATAAACCACGAGAAAAGAGAGGATTTTGTCAGAGAATACTCTTACCTTTGCGAAAATAATGAAGCAAATTAATGATAAAAAGATATTTAGAAGAAACGACCAAATCTGACATACTTATCTTTTACAATGTAATTTAAGAAAAGAAAGGAAACAAAATATGAAAAATAACTCTGAATTCAAAGTGCTTGAAAAACTTAATTTTTTTATTATCGTATGTGTGATAGCTATTCTATTCACTATTGCGATACCATTACCGCCAATAGTTCTTGATATTCTTTCAGCAATTAGTTTTTTGCTTGCTGTTATTTTACTACCTGTTTGTTTCATCTTAAAAGCATTTCGAAAACTTTTACCTTTGCCAACTGTTTTAATAATTGTAACTTTATTCAGACTGTTTTTAAATGCAGGTTTTACAAAACTCTTATTTTTGAATAGAGCTAATGATACGTTTATACACAGATTAGGTGAATTTTTTGTTGGAAACCATTATGTCGTAGCTTTGCCAAATTTTATCTTATTTGTATTGGTAATTTTTATAATCATTATGTATGTATTTAAACGAGTTTCTGAAATTACTGCTCGTTTTACGCTAGATAGAATGCCTGGAAAACAATTAATGATTGATGCAGAATTAAATTCAGGTTTGATTGACGAAGAAGAAGCAAAAGAAAGACGTAAAGAATTAGAAAAAGAATTAGATTTTTATGGAACCTTAGATGGAGCCCTACATTTTATAAAAATTGATGCAATAGTTGGTATTATACTTGCATTTTTAAATGTTGCCGGAGGTTTTATATATGGTACAAAATTCTTAAGTATGGATTTTTCAACGGCACTTGCAACATATACCATTTTGGCAGCAGGTGCAGGCTTAATCTACCAAATTCCTGCATTTTTAATCTCTATGGTAACATTAATTTTTACTTCCACAATGAAAAAGAATGATTTCAAGAAAAATAAAAATAACAGAGAACAACAATCAATATTCAGTGATAATAAAGCAATAGATGTACAAATTAGTAATGATTTAGTACCTCTTATTGAATCGTTTGATTTATTGGAACATGTTGCTGCATTAAGAAAACAATTGAAACAAGATTATAACTTTGACGTACCTTCAATAAGGGTTCGAGATAATTTATCTTTAGAACAAAACACTTATGTAATAGATATTGACGGACATACGGTAACAGGCAATGCTGTTTTAGATAAAAATAATGCTGACAAAATAATAGAGGAAATTTTAAACAAATTAGCAGATGCAATAAAAAAACATAAATAATTTCAAAGGTGATTATATGAAACTATCAAAGATTAAAAGTACAAAAGACGAAATTTTATCAAGATATGTTAGCAAGGAAATGGAATTAATCAAAAAACACTTTGGTTTTTCCAAAAATTCCAGAATCTTTTATCTTGACTATTACAATACCAAATTTTATTTTTTGCATAAAGATACCGTTTTTGTAACCTCTTGGACAGCCAACGAAAAAGAAAACGGGAAATTAGATTTTGATACACTGTCTTTTACAGAATTTTATTCAATAAAAATGTTAAATAATTTTCCTAAAACAGTTGAAGACGTTGAATTTACTGAAATAACAGATATAAATGAACACAAAAGTGCACTTCAACCAAAATATACCGTTGAGGATTTTCTTGTATGGCTTACTCAACCTTGTAATATAACTGAAAGAATAAATGTTCCATATTATAAAATTATAGAATTTTTAAAAAGCTATAACGCAAAAGATTTTATTTATGATGATTATCAATTCTATGTAAAAAGAGATAGAGATTTTTCTTGGGAATTTAACATGTATGTCAAAAATTTAAAAACAAAGAATGATGTTAAATTATATTTTCCTTACAAATGCATAGAAGATGAAAACGAAGGCTGGATAGAAGTTCCGCCTACTACATCAAGGGATATTATACTTGATGATTTATCGGGAACATTGAATAATTATCAGAAATTAAAAATTAAAAAAGCATATCTTGAATTTTCCAAACAATTTAACGAAGAATTTAAGGTAACAAATCACTATGTGCTTGAGCTTTTAAAGCAAGTGATTCAGCCAGTTGATTCATTTCCAGAGTGTGGAATACACGTGATTTTTCCAGGTTTAGACAGAAAATTCAATAATATTTGGGTAAATGATTTTCCTCGTAAAAATGAAGAACCTGCATTTTTCTTAACGGATAATCCATATTTTCAGTTAACAACCAAGATTGCGTTTTTAAACTTTAAATCAGCAACGTACCATACAAAAGGTATTTATAAACAAGGTTTATATAAACGAAATGCCTGGAAACTTGATGAGCAATATTTAAAAGAATTAGTGGAGTTTTTGAACGCACCTTACGACTATTCACAAGATTATGGTTATACGTACAAATATATTGATGAACTTGAAAGACGAGTTAAAACTAATTGGCAAATGTTGATTTATGAATACAATAAAAACTCTGCAGGCTGGTGGTTTAATAAAGACGGAACACTTTTACCTCCTGAAAAAGATTATGGTTATTGCGAAGGTGTACCATTTGACCTGCCGATACCTGATTACACTAAAATAAAGGAGAAATAAATGATAGATTACCAATTACACCCTTTTAAGAATGGTAAAGCGTTTATTTATGAGGAAAGCGTTAAAAACGGAAAAGGGTTTATCGGCAACAGAATTTGCATAAATACTAAAGGTGAAAAACTTTTTGAATTACCTGATGTGGATATGCTTTGCTTTTGGTTTGAATACGAAGATGTTGCTTTTGTGATTTACAAAGACAATGTAGCAATGATTAATTCTAAGGGTGAATTTTTAACAGATTTTGTATATGACCATATTTATGGCGGTATTGAAGAAGGTTTATTTGAAGTCAAAAGAAACAAAAAACACGGACATATAGATATAAACGGAAAAGAAATAATACCTTGTATGTATGATGATGGCAGTTATTTTTCAGAGGGTGTTGCTGCCGAATGTTTAAACGGAAAATGGGGTATTATTGATTATTTCAATAATACTGTTATTCCTTTTGACTATGAGGAAACTTTTCTGTGCAAAAATAATCTTATTAATGCAAAAAAGAATGGCAAATACGGTTTAATCAATAAAAACAATGAAGTCGTAATTGATTTTATATATGACGAAATATCTCATGTTTGTACAAGAGAATGTCTTTCCTATCCTGCAAAAAAAGATGATAAATGGGGTGTGATAGATAGATACGGAAATGTTATAGAAGATTTTATCTATGATGAAGAAGAATATCTTTCAGACCACGATGACAATATCGGTGAATTTATCAAACTTACGAAAGATAACAAGTGTGCTTTATATTCAACCAAAGAAAAAGCCTTTTTAACTGATTTTATTTATGAAAATATAAGTTTTATTTCTGAAAATAAATTTGCTGTTGTAAAAGATGGTAAAACAGGCTTTGTGGATACAATAGGTGAACTCATTATACCGACAATTTATGATAAAAATACTGTTGATGGTTTTGAAGAAGGGGTTTGTGTTGTCAGAAAAAATGGACAATCTGGTGTAGTTGATATGTTTGGGAATGTTGTAATTCCTTTTGAGCATCTTCGTATAGGCGAGTGCAGAGAAGGTATGATACGCACTAATAAAGGTTTTTTCAACAGAAAAGGTGAACTGGTTATCCCCTTTGACAGCAACGGATATAATACAACATCTTATTTCAGCTGTGGTTATGTTGATGTTTCAAGCAAAGAATATGGAGATGTTTACATAGACAAAACGGGTAAAATACTTGAATTAAAGTTTTAATTTTTCCACGCCCGAAACTGACACCCTTATAATTTACAATAAAAATAGCAGTGAATTACGAAAGGGGTGTTTTATGACAGAGTATTTAATTTTAGATAAAGAAGAAACAAATTTACCAATGCTTATTTATATAGGTAAAGGAGAATCTTTTTTCCATCATATTATGTTTCAAAACGACTATGATAGTGTGCCCAACAAAGATAATTTAATTAAAATGAATATTGATGGAAGTATTGATACGAATGGCAAAAAAATTGGCATAAAACAAGAAGATATCGATAAGTTAGTTGTTTTGTTTGAAGAAAATGAAAGAAATATCGTTTCTTATTGGCATGGTGATATAACAAAAGAAGAATTTTTAAAATATCAATATAGTAAATTGAAATATAGTAAATACATTGGTATTGACCTTTTATATTTTCCATTTACTCGTCCTGTTTTTAAGGATTTATATAAACAATTAAAAAAACAAAACGAGGACATCTATGTTGGCAATCAATATGATGATAAAAGTGTATTTGATTATATTATTCAATATTGTGAAAAATTTGTAGATTATCAAAGTCACGTAAACATTATTAAAAAATACAAACCTAAAAGTATAGAAGATTTATCTATAATGGTTGAACACATTTCAATAAGTGATGTATTTTGCGCAGAAAATCAAGCCGAAAATAAAATATTATTACAAAATCTTTTAGAAAAAAGGTTAGAAGAAACGAAAGGTATTATTGCTTATTCTCAACAATGGGGTTATGTTATCAATTTAATTTGTGATGAACCTGAAAATCCACATGCTGGTGAAATATATGACTTTTGTGCAAAATGTAAACAAAGTAAAAATTCTAATTTGTATAAATCAAAAGTGAACAATTTCAAGAAAATGTTTTATTCAAAATGTGCTGAAAAACAACTTATTAAGCAAGAAATTGATAAGTTATGGAAAATAATATATTCTTCTTGCAACTTACCCATTTTAAATTCTTCTGAAGCTATAGATTATGCAAAAAATATTTATCGACTTGCATATTTACATAAAAATTATTGCTAAAATTTTCACGTCCAAAACGGACACCCTTACCGTTTAGAATAAAAATAGCAGTAAATTATAAGGAGTTAAATTATGAAAAAGAAAAACCAAACAGAAAAGAAAAAACGAATTTTTTTACACGGTGAATGTATCATTAAAGAAACCGAAAAGTTACCTGAAACTCTGGCTAAAAGAAATGATGAAGATTCTATTATGATAGCGGAATCAGAAACTGTCGGTAATGAACACAGAATAAAAGTTAAAGAAGGTGTTGAATTTTTTGAAGACGAAAATGGGATTTTGTATATGAGAAATACTGTTCCGACAGAAGTTTATTGCTTACACGCAGAACGACACGACACAATAGAAATTCCCGAAGGTATATGGGAAATTGACAAGGCCGTTGAATATGATTATCTATCACATCAGGTTCTTGAGGTAAGGGATTAAAATGCTTATTATTATAGATACGGATAGACCTGAAACAATAACAATAAAAGCGAAATATCTTAAAGAGGAATATTCTATTTCTGTTAGCGAATTAAAAGGTAAAAGAAGGTATAAAAATTTTTTAAATGAAATAGACGATATAAACAATTTACGGAGATTACCAAAATCTGATTATTCAATTGATGATATAGAGTTTATAGACGATTCCCTAAAATCTCCACAGAACAATGATTCAATCGAAGATTTTAAAAAATACCTGCAAAAAATCATTATGGAGCCAAATAAATTATCTGAACAGGAAATCAGAAACTTAGGTTATGAATGCCTAAAATGGACTAATATTTCTGACTATCATGCATCTTTATGTATTGGAATAATAGGAGATGCTATATCTTTTAATGATGGTCATTTAAAAAAATATTGGGGAAAATTGGCAAATGTTGTCAATGAATATACTCACAATAAAAATAGCATAAAAACGTGGGATGACAAGGATTTTGATTTTAATCCAGTTAAAGATTTAGGGTTGATATTACCTTTCAGGGATTTAAGAAGGGTATATCATTCCTGTACCTGTGGTGCCTTAAATATGAGATTTTATAAATTTCTTTATTACTTTGATTTTGTGGGTATTCCTATTGAGGACAGTGAGCTTAAAAGATTTTGGAATTTTTATAAAAAAACTCTGAATGTATATGCTATTTCTTTAAAAAATTATTCAAGCGGTTGTCGTATTTATATACTTCCGAGATTTGATGAAATTTATATAAAAAATAATGTTTCACACTATATATATAAGAATACTTTTTATTGTGATAGTATCGAGGTTCCAGAAAATATTTATTATATTGACAGACAAGATATGAAACTCAGTGATTTCAGTAAAATCCCAAATGCTGATATAAGGACAATTGTTATCAAAAAAGCTGGACTTGAACGATTTATTAAAAGAGGGTTAATAATAGATACTTACGAAAATTATCCCGAAAATGAATGGTGGACAAAATCAGAATATAAATTGATAGATATGAAAAATTATATTACTGATAGAGTTATTAAAGATTCACAAGGAAGAATTATGAACATAACTCACCCTCATTATGCACCTTATCTCTGTATGAAAAATCAAACAACAGGCGAATATCATCTTGAAGGTGTAAGTCCAAATTGCAGAAACTTATATGATGCTCTGAAAATGAGATATCAGATTTTAGATTTGCCATCATACAAAATCGAAAATATAAAATAAATATATAATTCAACCCTAACGTACCAACTTTCAATATTGAAAATTTAATATGGACAAAACAGGCAAAATTTTAGAAATAAAGGAGTAAATATGAAAAAAGCAAAGTATGAATTTGATGATTTATTGACATTCTCAACTACAAACGAATTTGTAGGAGTTTTAAAAGATAATGTATATGCAATTTATTCTGCAAAATTGCAAAAACTTATTACTGATTTTGATTATAACGAGATTTGTTATATGCCAAAAGATAAAGGTTACAGAGAGGGCAATTATTTTTTAGTACGAAAAGATAATAGTATTCTTATGATAGATAGCAATGGTAAAGTGATGAACGTTCCTTTAACAAGCACGAAGAATCATAGTCTGAAGATAGAACAATTATGGCAATATCGGTTTAGAAACGGTGTAGGTATGGTATCTGATAAAGATAAAGTAGGAATAGTTGATACAAAAACAGGAAAAATGGTAATTCCGTACATATACAAAACAATGACAAGAAAATCCGATACAACATTTTTAGCAACAACCTTTGATGATAAAGAAATAGAAATAAATACAGAAGATTTAATAAAGGAAACTTTATGAGCGAAAAAATAAAAGTAATAACAAAAAGCGAGCATTTTATCTACTTTGTAACCGAAGAAGATAATAATGAAAACTGGCATTTTAATATTGCCTTAAATTCAGTGTCCGATTGGCATATAGGTAAATATTTTAAAAATGCGGTCTTTAAAAACGGCTTATACGTTATTATGAAAATTAAGTTAGCATTAAGACATCAGCCGAATTATATGAAGTTAAATGCTTGTACAGACAGTCCTTACAAAATGAAAGATTTAAAGCCTGAACACAGACGAGAAATAAAAAAGACAATAATAAATACTAATACAACTTACGAAAACGAGTCTATTCCTTATTATGATTATGCGATTGTTTTATGGGAAGAATTGAATGATAAGGAAAAATTTTATCTATATGAAACGCCTAATCAGGAACTTGCTTGGACAACCGCACCATTATCAAAAGAACAGACAAATTTGGCAATGAATATTGAATTAGTGCTTCAATATATGGGTAAAATTGAAAACGAGCCGCCATATATTCTTGTTCAGAATGATTACGATGACAAAAGAAATCTTAATTGGGTAAAAGTACGACTTGACGGCACTCCAACGAATAACAAAAAGCTTGTATTTAGTGAAAAAGAAATTGAAGCTTTAAAACAATGGATAGAATTGAATAAACTGCCTATTTTAATGTATTGGACTCAGGAGGAATGTGGTTATATTGAAATCATAAAATTAATAGTTCCTGTAAATTTATAGTAGAATATATTAAAGGGGATAATTATGACAAAACTTGAATCAATATATGCGGATATTACAACATTAGATGTTGATGCTATCGTCAATGCGGCAAATACATCTTTGCTCGGCGGTGGCGGTGTTGATGGTGCAATTCACAGGGCTGCAGGTTATGAACTGTTAGAAGAATGTAAAACTCTAAACGGTTGCAAAACAGGTCAATCAAAAATTACAAAAGGTTATAAATTGCCTTGTAAATATGTAATTCATACAGTAGGCCCTGTATGGCACGGAGGCAACAATAATGAGGCAGAACTTTTGAAATCTTGCTATGTAACTGCATTAAATCTTGCAAAAGAATACAATTTAAAAACAATAGCATTTCCGTCTGTATCCTGCGGAGTTTATCATTATCCGATAAAACAGGCAGTCGAAATAGCCGTATCAACCGTTTTGGAATACATAAAAAACTACAAAGACTTTGACAAAATTATCTTTGCAAATATTTCGGATGAGATAGTTGATGAATACAATTCAAAACTCAACAAAGACAAAAACTAATTTTACGAAGTGTTGAATACAATTACAATATTTGTTCAAATTTTTCATTAAGTTGATATTTACGTTGCTTTCCTTCTCCGATAGGGATTATAAAATCTGCCTTGACCCAATCAGATGCGAGTTGCCTTGCACTACGTGGCGAAAATTTAAAGAAATCTGCAATATCTTTTGATGTGATATATTTTTGAGTTTCAAACAGATTTAGTATTTGACGTTGTTTTATATCAAGTTCACGTAAAATTTTTATTTCGTCTTTTGAACTTTCTTGTTCTTTGGCTTTATAGTAAACAGATTTAAATGCTATTGCCATACCTTTTATAAAATATTCAATCCATTTTGTTATATCCGATTCAGCTCTGCCTAAATAATAATTGTGTGATTTGCCGATATTAATTGCTTCATAGTAACCCTGTAAATCTTTTGCGTAATATTCTTCAAGTGAATATATACCTTTTAAATCATAACCATTTTTGTATAAAGCAAGAGTCGTCAAAAGTCTTGCTGTCCTGCCATTACCATCAAAATAAGGGTGAATGGTTACGAATTGGTAATGGATAATACTTGCATATATCGGAATTGGCAGGTCTTTCGTTTCATTAATCCAGTTTACAAATTCTTTCATTAAATTGGAAACGTCCTTTGCTTCGGGAGGCATATAAACAATTTCTCCGGTTAAAGAATCTGTAATAACATTCTGTCCATCTCGATATTCGTTATTTTTGACTTTTACACTCCCTCCACCTGAAACAAGTGCATGAATATGTTTGATATTATCCTCAGTAATTGGTGAATTTGTTTTAGCAAGTTTTTCAATATAATCAATTGCTACATAATAGCCTTTAATTTCTTTTTCATCACGAACTCTGCCGGTATTTGATACAACTTTGTTTTTATTTTTGATTAAATCTTCAACATCTTTGTGAGATAGTTTGTTACCTTCAATTTGTGTTGAATAATGTATGGTAGAAAGTTTTGCAGTTTCTCTTAGTGAAGTTAAAAGTTTAGGATTTATAGGCAGATTTTTAATACCTTCCTTAACTCGTTCTATTTCAAGAAGATTATTTGTTATTGAATTTGTTATTATGAATTTTGGTTCAAATTTTGCCATATAATATACCACTTTGCCACAATCCTGCCACAACTTTGCCATTATTTTGCCACAATCCTGCCACAAAGTCAATTCGTTTTTTATTTTTTGACGACCGAAACTGACACCATCGTAATTTACAATAATAATAGCAGTAAATTACGAAAGGATAATTTTATGCCTGAAGAAAAAAAATATTCTGAAAAACCTACACTATGTAAAGAACTTGTTTATGAAGATTCCGAAGTAAAACTAACCAAAATATGGACTTGGAATATAAGAAACTTTTATAAAGAAGACGATGCAGGTGTTTTTGTTGCAACTTTAAACAAAAATGGTAAAGAAAAATATATCTTTGTATCAGAGGATGGAAAACAATTAACAGACTTAGAATTTGACGAAATTTGGGATTATGAAGATGACATGTTAAAGGTTTATATAAAAGGTCAGGGATACGGATTTTTAAACAAAAATCTGGAAATAACCATACCTTTAAAATACGAAAGGGCGAGAGAATTTGAAAACGGATATGCCTGTGTTTATGATGGAAAACAATGGTTATATGTTGATAAAAAAGGTAAGGAAATACGACTTAAAAAGAGTTATGAAAGAATAGAAAATTTTTCTGACGGAATGGTAAGAGTTTCAACTATGGCTTTAAAATTTGGTGATTTGGCATATCACTCTGATTATGATGATGATGCAGGAAAATGGGGTTATACTGATTTAACAGGAAAAGAAATAATTAAACCTCAATACATTTATGCTTTTGATTTTATTAACGACAGAGCCATTGTTGTAAAAGGCGAGTGGACAAAAGATAAAAAATGGGACAATGAATACAACCAAAATTGTTATTGGACAGAAGAAGAATTATGGGGAGTTATAGACAAGAACGGCAATGAAATAATTCCTTGTATATATGATGAAATAAGAGAATTTATGAATGACGATTTCAGCTTTTGCGAAGATTATTATCAGGTACATGTTGGAGGCTGGAAAGAAGGAAAATGGGCTGTTATAGACAGAAACGGAAAGTTTGTAACAGAGCCGATATTTGAAGATGTTTCTTATGATTATTGTAATGGTTTACTTACTGTCAGAGAAAGCGATTCATGGGATGATGTGCCATTAGGTATTTATGACTTAAACGAAAACAAATTTTTATTTGAACCTCAATTTGATGATGTTCGTTTCCTTGATAACGGCAATATATTAGTTGAAGTTTTTGATAAAGAATTAGGATATAAAATTGAAAAAATCATTGACAAAACAGGTAATGAAGTTTTTAAATCTGCTTATACAAGCATTGACACTTCAAAAACGCCTTGGCAGGCAATAAAAGAAACAGAAAATTCCTGTAGCTATAATCTGATTGATGAACAAGGAAATATCCTTGACAGTAATGAGTTTCAGGAAAAACCTACAGCACCAGACTGGTACAATCCGATTAACTTTGATACAAGAATTTATATATACAAAGAAAATGATAAATTCGGCTTGAAAAAATTTAACGGAGAAATAATAGTTCCTGCTCAATATGAAAAAATACATAATTTTAAAAATGACGGACATTTATATTATTTTGAAGAAGTAAAATACAGTGGTAAAAAAGGATTAATGAAATCAGACGGAACAATACTTATTCAACCAGATTGCGAATATATAGATGTACTTAAAAATAATAAAATAATCTGTAATGGCAAAAATGGTACAGAAGTTTATATGTATGAATTAAAACAGGAGGAAAACAAATGTTTATAACAAATGGTCCATACAAAGAAGAAATTAATAGTTTGGTTAACAAATCCGAGCCTTCTGAAAATGTTGAATTAAAAGCTTTAAGTTTTAAAGAAGTCTCAGGATGGGTATATATATCTTTAAAGAAAAATGATACTGATTTTCAGATTAAATACAGTTCTTTTACGACTGATACGTCTGAACTTGTACATTTCTTTTCAAAAATAATTGATTTAAAAGATGATGTAGCGTTACTTCTTGATAATGAAGGAAGTGAACCGTTAATTTATGCAAAAGCCATAGATGATAATAAAGTAAGATTTATATTTGCAACAGATTATGACTTATATGCAGATGACAACATTGATTATGGCATAGATGATTATAAAGTAGAACTAGACATAATAATTGATAAAAAGATATTGCTTCAGGAATTTTATAATGTTTTAAAACCATATCTTGAAAACTTTGATGTAGAGGAAAATGAATTCATAATAATGAAACCAGATAAAGCAAAAGAAAACTTAAGCATAATTGAAAAATTTTTGTATCGATTTAGCTAAATTTTGAGGATATTTTAGACAAATTAGTAATTAAAAATTTTTGCACATTGTCAATGCAAACAAAGTGAATTATAAGGAGAAAATATGAGAAAAAAACATCAAAAACTTGAAAAATTTGAGAAAGAAAAATTAGAAAAACATATAGAACAAATGTTTAACAAAACAAAGATAGGACATGAATTTAATAGTAATTATGAGGTGTTTTTAAATTCAAATAAACACGAAGTGTCTTTTACTCAAGCTAAAAACACATTATTTACTTTTCATGTGCCTGAAACTTGTCCAGAAACATTAGATGATTTAAAAGCCTTGAAACTTGCTCAAAATTGTGATGATAACCAATTAGAAATTCTGCTTAAATGGTTTAAGTCAAATGCGACAACAAAAATCTTGGGCAGAGAAAAAGAATGGTCTAATTTTGAAGACGTTATTAATGCCCATATAGCAGGAATACATCAAAAAATAGTATATGGGAATATGTTTACAGAATTCTTTTTAAAAGCAAGAGAAAAATATAAATAAAATATACGACCGTATTTGACATAAATTACTGTAATAATATAAATATAAGAATTGTTATGAGGTAATGCCTATGTCAAGAATGGAAAAGAGCTCACAGATTTTGGAACTTGCAATCATGATGCAAAATTCTCATTACGGAATAACATTAGAAGACATTATGGAAAACTTTGAAGTTTCAAAACGAACAGCTCAAAGAATGAAAGGCGTTATTGAAGATAATTTTGCGTTCCGCATGGAAGAAGTTGACGACTATACCTCACGTAAAAAACGCTGGCGATTAAAAAAAGGAGCTGTAAATGGCTTAATTGAATTTACATCAGAAGAAATCTGCACACTTGAAAGAGTACTACAAAAGCTTGATAACGAAAACGATAAAAAAGTTTTAAAAATGCTTGCAGAAAAACTAAAAATTCAAATCCAAAAAGACTAAGTAGCACAAGGTACACATAAAGAGGAAAAAGTTATGGCATATATTCATATTAAAGCAAACGCATATTTCACACCTAAAAGACCAAAACACATGGACGATTACAGAGATACAAACAATCCTCCGTCAACGGAAGCCTTATGGATAACAGCGGCAGATGTTTTGGAATACATTGAAAGTACAGGACTAAAAAAAGATGTTTATATCGGACTTATGGGGTATGAAGATTTATATATAACCTGTAGCGGAGAACTTTTTGGTGCAAGTGCCATTGAAGAACTTGCCAAAAATGTTCATTGCTACGGTGTTAGGAACACAAGACAAATTTTTAAAGGTATTTTTGAAAAAGCAAGAGAAATTTATTTAAAATCAGAAATATCAAAAGACAAAAACCGCTTGTATCAATTTAATCCAGAAGATACAGAAATGCTTGTCAACAAAATTTTTAGCCACGAAAAATACAACATAACCTGTTCAAAAGAAAAATAAAGGAAAAAGACTTATGACAATTAAAAATTCATACGCAAAAGAACCAACAATGTGTAATGAACTTGTTTATGAAGATTCTGAACTTAAGCTGATTAAATTATGGACTTGGAATGTAAAAGGACTAAACGAAGAAGAAGAATCAGGAGTGTTAAAGGTTCTTTTATCAGGCATGTATTACAACCTAAGAGGAAAATCCACATTTGTTTCTTATGACGGAAAACGATTAACAGATATCGAAATGGATTGGGTTTGTGATTATGAAGACGAAATGTGGCTATTTGCTATTTATGGAAATGGTTACGGCTATTTTGACAAAAATATAAATTTGGTAATACCTCCTAAATATCATTATGCTAATTATTTTCGTAATGGCTATGCTTCAGTAAATGACGGAAATGAATGGTTATATGTAAATAAGAAAGGCAATGAAATTCGTCTTAAAAATAAATATGAAAAATTAGGTGATTTTTCAGACGGAATGGCTTTGGTTTCCACGATGTTAATAAGTAGAAATGATTTACGATATGCTACTGATTATGAAGATAACATAGGTTATTGGGGATATATTGACAAAAACGGAAATGAAGTTATCAAACCTCAATACATTTATGCATTTGATTTTGAAAACGATAGAGCCATTGTTGCTAAAGGAAAATGGGAAAAGAAGAAAAAATGGAATAATGAATATTGGACTGAAGATGAACTTTGGGGAGTTATTGACAAAAACGGCAATGAAATAATTCCTTGCAAATATGACGAAATAAAACAATTTATGAATGATGATTTTAGTACGTGTACAGATTATTATATAGTGCATATTGGGGGATGGAAAGACGGTAAATGGGCAATTTTAGACAGAAATGGTAACTCTGTAACAAAACCGATTTTTAAAGATATAATAGGTTCAGATTATTTTAACGGTCTTTTTACATATTATGATGATGATACTTGGGATGATGTACCATGCGGAATTTATGATTTAAATGAAAACAAAATTCTGTTTGAACCACAATTTGAAGACGTGGTGTTTAATGATGACGGGAATATTTTGGTGAAAGTTTTCGATAAAGATTTAGGACATAAAGTTGAAAAAATAATAGACAGAACAGGTAAAGAAGTTTTTAAATCGGATTATACGAGCATTTACTCCTGGAAGAAACCTATAATAGCAATTAAAGAAGGTGAGAACTCAACAACCTTTAATATAATTGATGAAAAGGGCAATATTCTTGACAGTATCGAATTTAAGGAAAAAGTTTCATTATGGAATAATGAAATTGACTATAAAACAAAGACTTATATATATTCAGAAAGCAACAAAAAAGGATTAAAAAACTTTGATGGTAAAATTTTAATTCCTGCACAATATGAATATTTTATCAAAAGTAAAAATGGCAGTTTCTATTATTTTGAAGCAGAAAAAGACCGTAATAAAAAAGGAATTATGAAATCAGACGGAACTGTGATTATTAATCCTGAGTACGATAGTGTAACCGTATTGGATAACAATAAAATAATATGCAAAGGTAAAAACGGAGTAGAACTCTATGAATATCAAACAAAATAATATAAAAAGAATTAAAGCTATGGAAACAAATTATACAAATTGGATTGAATACCAACGTTCAGCACAAAAAGAATGGCAAAATACAAATGAATACCTGTATAACGGTTTAACATTAAAGGAGCTAGTTGAAAAATCTGCAACAACAAGCGTAAAAGACTTTAATGTAAATGCCGAGTGGATTGGTGGTGTTAATATTAAGATTGATTCTACATCAGATAACGTTAATCATAAATTTACTTGTAGTAATTTGTGGATTGCAGAATCAATAAATTACCCTCCGAATATTTTTAGCTTTTTGGAAGCGATTATTTTATCTGAAGAAAAAGAAATATTTTATTTTTGTGATGAAGAATCTCCTGAAACATTTTTGTATGTAAATAATTTAGGGAATAACTTTATTCGTTTTGTTCATTTATCACAAAGGATACAATGTGGGAATTTTATTCAAACAGAAGATTACAAGGTAAGACACGACATAACCATTGATAAAACAGAATTTATAGAAACTTTTTATACTGCATTGGTTAATGCAATAAAGGACGTAGATAAAAAGGAATTAGAAGAAGAAAGTTTTTGGGAATTAGATTCATTTGAAGCCTTTGAAAAATGCTCACCAATTATAGAGGAGTATTTAAAGAAGGGTAATAAATAATAATTAGATTTATTTTTACGTTTTTCAAGAATTCAATTGAGTAAAATATATTTGTTTATCATAAAATAAGCTTATGACTCAGCCAGATTATGATATTGATTTATTAGCAAATAATGAACCTCTTTTGGAAATAGTTACAACGATGGCTTATTCAAGTGATAAAAGATGTTGTTCTTATAGGCTGCATATATTTGAGGGATTTCTTGAAAAAACAATTACGGTTTTAAATTTTGTTGGAAATATAGGTATAAAATTCTATGTTGAGAGGTCTGCATCTGTAGAAGCAGATGACTTTTTTAATAACCCCCAAAATGATTTTGACATAAAATATTTTGAAATTATGAAGGAAAATGTTAATAAATATTTGAGTTCCAAAAAACAACAGGAATTTCATTTTGATTTAAAAATGTGTGAAGATTTAAAAATAGATTTAAAACAAGATTTTATAAGGTATCACTCTCTTTATGCAGAATATGTTGACAGAGAGAAAATATTAAAAATTTTTGACATGTTACCAACATTGCTATCAAAATATAATATGTCGTATTCAGTTGTAAAAGAGTGCTTTAAAGAGTATTTAAAAGAAAGAAAAAATCGTGCAAAAATCTTAATAAATTTAAAGGAGTTTTCAAACATTTGTAGTAAATATTCTTCAGAGCCATTTATACTGTTGGGTATTATTTTATTATATGCAAAGCATAACAATTATAAAATTGCTGAAATTGATAAATCTTTAGATTATTTGATACTAACAAGATTTCAACCTCAGAGATTTGAGTATATTGAAATTGATTCTACAACTCAGTATAAGTTAATTTTAGAAAAAGGTAGACACTTTGAGGTAACATTAATAATTCCAGATAAAGAACCTCGTACTTGCTATTTAAAACCTGCCCAATACCAATTTTTAGAAACATTGTATGAAGAAACACAACAAGTGCCTCAAAAATCAGGTGTTTATTACGTAAAACTTTTTAAAGCTTTAAAGCCTAAACTTAACGAAAAGATTAAAGGTCGTCCTGCAAAAAGACATCCCCGTATTGATAAATTATCTGGTATGGCAAAAGCTCTCAGATTTGAACTTAAACATGGTTTATCGCTAAATAATAAATGTGAGAATGAAACTTTTTTTGTTTATTATAATGGGAAAAATTATTTTATCCAAGAGAATGTCAAGATAGAAATACGAGCTTAGACTTAATTTTTCGTAACATAGGTGTCCTTGTTTGTGTTGCTTTTTATCTCAGCTTGTAAATAATTTTCGCGTAACCATTATTATACAAGGGTTTGTTGCCATAAGAAGATATTTTCCTTAGCATGTGTTTTGGAGGTGCTAAATGGCAAAAACGAATTTAAATACAAGTCAAAATTTTTCAACTATGACAAAAAATGAAAATCAAAAGAAAGCTACTAGAAAACATTCTATGTCATTAACAACATCCAATACAAATTGTACTGAGTTACAGAGTGAATTCCAAAAGAGTGTGCTAGACGGCAAGGGGGAATTTGATTACGCACCTCTGGGTATGAACGTCGTTACAGCGGAAATAGATAGCCCTAAGAATGTTGTACTTGATACCATATCTTTTAGTGTAGAAGTAGGTAATAATTCTAAAGCCCACCGTATATTTGCTAAATTTTGTAAATCATACAATGGTAAAATTTTAGGCTTTTCTGAACCAAAGATTGCAAAAAAGGATTTTAGTACAGTTACGTTTACATTTTCTGTTAGTTCAAAGATTCTTGGCAAACATTATTTTGATGGTATTACCAAATATAATTACAAAGGTGTCTTAAGTAAAATTAATGAAATAGTTCCTATACCTATAAAAGAAGATGACTTAAAGGTTTACATTCTTCATAACAAAATTGATGTTATTGTTAATAATCCTGCTCAAATTATATCATTTATTAAAAGGTTAAGCTATAATTCTGCCTTATTTAATAAGTTTCAATATCAAAAAGTTGCAGATAATGGCACGGTATACCAAAAAACTAACAATACAAAAAATAGAAAAGAAAGTGTAACTATTTACAATAAATCAAAAGAACTTCTTATGGGTAGGAATGCTAAATTAAGAGAAGTTTTACCTGAGGAGGAATTATGTATTGGTAGGATACGTTTTGAAGCTCATTTGAATTATCCAAGAATGATAAATAAGTACTTCTTTAATATCGAAAGTCACAAGTTACATACATTAAAAGAAATTTTTGAACAGCGTGTTGACCCACCTGTAAGTGTACTAATAAGAGAGATATTCCCATATGATAATGTTACTGTAGAACCTTGTGTTCAACTTGATAATGCTTACAAAAATATAACTGGGGTAAATAAAATTTTTAAAGATGCTGGTGCTCGTTTAATTTGTTTCTTACACGATAATAACCCATCCGCTATTAAATCATTTTTTAAAGAACATACTGCTCAAAGTAGTAGTATTAGTAGGGATTTTAAAAATATTTCGAAATTTTTATCTGTTGAGGTTCCTTTTTTACCGGAAGAGACTGATGTTGCTAAAAAGGTAATTTTACACATTTTATCCGACTTTCAAAAAGATTCAACGAGTGAAATACAACAAGTTATTAATATAGTTAAGGAAGGAGGCTATTATGCCAAATGAAACAAACTTAGGTAACAACCTAATTCAACTCTATGCAGAGTTAAACTGTAATCTCAAGGAAACAAAAAATCTTATAGATAGGATTGTGTATCACAGTAAAATTGATAGTTCTATAAGTAAGTATCTTCTAGTCTGTAAATTAATTAAAAATTATACGGAATTACTGCAATCATTTTATTCAGATGATTACACTGAATATGAAAACTAATAAGGTTATCTAAATAAATTACATTAAAAATGGGGCAACTGTCCCTCGATTTAAGAAAATTTTATTTTTACACAGTAAAAAATATACCCTAGTATCAGATAACTTCTTGTTTCCTCACTAGTCTACCCCATTTTTAACACAGTGATACAATCGACCAATCCGTCCATATGTATCGTTATTGTAAAACGAAAAATTAGGTTACTATGTCAAACAAAAAAGCGAAAGAATTAAATAACGTTATTGAAAACAACGAATTAGTTTGTTCATCATACTTATCAGGTGAATATTCTTTCGCTGTTGAAAAAGATACTTCTGATAAAATAGTTTCTTTTAAACCAACAACAAAGTTAAACTTAAAGCTTATAACTCCAAATGAACAAGAACCTATTACTCGTGAAAAATTAGTAAAATTTTACACAGATATTATTCAAATCTATTCTTTTGATGGCTAATATTATAAAATTTGTGATAGGATAATCATATGAAATTAGCAGTAGCATACGCACGAGTATCATCAAAAAAGCAGGAAGACACAGGTTTTTCAATACCTGCTCAAATACAACTGTTTAATAATTATTCCGAAAGAGCAAATATTAAAATTGTAAAAATTTTTGAGGAAAACAAAACAGGAGGTAAGGTTGGCAGGAAAGTTTATAATGAAATGCTTGCATATGTAAAAGAACATAATATAAAGGATGTACTTGTTGAGAAAACTGATAGGATTTACAGAAATTTCAGAGATTATGTTGTATTAGACGATTTAATACAAAATTACGATTTAACAATACATCTTGTTAAAGAAAATTCTATTTTAAGCCAAAATGCAACAAGCCACGATAAACTTGTACATGGTTTTAAAGTTTTACTTGCTAAAAATTACCTTGATAATTTACAGGAAGAAGTTATCAAAGGAAGAGAAGAAAAAATTAAAGAAGGTGGTTATCCACATAAAGCACCTGTTGGTTATTATAATGATACTAACAAAGAAACAAAAAAGAAAGAAATTTTTGTAGATAAAAATAAGGCGAAATATGTAAAAAGACTGTTTGAGCTGTATGCAACAGGAACATATTCTGTTGATGAATTAAGAACTAAATTGTATAATGAAGGTTTTAACCACAATGGAAGACCATACTCAAAGCCTAGATTATTATTTGTCCTAAAAGATGTCTTTTATATTGGAAAAATGAAAATAAAGGGTGTTATATATGACGGTAAACACACCCCAATTATTGACATTGAAACATTCAACCGAGTGCAGAAAATGTTTAATCAAAGTAAAGCAAGAAGTCATGACATTGAATTTGCATACACAGGTTTATTAACTTGTGGTCACTGTGGGTGTCAAATGACTGCTGAATTAAAGAAGGGTAAATATGTTTATTACCATTGTACAGGTAAACGTGGAGGAAATTGCAAGCAAGATTATATAAGAGAAGAAAAACTTGACGAAGTATTTTTGGAATTAATTGACAAGTTACCTGACCCTGACAAAGGTTTATTTGAAGAAATTAAAAAGGCTGTTAAAGAAATAAGAAAACTCAAATTTAATTATGAGGAAGAAAGTTTAGAAAATATTAAAAAACAGATATTAACTCTTCAAACAAGGTTAGATAATCTATATATAAGTTAAGAGACTCGAACTCTCGACCTGATATTTAATTGCCATACACAATTTAACTCTGTATTGAAGTAAAATCAAGTATTTTAATACAAAATATATCGTTTTATGTCGATAAATAAAAATTCAGCCTTTCTTTAAT
>Ga0256405_10003738_pt1 | contig 30633 bp, 24 predicted proteins | sample RumenRJG_02DNA_FD_189096 | JGI IMG/M metagenome (GOLD analysis project Ga0256405, IMG submission 189096) | Bovine rumen microbial communities from Lethbridge, Alberta, Canada - RJG_02 | ecosystem: Host-associated > Mammals > Digestive system > Stomach > Rumen | place: Canada: Alberta...
GTTGCTCATACGGTACCTCTTTCCGCGGACAACTGCACAACTCTAATTTAACCGATTGCAAGAGTAAACGCAACCAAAACAACGATTTTCAGCATCGAAATTCGACATTTACTTTTTCATTTTTCTAGACAGTACAGTTATAAATAATGAATTGCATTGTACGTTTTATTGGACAGCAGATTTGAGATAATTAGATGTATAGACCCCTAAATTGTCAAAGTGAACCCCAAAATTTTTCGATTTTTTTGCTCAGTTAGTTGAGGTTCACCTTGACAAAAGTGCAGGGTATATATTTGGATATTTCCAGATTTTCGGAGCCTTTCAAGGCAGTCACCGCCCTAAGGCGGCTTGACCTTGACGGGTTGGTGAGAAAAATGCTACACTCGTCATTTTGAAGGCGAAAACGTTTGGATATTTCCGAGTTTCCGTCGCCTTCAAAAACTTTTCAGCATTTTTCTCAGCGTTCAGTCAAGGTTGACGGTCAGTGTGGTAGAATGATTTCGGTTACTGCCTGCGGAAAGCAGGTAATTATGAGCAGAATCAATTTATCACAAAGAATCATTATTGAAAGCGGAATTTATCAGCGATCGAATTTAACTGAAATTGCTAAAAAGATCGGCATGTCAGTTACTGCGGTTTCCAACGAAATCAAGCTGAACCGAACTCCCGCCAAAGGATCTAAGCCGCACGGAAATGACTGCCGGTTTGCCAACGAATGCGAGGAAAAGAATCTTTGCTGCAACTTTGACTGCAAACGCAAATGTGTTTGGTGCTTTGACTTTAATTGCAGAGAACTTTGCAACAAGTACGACAACTCCCTTTGCTCTGTTCTCCAAAAGCCGCCGTATGTTTGCAATGTATGTTCACGCCGCAGGAATTGCAAATGCGACCGGTTTTACTACATGGCGAACCAAGCCGACGCGATGTCCAAAAAGCGTTATTCCAAGGCGCGAAAGAAAACCCACGCAGACAAGGATGAACTGAAACGCATTGACTCAATTGTTTCCCCACTGATTCGCAAAGGACAGCCGATTTCGCATATCTATGCGGAACACGGCGATGAAATCGGCGTTTCACCGCGCACCTTGTACCGTTACATTGACATGGGTTGTTTGAAGGTCAACAACTTCGATTTGCGCAGGAAGGTTTCTTACAAGCAGAGAAAAAAGAAGCGTGAAGAATCTGAGGCGTTTCAAAACCAGAAGTTCAGACAAACGCGAACCTACCTTGATTTTGTGACATATATGGAGAAGCATCCTGAAATTAACGTTGTTGAGATGGACACGGTTAAAGGATGCCGGGAACAGGGAAAACGGATGCTGACGCTGCTGTTTCGCAAGACGAATCTGATGCTGATTATGCTGATGAGAGACGGCAAGGCGGCAACGGTTGTGGAACAGTTTGACTACCTGACAAGCCTTGTCGGGGTGGAAAATTTCCGCAAAATTTTCCCGGTTATTCTAACTGACAACGGCAGCGAGTTCAAGTACACACAGGAGCTTGAAAAGACGGATCAGGGCGAGCGAAGGACACGTTTATTTTACTGTGATCCGCAGGCTTCTTGGCAAAAGGCTCAGCTTGAAAAGAACCACGAATATGTCCGCTATGTTCTGCGTAAGGGCAAAAGCTTTAACCCTTACACACAGGACGATATGGTGCTTCTGATGAACCATATTAACAGCACCAGACGGGAAAAGCTCGGGGGCAAATCTCCATTTGAAGCGGAAGATCGAAAGGAAGTAAAGCTTCTTCTGAAAATGCTGGGGTTACACGCGATTCCCCCCGATGAGGTCAATCTCAATTCCACATTATTAACAAAGTAAATTAACGATTTTGCGGGCAGTGACCGGCTATATTGCTTGAAAAGGCAGGTCGGTTTCACTTTGACAAAATCGAGAGGCGGTCTGTCAGCTTTGCTATACCCTGACGATTGCAAAACTAAGTAAAATATGCTTTGTTTCGGCATTGGCATTGCCGAAACTGGCTCAAATTTCAATCAGCTTGGACGAAATTGACCGCTATCGTGTTTTTACCTTAGCTTCACTTTTTCATTCAAGCGGGAGAACTTGACAGATTAACTCCCAAATTTCGGAAGGTAAAAGTGAGGAAGGTATTATGTTTAATCTGATTATCAATTTTTGTGTATTCGTGTTTATCTTTTACGCCGTGGGCAATTCCGCGAGGGTGATTTTGTTCGGCTCAAGGCGCAAAAAGCGCGCGTATCCGCACGGCAGAGCCGTCCGTCGCAGAAAGGCGAAGGTTATTAAGCTGAACGCCTGCACAACAAAAAAACCGCTGAGGAAAAAACCTCAGCGGTTATTTGTTTTAAATGGTTTTAGTGTTGGCGTTTAAACGTTACAATGTACTACAATGTTAACCGGGTTCGTACAAAAATGGCAGCCGCGAGGGCTGCCACTACAATTATTAATTATAAATTATAAATTAAAAAAGCACCATACTAATTCAATCGGGAACAAAACATTTCGGAACAGCTAATCTATCTTCCCGACCGAAATTATCCATTATCAACTGTCAATTATCAATTAATTTACAATTGCAAAACCATACTTGCTATGCCGAAGTAGATAAGCAGCGAGAGCGAGTCGCAGACCGTGGTAATCAGCGGATTTGCCATAACCGCAGGGTCAAGTCCGATTTTGCTCGACAAAAGCGGAAGGCTGGCGCCGACAAGCTTTGCCATAATAATCGTGCCGACGAGCGTTAGCGACACCACAAGCGCGATGAACAAGGCGTTGTCGTGACCTCGCAAATCAAAAATCATCAGCTTGATGAAGTTTGCGACCGCAAGCGTCAGTCCGCAGAAAAACGCTACCCTTAGCTCCTTCCAGAGCACGACGAACATACTTTTAAATTCAATCTCACCCAGCGACAGCGCGCGGATAACCGAAACCGAAGCCTGCGAGCCTGCGTTACCGCCCGAGCCCGTAATCATCGGGATAAAGCTCGACAGAATAATCACGCTCGCGAGCATTCCGTCAAAGCTCGAAATAATCGTACTTGTAAAGGTTGCCGAGAGCATAAGGATAAGCAGCCACGGCACACGCTTTTTGTAAATTCCCCAAACGCTGGTTTTCATATACGGCTTGTCGGAGGGAAGTACCGCAGCCATTTTTTCAAAGTCCTCGGTAGCCTCCTCGCGGATAACGTCGATAGCGTCGTCGATGGTTACGATTCCGACGAGCCTTTGCTCGTTATCTACAACCGGCAGCGCCAAAAAGTCGTAGTTTGAGAAAAGCTGGGCAACCTGCTCCTGGTCGTCGAGGGTGTGGACGGAAATTACGTTTTCCTCCATCATATCCTTAACGGTGTCGTCGTCCTCGGCCAACAGCAAATCCTTGACCGTGGTGATACCGATAAGCCTGTTGTTTTCATCGGTCACGTAGCAGGTGTAAATTGTCTCCTTGTCAACACCGGTTCGCCTGATTCGCTTAATCGCCATTTCGGCGGTCATATCAGGGCGGAGCACAATAAACTCGGTCGTCATAATCGAGCCTGCGCTGTCCTCGGGATATTTTAAAAGCTCGTTAATCTCGCGCCTCATATCCTTGTCAGCCTGCCGCAAAATTCGCTTTACGACGTTTGCCGGCATTTCCTCGATAATATCAACCGCGTCGTCGACAAACAGCTCGTTTACAATCTCTTTAAGCTCGCTGTCGCTGAAGCCGTGGATAAGGAACTCCTGAGTGTCCTCGTCCATCTCTACAAAGGTTTCCGCCGCAAGCTCCTTTGGTAAAATTCTGAAGAGAATCGGGGTTTTTTCGTCCTGAAGCTCCTCAAAAACAGCCGCAATATCGTACGGCTTCATTGTTACAAGAATGTCCCGAAGAGTGTTGAATTTTTTCTCCTCGAGCAGCTTCTTGATGGTCTCCGTAATGGTTACGTTAACCTGAATCATCATCTCTCCTCCTTTTGCATTTTTTGCATCGTGGAAAGAGACGTGTTCAAAAGGCGCAGTCCGTAAACTCAAAACCACGCAATTTTCAAGCGTTTTGCGGTTTATAATTGCAGGGTTTTAAATTTAAGCGACACAACGAACGCAGAACTGCCGTCCGTTGCAACTTCGCCCGGGAACAACGCCTAAACTTCCGTCTGCGTCCATTAATGTTTCACCCCTCAATAAAAAATTGCCGAAAAATTTAACGGCTACCTTTATATTTTATCCCTTTTGCGCTTTAATGTCAACAATGATTTTATGTTCTTGATTTTTTTTTTATATATAGTATAATAACAAATGAGAACGTATATAAGGAGCTGTTATTATGACCGCTATGATAAAAAAATATCTTCCGTACGCTATCATAATTTTCGCGGTATTTTTGCTTGTACCGCTGATTTTTATAAGCGAACCGATGCAGAAGTTTTCGGCTGTAGGCTACTACTTCATTCTGCTGATGACACAGGTGGTATGCTCGGCTGTCTACTGCGCAAAGCACGGACTTGACTTTTTGTTTACGCTGATTGCGCCGATTGCGTTTTTGTTCACAATGATGATTTACGCAGGCGGCTTTTCGAACCCGACAAATATTATTTTGCTTGTGGTTTACCTGATTGCAGGAATTTTCGGACTGTTTTTGGGCGACCTCGCCTTTGGTGACGCAAGAAGAAAGCAGGAGAAAAAGGAAAAGCAGGCTGCCGAGGAGCTTTTGCTCCAGGCAAAGCGCCGTGACGAGCGCGAAAAGCAGAGAATGGCTGAGGAAAGCGAGCGTCCGCGCCGCAGAGAGCAAGCCTCTCGTGCGCAGCGTTCATCACACGGCTCGCGCAGCGCTCACGCGGCGCGCACTGCCGACAGAGCTCCCCGCGCTTCCGAAAAGCGCGCTTCGTCGCCGAGGGATATTGACGATGATTTTGATTACGACAAGTATATGTCGGACATCGACAGAATGCTCGATGAAACAGACAGAGAAAACAGAGACCTCGATTATTAAGATATAATAAAAGCAAAAAATTACCGCACGCCGTAAAGCGTGCGGTTTGTTATATACAATATATATTAGTATCCCACGCAGGGATGTAGGGGTGGTGGCGGAGATAGATTTTGTATTCCGGGTTGAGCTCGTTAATCAGCAGCGGCAGCTTGAATATGTCCTCAAAGCGGTGGTACGCTGAAAAATTAAGCTTCGGCTTAAAGCTTTTCAGCGTGTTTTTCATACCGAGCAGGGTGTGATAGTCCGCGCCCTCGACGTCGGCTTTAATATAGCCTGCCGCCGTTCCGCAGAGGATTGTATCGACCGCGGCGACCTGAGTTTGCACTCCGCTTTCGGCAATCGCGCTATTGCGCCCTGCCTTGTTGTTGAAGGTCAGCACGGTGTTGCGGCTGTACGCGCCGAGCTGCCAGAGCTCGACGTTCTCCATATCAGCGCAGTGCGCCTTAAGCTTTTCAAAATTCTTGCCGTTCGGCTCAAAGGCGACAATCTTGCGGTAGCTGCCGTCCGTGAAGATCAAAAACTCGTCGATTGTGTCGCCGTTGTACGCGCCAAGGTCAACGTAAACCTCGTTTTTGCCGAGCTTTAATATGTCATTAAAAGCCTCGCTTTTGTCCGTGGTGATTTCGTCGAGCAAATTGAGCTCGCCCGTGCGGTAAAAGGCGAGGACGTTTTTGTAAACGCGCCTTGACTGCTCGTCCGTAAGCAGCCTGTAAGCCTGCTCGATTTCGTCCGAAAAGCTGTCAATAAATTCACCGTCAAATAAAATATCACCGAATACAGGCACGCTCGGCACAAGGGTTTTGTGCCTGTCCGCGACGTTTTTAATCGTCTGCATAACGTCGGGCAATTGGCTTGCAAAGCAGAGTGCCACGGTAAAATTGCCGTGTTCCGCTTCGAGCTCGGAAAGCTTTTTTACCCTAAAGCCGTGAAAGCTCTGACCGCGGACAAATTCATCGCTTGCCATAACTGCCGAGGCGTTTATACTAAACTTTTCAAAGGCGGACAGCACCTTGTCAGCGCCGTCGCCCATTCCGTAGAGCACGACGGGCTTGCCGCTGTTTTTGAGCGACTGCCAAACGTCCGGCAGGGATTTTAAGTAATCTGTAATCATAAAAAACTCCGTAAAAAGAAAAACGCCCACCCTATTGGGTGGACACTTTTAAGTGTTGGCATCTCCCTATTTTCACACTCCGTCGCCAGAGCACTATTTTCGGCACCACTGAGCTTAACTTCTGTGTTCGGTATGGGAACAGGTGGACCCTCAGCGTCATCAACACCAACTCGTTCTCTCTGAGAACATTTGCTATTATACTACACGAAAACTGATTTGTCAACACTTTTTTTCAATTTATTTTTTTAACCGAAAAAGCTGTATTTTGGTGCTTTTAAACCGCAAAAAGGCGTGAAAATTTGCGCCTAATACTATTCTCTGATAGAAAGTAGACAACTTTCTATCAGAGAGAAAACGCTTGGCGCGTTTTCCAATTGCGCAAAAGCGCAATTGCCGTCTCATACAATCTTGACGCGCCTACGGCGCTATTAAAAAGTAGAAAGTCTACTTTTTAATGAAGATTGGTATAAAGCGCAGCGCTCCGATATAAAAAGCATTAAAAAAACAAATCAGGCGGTCTGCGTTTTTCCGCAAACCGCCGTGGAATTTTTATCAGTCAAGGCTTTTAATGCACTGCTTAAAGGTGTCGAGCACATACCTTGCGTCGTCGTCGCTCATTGTGGAGTTGAGCGGCAGGGTGAGTTCGTTTTTATACATATTATATGCGTTGGGGTAGTCGGTCATCTTAAAGCCGCGCTTGCTGTATGCCGAAAGCAGGGGAAGGGGTTTAAAGTGAACGTTGCACATAACGCCGTTTTCCGCCATCATATTGTAGAACTTGTTGCGGTACTCGTCGTCCCTGCCGATAAAGCGTACAAAGTACAGGTGACCGCTGCTGCGGTGGTTTTCGTCGCAGTGGTTGAGCAACTGAATCGGCAAATCCTTTAGCTCCTCGTTGTACATTCTGATAAGCTCGTGACGTCTGTCGAGAATTTTGTCATACCTTTTAAGCTGGGCAACGCCCAATGCCGCGAGTACATCGGGCATATTACACTTGTACTGCGTGTCCACAACGTCGTATTCCCACGAGGCGACCTTGTTCTTCGCGTAGGCGTCCTTTGTCTGGCCGTGGAGCGAGAGGAGCATATACTTTTTGTACATCTCGTCCTCGTCAATTCCGTCGTGGCTCTTGTGAACCGCCGCACCGCCCTCGGCGGTAGTCATATTTTTAACAGCGTGGAAGCTGAAATTTGTAAAGTCCGCAATCTCGCCGCACATCTTTCCGCCGCGCATCGCGCCGAACGCATGCGCACCGTCTGAGATAACAAAAACTCTGCCGAACTTTTCCTGAATCTCATTTTTCGGCTCAAATACGCTCTTTTTGCGCTCAACAGCCTCGTAAATTCTGTCGTAGTCGCAGATAATACCTGCCAAATCGACCGCGATAACCGCCTTGGTGTTGTGGTTGATGGCGGCTTCCATTTTGTCGTAATCCATCTCGAAGCTGCCGCTCTTGCAGTCAATCATAACGGGCTTTGCGCCTACATGGTAAATTATCGAGGCAGAGGCGGTGTAGGTGTACGCCGGAACAATAACCTCGTCGCCCGGTCCTACGCCCAAAATTCTCAGCGTAAGCTCCGCGCAGGAGGTCTGCGAAGAAAGGCAAACCGCGCGTTCAACGTGGCAGTACTTTGCAATTTGGCTCTCAAAAAGCTTAGTCTCGGGACCGGTTGTAATCCAGCCGGATTTGACTACCTTTACAACCTCATCAATTTCCGCCTGAGTGATGTCGGGCGGCGAAAACGGAATCTTCCTCATCTTAAAAACTCCTTAATCAAGGCGTGCACCGCGATTTTCGGCGCTGCCTTTTAACCGTTCCATAAATAATCAAATTTAAAAATTGCGTAAAACGCACTAAAACAGGTTAATTATACACCAACAAACCGCGATTGTAAAGAATTTGAAAAAAGTTTGGCGGATAAAACAACTTATTTATTTTTATAACGCCCTTATTGGGTTATTATTTAAGATTTTCACCGATAATCTCGTATTTATGCTTGGTCGCCAGCCCTCCGCGGATGTGCCGTTCGCTCTTGTTTTTGTCGAGTATTTCGCGCACACTGCGATAAACGGCAGGATTTGCCGAGCGCAGGCGAAAGGTAACGTCCTTGTGTACGGTGCTTTTGCTGATTCCGTACTTTTTGGCGGCGTCTCTTACCGTCGCTCCGCTCTCTATTATGTATTCACCGAGCATTACCGCGCGGTCGTCAAGTGAAATTTCCACACAATTCCTCCAAATTATAAGCTGGTAAAATATATGCGTATCTGTCCGCGGATATACTTTAATGCATATGGTTTATTGAAATTGCGGAAAATCTGTGATATAATGCTTTATATAATTTATAAAGAAAGCGGTATGAACTATGAAAATCAGAGAGCTTTTTGAAAATTCAGACAGAACCATACTTTCGTTTGAGGTCTTTCCGCCCAAGAAAACCTCACCGATTGAGTCGGTATACGGCAAGCTCGAGGAAATTTGCGCGTTAAAGCCCGACTTTATCAGCGTCACCTACGGCGCAGGCGGTACGGGCGGTCACAGCAGAACCTGCGAAATTGCCTCGAAGATTAAAAACGAACTCGGCGTTGAGTCGATGGCGCACCTGACCTGCGTTAACAGCACAAGGGCGATGATTGACGAAACCTTGCAGGATTTTAAGGAGCATAATATAGAAAATATCCTCGCTCTGCGCGGAGATTACGTCGACGGCGTTGAACCGCAAAAGGACTTTGCCCACGCGAGCGATTTGTGCGCGTATATCAAGTCGAAGGGCGATTTTGACGTTGCAGGCGCGTGCTATCCAGAGGTTCACCTCGACGCCAAGGACGAGGTAGAGGACGTGCTCAACCTCAAAAAGAAGGTCGATTCGGGCGCCGACCACCTGATTAGCCAGCTCTTTTTTGACAACGGCGCGTTCTACCGCTTTTTGGAGCGCACGAAAATCGCAGGAATAGACGTGCCCGTTGAGGCAGGAATTATGCCCGTCACCAATAAGAGCCAAATTGAGCGCATGGTGTCGATGTGCGGAGCGAGCCTGCCTGCGAAGTTCGCTAAGATTATGCAGAAGTACGAGAGCAAGCCCGAAGCCCTGCGCGACGCCGGAATTGCCTACGCGGTCGAGCAGATTGTCGATTTAATCGCGAACGGCGTTGACGGAATTCACCTGTACACGATGAACAATCCCTACATCGCGCGGAAAATCACCGAGGCGGTGTCGAGCCTGCTATGATTGAGCTGACAAGCCTTAACAGGAACGAAGCCAAGCGCTACCTCGGCGGAGCGAAAATTGAGCTTGACGAGCGGATGAGTGAGCTTTTCGACAGCTGTGAAAAGCAGGTTTTGTCTACCGCCAAGCCGAAGTTTTTATATAAAATTATAGACCTGCCGAACGGGAAATTAACGGCAGGAGAGGACATAAAAAGCCATTTAAACGGCTGTACCAAGGCGGTATTAATCTGCGCCACCTTAGGCGCGGAGGTTGACCGTATGATAAGGGTGAGCCAGATTTCAGATATGTCGCGCGCGGTGGTGCTCGACAGCTTTTCGAGCGTCGCGGTGGAGCAGCTCTGCCAAAGGGTAGACGCGCTTTTGGCTGAAAAATACCCCGAATACTACTTTACCTTCCGCTACAGCCCCGGCTACGGCGACTACCCGATTGAGCTTCAAAAGGAGTTTTTGAGCCTGCTCGACGCGCCAAGGAAAATCGGGCTGAGCGCGAATGAAAATTATCTTTTAATCCCCTCAAAGTCGGTCACGGCGATTGCAGGGATGTCACACAACCCCATCGAGCGCAAAAAGCGCGGCTGTGCCGTGTGCGATATGCGCGACAGATGTAAATACAGAAGGAACGGCGAACACTGTGGATTTTAACACATTACTGAATACAAAAGAATTTATCATCCTCGACGGAGCAATGGGCACGCTTATCCAAAAGAGCGGCGCGCAGTACGACCATTCTCCCGAGACCTTGAACATAACAAGAGCTGAGCTTATCACCTCGTTTCACAAGGAATATATTTCGTCAGGCGCGGACGTTGTCTACGCCAACACCTTCGGCGCGAACGCCTATAAGCTCGAGGGCAGCGGATACTCCGTTGACGAGATTATAAAGGCAGGTGTAAATAACGCCAAGGCGGCGGCTCAGGGCACAAACGCCCTTGTCGCGCTCGATATCGGGCCAATCGGTATGCTGCTTGAGCCTGCGGGTTCTCTGAGCTTTGAGCAGGCTTACGAATATTTTAAGGAGCAGATTGTCGCAGGCAAGGACGCGGATTTGATTGTCTTTGAGACGATGACCGACCTCTATGAATTAAAGGCGGCGGTGCTCGCGGCGAAGGAAAATTCCGACAAGCCCGTAATCGCCACAATGACCTTTGAGCGCAGCGGAAGAACCTTTACCGGCGTATCTCCTGCCTCGGCGGCGCTCACGCTTACGGGACTGGGAGTTTCGGCTCTCGGAGTAAACTGTTCTCTCGGTCCGGACGAGCTCGAGGGAGTGGTGTCGGAGATGAGCGAGTACACAAATTTGCCGCTTATCGTCAAGGCTAACGCAGGACTTCCCGACCCAAACAGCAACGAATATGATATTTTGCCCGACAGGTTTGCGGAGTGCGTCTGCGGACTGCTCAAATACGGCGTAAAAGTGGTGGGCGGCTGCTGCGGCACTACCCCCGAATATATTAAGGAAATTAAAAATTCGCTCGACGGCAAAACATTTACCAAGGGTGCTGTTAAGCGCGACACCTCGGTTTGCAGCCCCAGCACCGCGGTCGAGATTAATATGCCGCGCATTATCGGTGAGCGCATTAACCCGACAGGCAAAAAGCTCTTTAAGCAGGCGCTTGTCAACAACGACATCGACTATATTCTGTCACAGGCTTTAAGTCAGGTTAACGCAGGCGCGCAAATTCTCGACGTCAACGTCGGCCACCCCGAAATTGACGAAAAGCAGATGATGACGCGCGTTATCAAGGCTATTCAGGCGGTGTGCGACGCGCCGCTGCAGATAGATTCAACCAAGCCCGACGTGCTCGAGGCAGGTCTGCGCTGCTATAACGGCAAGCCGATTGTAAACTCCGTAAACGGCGAGGAAAAAAGCCTTAATTCAGTGCTTCCGCTCGTCAAAAAGTACGGCGCTTCGGTCATCGGACTAACGCTTGACGAGGGCGGAATCCCCAAGACCGCCGAGGGACGTTTTGAAATTGCAAAGCGGATCGTTGAGCGCGCACAGCAAATCGGAATCGACAAAAAGGATGTTTACATCGACTGCCTTACACTGACGGTTTCCGCCGAGCAGGACGCCTGTGCCGAGACCTTGAAGGCGCTTCACAGGGTAAAAACCGAGCTCGGATGTAAAACGTGCTTGGGAGTTTCAAACATCTCCTTCGGACTGCCGAACCGCGAGCTTGTCAACAGCACCTTCCTAACTATGGCTCTCGAGGAAGGGCTCGATTTGCCGATTATCAACCCCAACGCCGAGGCTATGACCGGCGCTGTCAGGGCGTATAGGGTGCTTTCGGGCGCTGATAAAAATTCCGCGGAGTTTATCGCGGAGTACAACGACGCCGCCGCTCCCAAGCCCAAGCAGAGCGACGACGGCAAGGCCGAGCCCGATATCTTTTCGGCTGTTTACAGCGGACTTAAAAACGAGGGCGCTTCGGCGACGGAAAAGCTCCTTGAAAATAACGACCCGATGAAAATTGTAAATGAAATGCTAATCCCTGCCCTCGACAGGGTAGGCGCGGATTTTGAGAAGAACAAAATTTTTCTGCCCCAGCTTATCCAGAGCGCGAACACCGCGCAGGCGTGCTTTGACGTAATCAAAAAGCACCTGAGCAAGAGCGGAGAGGAGAGCGTCAGCAAGGGCAAAATCATTATGGCGACGGTCAAGGGCGATATCCACGACATCGGCAAGAACATCGTCAAGGTTCTGCTCGACAACTACGGCTACACCGTGGTCGATTTGGGCAAGGACGTTGACCCTCAGCTCATCGTCGACACCGCCGTTAAGCAGAACATCACAATGGTGGGGCTTTCGGCGCTGATGACCACCACGCTCAAGAGCATGGAGGACACGATAAAGCTTATCAGGAGCACAAAGGAGCTTCAAAATCCCGACGGCACAAGCAGGGTTACGGTGTTTGTCGGCGGCGCGGTGCTGACAAAGGACTACGCGATGAAAATCGGCGCGGACTACTACTGCCGCGACGCCAAGGAGAGCGTCGATACCGCAAAAATCGTCTTTGGCTGAGCAAAATTTCAACACTGAAATAGCACAAAATAACACGCGGATGTCATTACTTGGCTGATTGACATTCGCGTGTATCTAATATATAATATACTTGTTTACTTGAAATGGAAATGCAGACGGAAAGGCATGGAATCAAATAATATTAGTATTGGTTATAAGTAAATTTGTGATTGTGTAACAAACTTCTGAGGGGATTAGTATAAATGAGTAAGTTCAACTACCGCAAGGTTATACTTTTACTTGCGGACATTTTCATAATTACAGTCAGCGGAGTTCTGCTCAACTTTGTGCTGGAGCTGTTCAATTCCACGCACCTCGGCGTAAACGGAAACTCATTTTATTACGGTGCCGAGGCGAGCAAGGGGCTGCTGTTCTACATCATAATAACCGTGATAACCTGCGTGTTTATGATGATGCTGTTCGGCTCGTATTCGCGGGCGTGGCGGTACTTCAACTTTAAGGACTACCTGATTACGGCGCTTGCCATGGGCATAGGCTTCGGTCTCGGCTTTATAATTTTAACTCTGCTGAAAGTGCCGACGCGCAAAATTTTTTACGTGTTTTTCTTTGTAATCGCGACAGTCGGAGTGCTGCTGTTCAGGTTTTTGTTTAAGCGCGCGTTTTTGGCGATTTCCGACTCAAAAGCAGCTGAAAATGCCGAGAGAACGCTGGTTGTCGGCGCGGGTATGGCAGGCAGAATGATTGTCACCGAAATTTTCAACGCCAAAAGCGACGAGAACAATCCCTCGCACAGCCTTGAACCCGTCGGCTTTGTTGACGACGATATCACCAAGCTCCACACGACGTTTAAGGGCGTCGAGGTCATCGGCACATGCCGTGAAATTCCGAAGATTTGCGCTGAGCGAAGGGTGACAAATATCATCGTAGCCGTTCCATCCTGCGAGGAGGACGAAAAGCGCAGAATTCTCGACTACTGCTCAAACACCGAGTGCACAATCAAGGTCATTCCGTACCTCAGCGAGTTGCTCTTTACCGAGGACAAGCCGCTTATCACCCAGGCTCAGGAGATCAAGATTGAGGATTTGCTCGGCAGAAAGCCGATTGAGTTTGACCGCGGAAAAATCAGCGCGTTCATTGCAAACAAGGTCTGCATGGTTACGGGCGGCGGCGGTTCTATCGGCTCGGAGCTCGTCCGTCAGATTGCTTCCTACAGCCCCAAGCAGATTATAATTGTCGATATTTACGAGAACAACGCCTACGATATCCAGCAGGAGCTTCTGCTCAAATACGGCACGGCGGTTAACCTCGAAACCATAATTTCATCCGTGCGCGACTACAACAAAATGGATACCATTTTCAAAAAATACCGTCCCCAGATCGTGTTCCACGCCGCGGCTCACAAGCACGTTCCGCTTATGGAGACCGTGCCCGAGGAAGCCGTTAAAAACAACATTTTCGGCACGTTCAACGTCGCAACCCTTTCCGAGCTTTACAACGTTGACAAGTTCGTTATGATTTCGACCGACAAGGCGGTCAACCCCACAAACGTTATGGGAGCGACAAAGCGCGCCTGCGAGATGATTATTCAGGCGAGAGCCCAAAAGTCAAAGCATACCGAGTTCGTGACAACGCGCTTCGGCAACGTGCTCGGCTCGAACGGCTCGGTAATTCCGCTGTTCCGACGCCAGATTGAGAGCGGCTCGGCGGTCACCGTAACACACCCCGACATCATCCGCTACTTTATGACGATTCCCGAGGCGGTATCGCTCGTGCTCGAGGCAGGAGCTATGGCAAAGGGCGGCGAAATTTTCGTCCTCGATATGGGCGCTCCGGTCAAGATTACAACCCTCGCGGAGAACCTTATCAGAATGTACGGCAAGGTTCCCTACAAGGACGTTCCGATTGTGTTTACCGGACTTCGCCCGGGCGAAAAGCTCTTTGAGGAGCTCTTGATGGACGAGGAAGGACTTAAGTCCACCGAAAATAAAAAAATCTTTATCGGCAATCAAATCAATGTCGATTCAGAGGTTCTCAGGCACAAGCTGGAGGGGATCCGCGTTGCGGCTGACTCGAACGACAGCGAAAAAACCGTTGAGCTCCTCAGCGATTTAGTGCCGACATTTAATCATAAAGAGTAAAATTTACAGTCAGACAGTGTGTTGCTGCCTGACTGTTTTTTGTTGCACAGAAAGTTTTGACCCGCCGTTAATAAAAGTTTTAGGAAAAACAAACGTTGCCAAAGGCGGAATTGGGTGCAGCGTCACGCTGCCTGCCTGTTTTTATTAATTATGTTATAAGATAAATTGCTTTTTGCAGGATTAGCTGTACAAACCTGCAAAATTGCATTTATGAGGTATGTTGACGCGGACAATCCGCTTGACTTTTAAGTACGATTATGGTAAAATTTTTGTAACTATGCGGGCTGTTTTTTCTTAGTCCTGCATATTAGTAAAACAGCCACTTGTGAAAGGAGAGTAAAGGACTGTTAGCGCCCGGACCGTAAAAGGTTGACGAGGAATGGCGGTTATCGAAAGATTCGGCGGATGCCGCCACGGCAAACAGCGTGTCGTCAGGAAGAAAGTAAAAAGCAGAATTAAAACTGTAACAGAGGTTCTTCCGCCGCGTGGTAATGAAAAATTAATGTTATATTTAGCCTAAAGGAGATAAAATCATGAGAGTTGTTATTCAGGACAATTACGATAAAATGTGCAAGTGGGCGGCAAACTACATCGCTCAGAAAATCAAGGCTCACAAGGAGGACCGTCCCTTTGTGCTCGGACTTCCCACAGGCTCATCGCCCATCGGCGTTTACAAGGAGCTCTACACAATGAACCAGAACGGCGAGCTTTCATTCGCTAACGTTGTTACCTTCAACATGGACGAATATCTCGGACTTCCTCACGAGCACGACCAGAGCTACTGGTACTTTATGCACGACAATTTCTTCGATCACCTCGTTGATATGAAGCCCGAAAACATCAACATCCTCAACGGTATGACTGACGATCCCGAGGGTGAGTGCGCAAGATACGAGGAGAAAATCGCTTCCTACGGCGGAATCGACCTCTTCATGGGCGGCATCGGCGTTGACGGCCACATCGCCTTCAACGAGCCGTTCACAAGCCTTGCCTCACGCACAGGCGTTCGCAACCTCACCACCGACACAAGAATCGTAAACTCACGTTTCTTCGGCAACGATCCCGAGGCTGTTCCGGCTCAGGCTCTTTCGGTAGGCGTAGGCACAGTTACCGATTCAAAAGAGGTTCTTATCCTCATCAACGGCCACAACAAGGCTAAGGCTCTTGCCGAGACTGTTGAGGGCTCTGTAAGCCACAAGTGGACCTGCTCCGCACTTCAGATGCACAACGGCGCTATCATCGCCTGCGACGAGGCTGCCTGCGACGAGCTCACAGTAGGCGCTTACAAGTACTTCCTGGATATCGAAAGTAAGGAGAGACTTTAATGTATACAATCAAGGATCTTTACGATCTCGACCACACGCTCGCTAAGGACTATCTTTCCCAGTTCACATACCCTTGGGAAGCCTTAAAGGGCATTAAGGATTTTATTATTGAGCTTGGCAAAACCCTCGGTGACGACTACGAGGAGGTTTCCGAAAACGTTTGGGTTCACAAGACCGCAACCGTATTCCCCTCGGCGTATCTCGGAGCTCCCTGTATTATCGGCCCGAATACCGAGGTAAGACACTGCGCGTTTATCCGCGGCTCGGCGCTTGTAGGCGCAGACTGCGTGGTAGGCAACTCGGTAGAGCTCAAGAACGTTATCCTCTTTGACCACGTTCAGACTCCGCACTATAACTACGTAGGCGACTCAATTATGGGTTACTTCTCGCACATGGGCGCGGGTTCAATCACATCAAACGTTAAGTCCGACAAAAAGCTCGTTGTAGTTCACAACGGCGACGAGCACATCGAGACCGGCGTTAAAAAGTTCGGCGCTATGGTGGGCGACTATGTTGAGGTCGGCTGTAACGCGGTTCTCAACCCCGGCACGGTTATCGGCAGACATTCAAACGTATATCCCACCTCATGCGTTCGCGGAGTTATCCCCGAGAACAGCATTTGCAAGACCCCGGGCGTTGTTGTAGAAAGGAAGACTGACTGATGGGCAAGTATTTCGGCACAGACGGCTTCAGAGGCGAAGCCAACAAAAACCTGACCTTTGAGCACGCTGTAAAAATCGGCCGTTTCCTCGGCTGGTATTTCGGCGAGAACATGGGCAAAAAGGCAAAAATCGTAATCGGAAAGGACACCAGACGTTCTTCCTATATGTTTGAGTACGCGCTCTGCACAGGTCTTATGGCAAGCGGCGCTGACGCTTACATCATGCACGTAACAACAACCCCCTCGGTTGCTTACATCACCCGTACCGACGACTTTGACTGCGGTATTATGATTTCCGCTTCACACAACCCGTTCTATGACAACGGCATTAAGCTTCTCAACTCCAAGGGCGAGAAGATGGAGGAGGAAACCCTCTTAAAGGTCGAGGAATACATCGACGACAAGATTGAAATTCCGATCGCTCACCGCGAGGACATCGGACGTACCGTTGACTATGTTGAGGGACGTAACCGCTACATCGGCTACCTCATCTCAATGAGCAAGTACAGCTTCAAGGGCGTTAAGGTAGGTCTTGACGTTGCAAACGGCGCGGCTTGGAATATCGCAAAGGGCGTGTTCAACGCTCTCGGCGCGAAAACCTACGTAATCAACGACGCTCCCGACGGCTACAACATCAACACCGACTGCGGCTCAACCCACATCGAGCATTTGCAGAAGTTTGTTGTTGACAACGGCCTCGACGTAGGCTTTGCTTACGACGGCGACGCCGACCGCTGCCTTGCGGTTGACGAAAAGGGCAACGTAATCACAGGCGACCACATCATCTATATGTACGGCGTTTATATGAAGGAGAGGGGCAAGCTCCTCAACAACAAGGTCGTTGCTACAATTATGAGCAACTACGGTCTTTTCAAGGCTCTTGAAAAGGTCGGCATTGAGTGCGACAAAACCGCTGTAGGCGACAAGTACGTTTACGAGAATATGGTTCAGACAGGCAACCGCATAGGCGGCGAGGAGTCCGGACATATCATTTTCTCAAAGTACGCTACCACAGGCGACGGTATCCTCACATCGCTTAAGCTGATGGAGGTTATGCTTGCCAAGGAGAAGCCCATGAGCGAGCTCGCTGCACCGATGGTTATGTATCCCCAGGTGCTCAAGAACGTTAAGGTTAAGTCGAAGCCCGACGCAAAGAACGATCCCGACGTACAGGCTGAGGTTGCAAAGGTAACCGAGGCTCTCGGTGACAGCGGACGTATTCTCCTCAGAGAATCAGGCACAGAGCCTGTTATCCGCGTTATGGTTGAGGCTGACAGTGACGAAACCTGCGAAAAGTACGTTGACCAGGTAATCGACGTTATCCGCGCTAAGGGACACATTATTTAAGCGCAAAAACATAACTAATACCCAAAATCACACAGAGCTGCTGACGGAAACGCCGGCAGCCCTTTTTCTAATTGATAATGGATAGTAGATAATGGAAAATTGTAGGGGCGAGCATTGCCCGCCCGATTTAAAGCCCCCGCAACCGCCAAACCGCACAAATTCTTTCGTTTTTTTTGAATATGTTTAAAATCACGTCTTTAAATTGATACAATACCGTGATATAATAAACGTAGTAAACGTTAAGGAGTTTTGTTTATGAAACATGTTCGTATAATTTCTATACTGACAGCGGTTATTTTGCTTACAGCCTGCTGCGTAATTCCTGCCTCCGCGGCACTTCCGCCGATGATATATCTTTTCGGAGATGTCAATTTTGACGACGAACTGACCGTCAGGGACGCGACAGATGTTCAGCAGGCGGCTGCCGAGATGGTTGAATTTGATATACACAAAAGCAAGACCGCCGATATTAACCACGACGGCTTTGTAACCGTTGCCGACGCGACGTTAATTCAAATGGTTGCCGCTGAAATGGAAATCCCCGAGGGTTGCGGCGGATATATTGATTTATCTATCAACATTTACAGCATTGAAGCCGGCTATCTATCGGGTACAATGCCTGCCGGCACTCCCATAACCTTTACCGCGCACGATTACTATTCCAATCCGGATAACAGCTATGAATTTTCGGTAGATGACACGGTTGTTCAGAGCGGCAGCAGCCAAATATTTACATACGCCTTCGATAAAGCCGGAACATATAAGGTGACCGCGAAAGCCGTTAACAAATGGGGTATTCCGTCCTCCAAAACTATTGAATACACGGTTCTCGACAGCGTTGATAATTCAAAGCCGAGAATTGTTGATTCAAAGCTGAATTCTTATTACAACAGCGGCGATGACTACGGCTACAAATGGGATGTACAGGTGCAGGGCGGAACAGCGCCGTACACCTATTCCTACACTGTAAATGAAATAACCGGTCTTGATGAGTGGGATGTAAGTCACTTCGAGAATTATAAGTTGCACAAAGACACCGATTGGGAGCTTCGCTACAACGACAGCGGCAGAGCATATCTGTATAAGGAATTTTCACAGGACGCGTCCGCCTATATACCGTATGATATGATTGCCGGCGGCTGGTGTTATTTGACCGTTACGGCAAAGGACGCAAACGGCAATCTTTCAGAGCCCGTAACGATTGAAGAAGGAATAAATATAATAGGTTAACAGAATTATGGATTTTAAAAGCCGGGGAGTTTTCCCCGGCTTTTTTGATAATTTAATGCCTCCACCGTCGCGACGGGGGAGCAGACGCTTCCCATAGCGCGAGTTTTCCTTAACAACCGTAGGGGCGGACCCGTGTGTCCGCCCGGGAAACGTGAACCGTGTTTACCAAACAATCCGTTTTTTATCGCGATTAACATACGTTTAATTCATCACACAAATAATCATAATAAAACAAATGTTGTGTTCCTGTCCTGCGGGCGGACACACAGGTGATTCCCCTATCAGGGGAAATGTCACGAAGTGACAAAAGGGTTGCCGTTGTGCTAAGAACGCCCCTACGGTATGAATTATTCGTTTAAATTGGATTCAAACGTTTTAAATCAAAAAACACAAAAAACAAACCCCAATCCACCGCAATAACGGCATATTTCCTGATAAAAAATGCTTGTTTTTCGCGCGAAAATTTAGTATAATAATTTAGTGTATGTTTTATTGTGAAAACTGTAAAATAAAACTATAAAATCTATTTTCCGGGGGGAAAAGGAAATGAAATTTAAATCGCTGAAAAAAGCCTCGGCAGTATTGCTGTGCGCTTTAATCACCCTTGCAGGCGTGCTCAATGTTTTCGCCGCAGGGCAGACCTACTCAATTCCCGAGGCGTCGAATATGCAGATTACCCTGCCCGAGGATATGACCGCGGTAACGCGCTCGGCAGACGCTAACGACAAGTATTTTTCGCTGTTCGGCATTGACTACAACTCCACAATGCAGCGCTTTGAGGCGTCGAACATCTACCTTCAGGGTATGAACAGCAGCGCGGATTTGACCGTCACCGTGTCGGTTCAGACCACCGACCAGAGCACTCAGCTCGTAAACTACAACCAGCTCGAATCCGACAAGCTCAGCGAGGTAGCGAGGAACTTCCTCAGCCAGACCGAGTACACCGCCTGCACCGTAGACCAGGCTGTTTCAAACGTCGTTTGGCTCGAGTTCAATATCCGCGTTAACGAGTCGGGCTCGCTTATTCAGGCGTACCAGGCGAACACCGTCTACGAGGGCAAGAGCGTTAACATCACTCTCCAGCGCAACGGCGGTAACGTCACCGCTCAGGACTACGAAATTTTCAGCGGAATCGTTAAGAGCGCCGAGTTCGGCAAGCTCGCGATTTTCAACCTTTCCAACCCGATGATGCCGTACATATTAATCGGCGCAGGCGTGCTTTTAATCCTGATTATCGTGTTTATCATAATCATCGTCAGGACAGCAAAGCACCGTAAGAAAAAGTCAAAGAATGATAAAATCTTAGAGGAGCTTGCAGGCAAGTACACCTCTAACCGTCCCGAGCCCAAGCGCGGCGGAAGGTATTCCGCTGATGAAACCTCAGCCGACACTACCGCTCAGGCTGATACCGCGGACAATTCCTACGACCTCGACAATTTCGACCGCACCGAGCGCAAAAAGCCCGAGCCCGAAAAGCAGGGCAGACGTTATTCCGACGACGAAATCGACGCTCTGCTCGGTGACGACAGGAAGGATAACGGTGAAAAGGCAAATTTTACTCAGGCTCTTCCCGAAGCCGAGGAGGAGCAGGAAAGGGCAAAGGACGACACTTTAAGTAATAACGACCAAGTGTCAGAGTTCTTTGAGGATGAGCCTACACAGCCTGAGGAAAACACTTCCTCAACCAAAAAATTCGACTTCCCCGATAAGCCGGGCGAAATCGGATTTGCGGCGGCAGCGGCAGGCGCGGTTATCGCGGCTGACGAGGCTCAAAATACAGAGGAAACCGTCGGAGAAGAAGCTCAGGAAGAAACCGAGAGTTCTCCCGAGGTAATCGAAAATACCGAGGCTAAGCCCGTTTTGGCTGAGCCCGAAGCGGAAGAAACCGCGGAAGTGACGGAAGAAAAAGCAGAAGAGGTTCAGGAGGAAGCCGCTGAGGAAATTCAGGAAGAACCTTCCGAAGAACCCGAAGTCGAAACTGAGGAAATCCCCGAAAAAGAGGAAGCTCCCGAAACCGGCGAAATCCCCGAGGCTGAGTTTATTGACGAAGCCGGAGAAACCGGAGCTCCCGAGCAGACCGTGAAAATCTACGGAGAAAAGCCCGGCAGGGATGAGCGTAAAAACTCTCTCAGGGAAGAGATTAAAAACGCAATCAAGGTGTTTGAGTCCGACGAGGAGGACGAGGACGAGCAGTACAACAACGACGAGGTTCTCGTGAGGGCTGAGGCAAAGCGCACAAAGTTTGCCGACAGCAACGACTTCTTCGACGAAGCGCCCAAGAGGGTTATGGGCGTAATCAGCAGCAAGGATATCCAAAACGCCGAGGAGTACGACGTAATCGGAGAGATGGAGCGCCGCGCCGACGAGTTTGAAAAGGAGCCCCCAAAAAAGGGCGAAAAGTTCAAGGGCGTTGTCAAGTCAATCGCAGGCGGAATCAAGAGCTTCTTTGTACACTGTGGATACTTTATAACCAACGTAAGGCGCGAGATTAAGCGCAAAAAGGCTCTCAAAAAACGTCAGCAGTACGAGGAGGACCGCAAGCGCCGCGCGCGTGAACGCGCCGAAAGACAGCGCCGGCAGGCAGAAAACGGCGGACTTGTACAGGTTCACAAGCGCACCGACCGCAAGCCTCCGCAGCGCAGACCGGGCAGCGGACAGCGGCGTCCAAGCAGTCGGCGCAGACCGTCAAGCTCTCAAAACCGCAGAGGAAATCCTCCGCGCAGAAGATAGGGAGAAGTAAATGTCAGAAATTTTAATTAAAAACGCCAAGGTCGTGTCCCCTGCGGATAACCTCTGCGGCGTTTGCGACATAAAAATAATCGACGGCGTAATCGCTGAAACAGGCGAAAACCTCACGTCAAACGGCGAGGTTATTAACGCCGAAGGACTTTGCGCCGTACCGGGACTTGTGGATATGCACGTGCATCTCCGCGACCCGGGACAGACCGCGAAGGAAGATATAATCACAGGCTGCCGCGCGGCGGCGGCAGGCGGAGTTACAAGCCTGCTCGCGATGCCGAACACCAGTCCCACAACCGATTCCCCCGAAACGGTAAAATATATTATCGACAAGGCAAGCGCCGCCGACGCGAGAGTATACGTTGCCGCGAGCGTTACAAAGGGGCTCAAAAGCGAGGAAAAAACCGACCTTGAAGCCCTCAGAGCCGCAGGCGCGGTTGCGCTCAGCGACGACGGCAGACCGGTTGAAAACACCGAATTTCTGCGCGAGGCGATGAAAAAAGCGCCGGAGCTCGGCATGAGGGTTGTCGCCCACTGCGAGGACTTGTTTATCGCAAGCGGCGGCAAGCTCAATGACGGAGAAATCTCCGAAAAGCTCGGAATAAAGGGAATTCCGGCGGCGGCAGAGGACTGCGGAACAGCGCGTGAAATCGCCCTTGCCGCGGCGGAGAATGTTCCGATTCACATCTGCCACGTCAGCACCAAGACGAGCGTTGCGCTTGTCCGCGACGCAAAAAACCGCGGAGTTCAGGTGACCGCCGAGACCGCGCCACATTACTTTTCGCTCACGGAAAACGAGCTTTTGAAGCGCGACGCGGACTACAGAATGAACCCGCCGCTGAGAACCGCCGAGGACGTTAAGGCGATTATCGAGGGCTTGCGCGACGGCACGCTCGACGCAATCGCGACCGACCACGCGCCCCATACGCCCGAGGAAAAATCGGACTTCGAAAAAGCGCCGAACGGCTCAATCGGCATGGAAACCTCGCTGGCGGTCGGCATTACGTACCTTGTTAAAACAGGCTTGCTGACCTTTGAGGAATTGATAGAAAAAATGAGCGTTAACCCGGCAAAAATCCTCGGAATTAACGCAGGAACATTGAGCGTGGGAGCGCCTGCCGATATCGCGCTTGTCGACCTTGACGAGCAGTGGACGGTGGACGTTGACAAGTTCCACGGCAAAAGCAAAAACACACCGTTCAAGGGAATGACGTTAACCGGCAAGGTCAAGAGGACAATCTTGGGCGGAAAAACGGTGTTTGCGGAGAGCTAAATTGCGGCTTGTGCCGCAGCTAAATTACAGCTTGCGCTGTAGCTAAATTTGCCTTCGGCAAGCTAAATTCGCTTGCGCGAGCTTGCTGTAATTTTAGCTTTCCGGTTAACCGAAAAATAAAACGTTGGGTGATAGTTGCAAGGGTCGCCTGCACAATAATTTATTGTAGGGTACGGTCTTTGAGGTGATGTCCAAATCTTGATTTGGGTAACAACACCCATGCAAAGCTGACCGTACCGCAAACGATAAACTAAACGTATGGTATTCAACCGGCGGGTCGGTCAAGACCGACCCCTACAGTTGTTAATTATGTGTTGCCGCAAGGCAACATTCAGCTGCGCGAAGCGCAATTTAGCTATCGAGCGCAGCGAGATAATTTAGCTGTTCCCAACGGGAACAATTTAGCTTCGTCGTAAGACGAAATTTAGCTGCACGAAGTGCAATTTAGCTTCGTCGTAAGACGAAATTTAGCTGCACGAAGTGCAATTTAGCTTCGGCGCAGCCGAAATTTAGCTGCACGAAGTGCAATTTAGCTATACAGGGAGTGGTAATATTGGCACAGAAAGGTAACCTACTGTCGGTCAGACAGGACATACGGGTGGTCGACGCTACAATCCGCGACGGCGGACTTTGCAACGACTTCCGCTTCAGCGACGAATTTGTACAGTCGCTCTACAAGGCAAATCTCAAGGCAGGAGTCGACTATATGGAGTTCGGCTATAAAGCCTCTAAGGAGATTTTTGACGAGGACGATTTCGGAAAATGGAAGTTCTGCAACGACGAGGACATCCGCAAAATCGTCGGTGAAAACAATACAAAAATGAAAATCGCGGTTATGGCGGACGTAGGCAGAACCGACTTTGAGGAGGACATTATCCCCAAGTCCGAAAGCCCTATCGACCTCATTCGAATCGCTACTTACATCAACACAATTCCTGCCGCGGTCGAGATGATTGAGTACTGCGCAAAGCAGGGCTATGAGACTACCATAAATATTATGGCAATTTCAAAGGCGCGTACCGAGGATTTAAAAACCGCGCTTGAAATTCTCGGTCAAACCCCGGTTTCGTGCTTCTACATCGTGGACAGCTACGGCTCGCTTTACCCCGAAGAGGCAAGGCGCTTTGCCGAGATGTACGGTGAAATTGCCGAAAAATACGGCAAGCTCACGGGTATTCACGCGCACAACAATCAGCAGCTCGCCTTCGCGAACACAATCGACGCGATGGCTTACGGCGCAAGCTACCTTGACGCCACGGTTGACGGAATGGGCAGAGGCGCAGGCAACTGCGCGCTGGAGCTTTTGCTCGGCTTCCTTAAAAACCCGAAGTACAAGGTCAACCCGATTATCAAATTCATTCAGCAGCATATGAACACTCTGCGCGAGCAGGGCGTAAAATGGGGATATGACATTCCCTATATGCTCACAGGTCAGTACAATACCCATCCGCGTCCGGCAATTCAGTTTGTCAGCGAGGACAGAACCGATTATTACAAGTTCGCAAACGACCTGTACGACATCATCAATTCATAATGAACCACAATATGAACCTTTCGCCCGTGCCGTTTGAAATGATAAAAAGCGGTCAAAAAACAATAGAGCTCCGCCTTAACGACGAAAAAAGGCAGAGGATAAAAACGGGCGATACAATCATATTCTCAAACACCGAAAGCGGAGAAAGGCTCGGAGTAAAAGTTAAGCAAATTCACAAGTTTGAGTCCTTCGCTCAGCTCTACAAAAGCCTTCCGCTTTTAAGCTGCGGCTATACCCAAGCCGATATCGAGACGGCGAAGCCCGAGGATATGGACGTTTACTATTCTCCCGAGCGCCAAAAGGAGTACGGCGTGCTGGGAATTGAGATAGAAAGGGAGTAAAAATGGCATTTGACAGACTGATAGAAAAAATCGTTGAAAAGCAAAACCCCACCGTAGCAGGTCTTGATCCCAAGCTCGACTACGTTCCGCAGAGCATAAAATCCGCCTGCTTTGCAAAGTACGGCAAAACCCTTGAGGGCGCGGCGGCGGCTCTGCTCGAATTCAACAAGGCTATTATCGACGAAATTTACGACATCGTGCCGGCAATCAAGCCCCAGGCGGCTTATTACGAGATGTACGGCTGGCAGGGCGTTAAGGCTCTTGCCGACACAATCGCCTACGCGCAGTCAAAGGGAATGTTCGTTATGACCGACGGCAAGCGCAACGACATCGGCACTACCATGGAAGCTTACGCCGCGGCTCACCTCGGCACTACCGTGGTTGACGGCGAGGAAATCTCAGCCTTCGGCGCGGACGCGCTGACGGTCAACGGCTACCTCGGCACCGACGGTATCAAGCCGCTTTGCGAGATTTGCAAAAAGGGTGACAAGGGCATTTTTGTCCTCGTAAAAACCTCGAATCCCAGCTCCGGCGAGCTCCAGGATATGAAGCTTGAAAACGGCGCTACGGTTTACGAGCAGATGGGCAGAATGTGCGAGAGCTGGGGAGAGGAGCTTCCCGGCAAGTACGGCTATTCGGGAGTGGGCGCTGTTGTAGGCGCAACATACCCCGACCAGCTTTTGGAAATGAGGCAGAAAGCGCCTCACACCTTCTTCCTTGTTCCGGGCTACGGCGCTCAGGGCGGCGGCGCGCAGGACGCAAAGAACGCCTTTGATAAAAACGGCTTGGGCGCGATCATCAATTCAAGCCGCGGCATAATGTGCGCATGGAAAAAGCAGGGGCTTACCGAGGATGACTTTGCGAAAGCCGCGCGTAATGAAGCGCTCAGGATGAAGGACGATATTCTCTCAACAATCGGCAAGATTTCATTGTAATAAAGCTGAAAAGCGTTAAAAAATTAACAAATATCCTATAAAATATTGACATAGCATTTTTAAAGGCGTATAATCAAAAACGGTAATTTTTAAAATTATTTGAAATAATTTATAGAAAAGGGAGTAATAACAATGGCAAGAGTTTACAATTTTTCGGCAGGCCCGTCAATGCTTCCGGAGTCTGTTCTTAAGAAAGCCGCGGAGGAAATGCTCGACTATCAGGGTACAGGTCAGAGCGTAATGGAGATGTCCCACCGCAGCAAGGCGTTTGACAAAATCATTAAGGACGCCGAGGCACTTCTCAGAGAAGTAATGAACATCCCCGACAACTACAAGGTTCTGTTCCTCCAGGGCGGCGGTTCAACCCAGTTCGCTATGGTAGCGCTCAACCTTATGAATAAGAACAACAAGGCTGACTACATCGTAACAGGTCAGTGGGCAAAGAAGGCTCTCGCTGAGGCTCAGCGTTACGGCGACGCGGTGGCTGTAGCTTCATCGGCTGACAAGACCTTCACCTACATCCCCAAGACAGACCGTTCTATGTTCCGCGAGGACGCAGACTATGTTTACATCTGCCTTAACAACACTATCTACGGCACAGTTTACCACGAGCTTCCCGACACAGGCGATATTCCGCTCGTAGCTGATATTTCTTCCTGCATCGTAAGCGAGCCTCTCGACGTTTCAAAGTTCGGACTTCTCTTTGCAGGCGCTCAGAAGAATATGTCGGGCGCAGGCGTTACAATCGTAATCGTTCGCGAGGACCTCATCGGTAACGCTATGGATATCACTCCTACAATGCTCAACTACAAGACTCACGCTGACGCTGATTCGCTCTACAACACACCGCCCTGCTATGCAATCTACGTTGCAAAGCTCGTGCTCGAGTGGATTAAGAACGAGGTTGGCGGACTTGACAAGATGAAGGAGCTCAACGAGAAGAAGGCTAAGCTTCTTTACGATTTCCTCGACAGCTCAGAGCTGTTCAAGGGCACAGTTGTACCCGAGGACCGTTCGCTGATGAACGTTCCGTTCGTAACAGGCGACGCTGATTTGGACGCTAAGTTTGTTAAGGAGTCAACCGAGGCAGGCCTTGTTAACCTTAAGGGACACCGCACAGTAGGCGGTATGAGAGCTTCTATCTACAACGCTATGCCTTACGAGGGCGTTGAAAAGCTCGTTGAGTTTATGAAGGACTTTGAAGCTAAGAATAAATGAGCAACGTGACGTTGCATCCAATTCCGCCTATTATTGACAATGCATATAATTAAGGCTTTCAGCAACGGCGGTTTCAAAACACAGCAATAATTTAATGACGGGCGGATTTTTATCCGCCCGAAAATACGATAAAGGACTGATTTTATGTACAACGTACTTACACTTAATAAGATTGCCGCAGTTGGCACAAGCCGTCTCGGTGAAGGCTACAGCTACGGCGACGACGTTCAGAATCCCGACGCGATTTTGGTAAGATCCGCCGCTATGCACGACATGGAGTTCGGCGACAACCTCCTTGCAATCGCAAGAGCAGGCGCCGGCACAAACAATATCCCCAAGGACAGGTGCACCGAGCAGGGAATCGTTGTTTTCAACACTCCCGGCGCGAATGCTAACGCCGTTAAGGAGCTCGTGCTCACAGGTCTTTTGCTCTCGTCAAGAAAGGTTGTCGAGGGTATCGAGTGGGCTAAGACGCTCAAGGGCAACGGCGACGCTGTCGGCAAGATGGTAGAAAAGGGCAAGAGCCAGTTCGTAGGCCCCGAAATCACAGGCAAAACCCTCGGCGTAATCGGACTCGGCGCAATCGGTATTCTCGTTGCGAACGCCGCTGTCGCTCTGGGTATGAAGATTGTAGGCTTCGATCCCTTTATGTCCGTTCCCAACGCGCTCAAGCTCAATCCCCACGTTAAGCTCCTTAAGAGCAACGAGGAGGTTATGACTTCCTGCGACTACCTCACAATCCACGTTCCGCTCACTCCCGACACCAAGGATTTGGTTGACGCTGATATGATCGCAAAGATGAAGGACGGCGTTCGAATTCTCAACTACAGCCGTGACGGCCTTGTAAACACCGACGCGGTGCTCGAGGCTCTTAAGAGCGGCAAGGTTGCAAAGTACGTAACCGACTTCGGCAACGACAAGGTTCTCTGCGAGGAAAACGTAATCGTTCTTCCGCACCTCGGCGCTTCAACTCCCGAGAGCGAGGACAACTGCGCAGTAATGGCATGCGACCAGGTTAAGGAGTACATCGAGAACGGCAACATCATCAACTCGGTTAACCTTCCTGCAGTATCGCTTCCGCGCACAGCAGGCGCTCAGAGAATTTGCGTTATCCACAAGAACGACGAGGAGCTTTCAAAGGCGATCCTCGGCAAGGCAGGCAGCGTTGCGGCTATGGTAACAAAGGCTCGCGGCGACTACGCTTATACAATCATCGACGCAAACGGCGCTGACGTTGACGCTATTAAGGCGCTTGACGGCGTTGTTAGAGTAAGAAGCCTTTAATAGAGTTTAGAGTTAGGAGTTGAGAGTTTAATAGCTCTCAGCTCTTTTTGTTTTAAAATTATAAAGCCTCCACCGTCACTTGTTACGGGGGAGGTGGCACGGCATTTATGCCGTGACGGAGGGGGCAGACGTTTCCTATATCACAATTTTTCCTTGACACTGTAGGGGCGTTCTTAGCACAACGGCAACCCTTTTGTCGCTTTGCGACATTTCCCCTAACAAGGGAATCACCTGCGTGTGCGCCCGAGGACGGTCAATTTAAGTTTGCCAATTTACCCACATATTTGGACGTAACAAAAGCGTTAGCTCACGGGCGGACACATAGGTCCGCCCCTACGAATATCAACAAACGTTTAGCTTAAACCGGCTGCGCGAAGCGCAATTTCGCTCAAAACAGCGTTATCCCGAACATATGCAGTACCCACAGCACAATTCCGTAAATTATCGAAGCTGAGACGCCGTACACTATCACAGGTCCTGCGATGATGAACATTTTTGCGCCCACACCTGTTATAAAGCCCTCGGTTTTGAACTCAATCGCCGGCGCGCTTACTGCGTTCGCAAAGCCCGTAATCGGCACGAGCGTGCCTGCGCCTGCGTGCTTGGCGATTTTGTCGTACACGCCGAGCAGTGTGAGCAGTACTCCCAAAAATATCAGCGCGACGGAGGTCAGCGTCCTCGCGTCCTGCTCCTTAACGCCCAAAAGCGAAATAATCTCCATTATCCCCTGACCGAGCGCGCAAAATGCTCCGCCGAACACAAACGCCCTCGCGCAGTTTTGCAGGGTTTTGGATTTGGGCGAGTTGCGCTCCACAATTTTATTATACTCTTTTCGGCTAACCATAATATCTCCGCCTTTTACATCAACAATTTGCCATTATTATTCGCGAAAATTTTTGATTTATGTTAAATTTATCACTTTATTTTTTTATCGGTATGTAGTATAATAAAATAAATATGACTATTACAATGGGGGAGAAGGGTTTGGTGAACGGTTTGGAGCACTATCTTGACAACAGCGCTACCACGGTGGTCAGTCCGTCCGCGGCAGAAAAGGCGTTTAAGGTAATGACCGAAATCTACGGCAATCCCTCGTCGCTCCACACAAAGGGAATTGAAGCCGAAAAGGAGCTCGAGCAGGCGCGAAAGGCACTTGCCGAAAGGCTCGGCGCTCAGCATGAGGAGATTTTCTTCACGAGCGGCGGAACCGAGGCGAACAACCTCGCGGTTTTCGGCGCGGCTGAGGCAAAAAAGCGCTCGGGCAAGAGGATTGTTGTTTCCTCGGCGGAGCACAGCAGCGTGCTCGAAGCCGCAAAGCATTTGGAGCAAAACGGCTGGGACGTCGTGTACATCACGCCCTGCGCCGACGGCACAATCAGTCCCGGCGACGTCTCGGAGCAGGTTGACAAAAACACAACGCTCGTCTCGGTAATGTATGTCAACAACGAGACCGGAGCGATTAACCCCGTCGATGAAATTTTCGAGCTCGCGCGGCTCAAAAATCCCGATATCATCTGCCACACCGACGCGGTTCAGGCGTTCGGCAAGCTCGAGATAAAGGCAAAAAAGCTCGGCGCGGATTTAATCAGCGTCAGCGGTCACAAGGTTTTCGCGCCCAAGGGCGTGGGAGCAATCTACATCAAACGCGGAGTACGGCTTGTTCCCCGTCAGTTCGGCGGCGAGCAGGAGAAAAAGGTTCGTCCCGGCACAGAGCCGATTCCGCTTATCGCGGCGTTCGGCGAGGCGTGCAGGGAGTTTGATATTAAGGAAAACTACAGGCTCGTCAAGGAGCTCAATAATTACGCCGTACAAAGGCTTTCGGAGATTGACGGAGTGCTGTTCAATTCTCCCGAAAACGCCCTGCCCTATGTGCTGAACATCACCGCCGGCAGGGTTCGCAGCGAGACTATGCTCCACTTCCTCGAGGAGAGGGAGGTTTACGTAAGCTCGGGCAGCGCCTGCGCAAAGGGCAAGCCCAGCCACGTTTTGAGCGCGATGGGCATTGATAAAAAAAGAGCCGATTCCGCACTGAGAATCAGCTTTTCAAAGCACAACACAAAGGAAGATATTGACGCGCTGTGCGAGGGTATCCGCGAAGGTCTTGAAATCCTCGCGCACAGATAAGGAAGAATATGAAAGAGATTTTATTGCTCAAGGACGGCGAGATTGTCCTTAAGGGACTCAACCGCCGCCAGTTTGAGGACGTACTTAAAAAGAATATAAAGAACACGCTTTCGCCGCTGGGCAAGTTCGAGATTACCTCGGCGCAGTCCACCGTCAGCGTTAAGCCGCTGAGCGACGACATCGACCTCGACGAGGCGTGCGAGAGAGTCGGCAGGGTT
>Ga0256405_10003739_pt1 | contig 30629 bp, 30 predicted proteins | sample RumenRJG_02DNA_FD_189096 | JGI IMG/M metagenome (GOLD analysis project Ga0256405, IMG submission 189096) | Bovine rumen microbial communities from Lethbridge, Alberta, Canada - RJG_02 | ecosystem: Host-associated > Mammals > Digestive system > Stomach > Rumen | place: Canada: Alberta...
CTTACTGCTGGACATATTACTTCCTTATTTGTATGTGTTGGAGCTTTCTTAGATACATTTAGTATCTATGATAAGTTTGTATTGTGGGCAGGTGGAGGAGCATTAGTTCCTATAACTAGTTTTGGACACTTACTTATTCATGGAGCATTACAAAAAGCAAATGAGTTTGGGCTAATCGGATTATTATCGGGTATGTTTGATTTAACTGCTACTGGTATTATTTCAGCAATTATAATTTCTTTCTTTTTATCACTTATATTTAATCCAAAAGATTGAAAAAATATAAAATATGTGTTATTATGTATGTAGATGAAGAAAACTTCATAAATAAAAGGAACATTCAATATTGTCGTGTTGGGTGTTTCCATGAAACATGTTGGCACCTAACTCCTGTTAGGTGTTTCTTTTATTATAGTTTCACTATTAGTAATACTATCAATAAAAGGATGATTACTAGTAAAGTAAAGATTAATAAATCTTTCTTGTTCATAACAATCACCTCCTAAACATGTTGTGTAAAAAATAGAAAAGGAGGTTACACCCAACTATTAAATGTTCCTATTAAAAGTATACTACTAGTGAAATATAAAATTAATATAAAACACGAATAAATGTTTGATAAAATAAAATAAGAATTTATAATTCTTATTTTTTATTTGTTTTATAAGTTAATTTATAGTATAATATTTAGTGTTAAGGTGATAGTATGTATTTAAAAAGAATAATTGCTACAGGATTTAAATCATTTGTAGATAAAACAAATATAGAATTACATGATGGTATAACAGGTATAGTAGGTCCAAATGGATCTGGAAAAAGTAATGTTGTAGATGCTATACGTTGGGTACTTGGTGAACAATCTGTAAAATCTCTAAGAGGAGATAATAATATGACAGATGTTATTTTCTTTGGGTCAAAATCAAGAAAACCATCTAATACTGCTACTGTTACATTAATCTTTGATAATAAAGATCACTATTTACCTTTAGAATATGATGAAGTATCAATAACTAGAAGAGTATATAGAGATGGTACAAATGAATATTTAATAAATAATGAAAGAGTAAGATTAAAAGATATAACAGATTTACTTATGGATAGTGGTATGGCTAAAGAAGCATTTAATATCATATCACAAGGACAAGTAAAAGATATTATTAGTTCTAAACCAGAAGCAAGAAGAACAATATTTGAAGAAGCAGCTAGTGTACTTAAGTATCGTAAAAGAAAAGAAGAAGCACTTCGTAAACTTGATAGAACACATCAAAATATGAATCGTGTCAATGATATAGTAACTGAACTTTCTAATCAAGTTGAACCTTTAAAAGAACAAAGAGAAAAAGCTGTTATTTATTTAGAAAAATCAAAAGAATTAGAAAGTATTGAAGTTGCTTTAATTGCTAAAGATATTACTGATATAAATTATAATTATACAGAATCTAAAAAAAGAATAGAAGAACTAAATAAAGAAGTAATTGAAATATCAGTATCTAATAATAAAAATGAGGCAAAAATAGAAGAGTATAAAGTAAATATAAATAAACTAGATACAGAAATTAATCATTTGAATAAAGAATTATTAGATAAAACTACATTAGTAGAAAAACTAAATGGAGAAAAAACAATATTACTTGAAAGAAAAAAATATGATGTAGAAGATACTAAATTACATAATAATTTATTAGAATTAAAAGAACGTGAATTAGATCTTAATAATAATATAAATATTATTAATAGTGAAATAGAATTAAAAGAAAAAGAATTAACTAGTATTGTAAAAGACTTAGAATCTGAAGATAAGAAATTAGAAAAAGAAAAAAATAATAAAATAAATCTTGAATTTGAATTATCTTCTAAAGTAAGAGAAAAATCAAGATTAGAAGACAGAATAAATGGATTAAAAGATAAGATAGATAATAATGGAACACTTCCATTATCAGTTAAATCCGTACTTGATAATATTAAATTAACTGGAATTAATAACGCAATAGGTAATATTATAGAAGTTGAAGATAAGTATACAGTAGGTATTACAACATCTTTAGGAGCTGCTACTTCATATGTAGTAGTAGATAATGAAACAAGTGCTAAAGAAGCAATTAATTATTTAAAAAATAATAATTTAGGTAGAGTTACATTCTTTCCACTTAATATTATTAAATCAAAATATATTGATAATGATACATTAAATATATTGAAAGAATCTAATGGATTTATAGATATAGCTAGTAATTTAGTAAAATATGATAAAAAATATCAAAATATAATTGAAAATCAATTAGGTAATGTAGTAATAGTAGATAATATTGATAATGCTAATATAATAAGTAAAAAAATAAATTATAAATATAAAATAGTAACATTTGATGGTGAATTACTTCATGTAGGTGGATCTATTACTGGTGGTAATGATACAAGAAGAAGTAATGTAATAACACTTAAATATGAATTAGAAAATACTATTAAAGATTTAAATAATGTTGTTAAATTAATTAGTGATTTAGAAAATAAAATAAATGAAAGTGATTATAATTATAAAGCATTAGAAGATAAAATATATTTAATAAATAAACAAAAATTAGAAATAAATGAATATATTAATACAAGACGTACTACATTAAATGATTATAATTTGAAATTAGAACAAACTACAAATGAAATAAAAGGAACAAATAACTTAATAAATGGAGAGTTATCTGAAGAAGAAAATAAGATATTAGAAAACTATTATGAAGCAGTAGATCTAAAGAATAAATGTGAATTACAATTAGAAGATTTGAAAAAACAAAAAGTAAATTTAAATAGTGAATTAGAAGAATATGAATCTAGTTTAAAATTAGAAAATACTACTTATAATAATAAAACAAAAGAATTACAGTCATTAGAAATAGAAGTAAATAGAATGGATGTTAAATTAGATAATTTATTAAATAAATTAAATGAAACATATTCTTTAACTTATGAAAAAGCTATATCTTTATATAAATTAGAAATAGATATAGAAGAAGCAAGAACTAAAGTAAATAGTTTAAGAAGAACTATTAAAGATTTAGGAAATGTTAATATAGATGCGATAGAAGAATATGATAAAGTAAGTGAAAGATATGAATTCTTACTTAATCAACAAGATGATTTAAAGAAAGCAGAAGATACATTACTTGTTATTATTAAAGAAATGGATGAAGTAATGGCTACTGAATTCTTAAAAACATTTAAAGTAATTAGAGAAAAATTCATTGAAACATTTAAAGAACTATTCCATGGTGGAGATGCTGATTTAAAATTAACAGATCCAAATAATGTTTTAGAAACAGGTATTGAAATACTTGCATCACCTCCAGGAAAAAGCTTAAAAACTATGTCTGCTTTATCAGGTGGAGAAATGACTTTTACAGCAATTTCTCTATTATTCGCGATACTTAAGTCACGTCCAGTACCATTCTGTGTACTTGATGAAGTAGAAGCTGCTCTTGATGATGTAAATGTTGATTCATTTGGTGAATATTTACAAACACTTGCTAAAAAAACACAATTTATTTTAATAACACATAAGAAAAGAACAATGGAATATGCAGATGTATTATATGGTGTTACAATGCAAGAACCTGGTGTATCTAAACTAGTAAGTGTAAAGTTAGAAGAAATCAAATAGACAAAAAAAATAAAATATAGTATAATTAGATAGGTGATAATATGAATACATATTTACAATATGGAATAATAATACTTATTATGGTTGTAATTGCAATCGCAATTATTAAAGCAAAGAAAAAAGATTTTAATATTGAAATAAACAAATTAGTTTCTTATTTAGGTGGAAAAGATAATATACTTGAATATGAAGCTAATAAATCAAGATTTACAGTAAAAGTAAATGATACTAGTATTGTAAATAAGGAAGCAATTAATAAAATGGGTGCTAGAGGTATAGTTGAAATTGATAATGAACTTAAAATAGTACTTGGAGAAAATGCAACACAATTAAAAAAATATATTGATGAATTAAAGAAATAGAAATATTTCTTTTTTTATATCAAAAAATGAAAAAATGTTCGCAAAAATATTGACAACAGATATTTTCCATGTTAAGTTGTTATAGAAAAGAAGAATAAAAAATACAAGGAGGAAAAAATGTATCAAGATAAAATGTATTTAGTAAATAAAATATTTAATAATGAAACAATTAGAACTGTTTGGGACACAGAACAAGAAAAATACTTTATAAGTGTTGTAGATATTGTTAGTGTTATTTCAGAAAGTAAAGATGGAAGAAAATATTGGAATAAGCTTAAACAACGCTTGAATTCTGAAGGAAATGAAACGGTGACAAATTGTCACCAGTTGAAACTTAAAGCAAAAGATGGAAAATATCGTATGACTGATGTTGTAGATATTGAAGGAATGTTTAGAATTATTGAATCAATTCCAAGTAAGAACGCAGAGCCTATAAAGCAATGGTTAGCAAAACTAGGAAGTGAGAGAATAGATGAAATCTTTGATCCATCTATATCAGTTCAAAGATCAATTGATTTATATAGAACTAAAGGTTATGATGAAAAATGGATTGCAAAGAGAATTAAGGGTATTCAGGATAGAAAAGGTCTTACTGATGTATGGAAAGATGGTGGAATAACCGAATCTAAAGAATATGCAATCCTTACAAATGAAATTTATAAAGAATGGTCTGGTATGACTGCAAAAGAATATAAAAAATTTAAAGGACTTAGAAAAGAATCATTAAGAGATAATATGTCTGATGTAGAAGTGGCATTATCTGATTTAGGAGAATTAGCAACTAGAGAAATAGCAAAAAAGAAAAATCCAAAAGGTTTAAATGAAAATATTGATGCTGCAAGAAGTGGTGGTAAAATTGCTAGTAATGCATGGAAAGATTTAGAAAATGAATTAGGAGAAAGTGTTGTAACTACTCATAATTTATTAAAATATAAATATTTAGATGAAAAACAAATAAAATAATTTTGTGAAGTAAAATGTAAATGTATTGAAATTCTTTAATATTTATTATAAAATTATACTAGGTGATAGTATGAAAAATAAAGGTTTTACTATAATAGAATTATTAGCGGTAATAATATTACTTTCAATTATTGCTTTAATAGTAGTTCCTAAAATATTAGAACAAAAAGAAAAACAAGATAAAAAAATAAAAGAATCACAAAAAGAATTAATATATGCATCATCAAATATATTTATAAAAGAAAATAATGAAGATGATATAATACCTGGTAATGTATTTTGTATAACAGTACAATCATTAATAGATGAAGGATATATAAATATAGATGTTGATTATTATAAAGAAGATACTGTAAAGGTATTTGTAGATGATAATAATAATTTAATATCTTCTATAGATAATAAATGTACAATAATAAATAGTAATTAATATTACTATTTTTTTGTAAAGTAAAATGTAAACATATTGAAATATATTAATAATTATTATAAAATTAAAATAGGTGATACTATGAAAAATAAAGGATTTACATTAGTTGAATTACTAGCTGTAATAATATTGTTATCAATTATTGCTTTAATAGCAGTTCCTAAAGTATTAGAACAAAAAGAAAAGAAAGAAAAAGAAATAAGTCTTGCTAAGAAAAAGGTATTATATTCAGATGCAGAAAAATATTTAAAAGAGAATAATGAAGACGATATAACACCAGGACAAGAATTTTGTATAAGTGTAGAAACTTTAATAAATGAAGGATATATCAGTATGGATGCTGATGATTTAAAAAATGAAACTGTTAAAGTAACAGTAGATAATAATAGTAATTTAGTAAGTTCATTAAGTAATAATTGTTCAGGAGATATAGTGATTGGTGGTTATAAGGAAGAAATATTATATGGTGCAGATCCTGTACTTAAAAGTGATATGGTACCTGTAACAATTGCTAATGATGGTACAATTAAAAGAGCTAGTACATTGAGTGAATGGTATAATTATGGAAATAAAAAGTGGGCTAATGTGGTAGTACTTTTAGATGATACAAGATATAAAGTAGGAGATTCTATCCCAGAAGAAAAAATAAAAGCATACTATGTATGGATACCAAGATATAAATATAAGTTATTTGATAATACTACAGAATCATCAATAGATATTGTATTTGAAAATGACAAAACAACTAAATCAAGTAGTACAACACCAGGACAATATTTAACTCATCCAGCATTTACATATGGTAATCAAGAATTAAATGGATTCTGGGTAGGTAAATTTGAACCTAGTGTAGAAACAAGTGATGCTTGTTATACAACAGCAAATAAAACAAATTGTAATAAAGAATTAACTAATCCAAGGATAAAACCCAATGTAACTTCTTTAAGATATCAACAAGTATTAAATCAATTTAAAACATCAAAAAATGTATCAGTTAATTCACGTATGATGAAAAATGACGAATGGGGAGCAGTAGCTTATTTATCTCACTCTGCATATGGATTAAATGGTAAAGTTAGAATAAACAATGGTATTAATCGTATAACAGGATGTGGAGCATTTTCAGCAGATAGTTTAGGATATGTAGTAGGTTGCCAAATTAAATATGGAAAAGCAACAGAATATCCACAAAGTACAACAGGTAATATCACAGGTATATTTGATACATCAGGGGGAGATTGGGAATATATGATGGCAGTTAGAGCAGATTCAAGTGGTTTACCATTATCAGGGAAACATAATTTATATAATTCAGGATTTAATGGAAAATTTGGTTCTCCAGGGTCTGATTCATCAGATTCAAGCATATTAGAATTAACATCAGGAATAAATTATCCTGAATCAAAAGAATTTAATTTATACGATAATCCAAGTGATAGAAACAATATTACTGAAACAAATGGATGCAATGGAAATGCATGTTATGGACATGCAATGAATGAGTTTAGAAAAGCATCAGGTGGGAATGGTTCTTGGTATGGAGAGTATTCAGATTTTGTTTCGATGGAACGTCCTTTTGTCAAGCGCGGTGGTGACTATAGTGAAGGCGCTAAAGCAGGCGTGTTTGCGTTCGGCAACAGCTTCGGTAATTACAATGCCTTCATTTCTTTCCGTGTAGTAGTAAGATAAATTAAATTTTTACATATTAACACAATTCTGTAAGAATATTCTTACAGAATTTTTATTTATGAAGTAAAAAAGTGTAAAAGATATTGACTTTAATTTAAAATACTTGCTATAATGAAATTACTAGAGATAGTCTTTAAGAAAAACCTACACGTTAACGATTGGGAGCTTAATTGTTGAATGGTGTTGAAGACCTATTAATTTAGGGATCCTAAAATTCAGCATGTTGCGCCCACCTGGGAAGCCCGGTTTTATCGTTACTACTATCTCTAGTTTTTTTTATAAATTTGTGTTATAATTGTTTTAGCATATAGGAGGGTTCTCATGGCAAAGAAAAAAAAGAAGAAAAAAGAAGTAAAAAAGCAAAAAAGTGGATATTCAGTAGAACTAATGGGTTTCTTACTTATAATGATATCTATAATTGGATGGATTCCTAAAACTGGTATAGTAGGGCACTTTATAAGAAGTTTTTGTATTTTCTTATCTGGACCATTTGATTTTATACCATTAATAGCTTTTATTATTATAGGTATGTATATGATTGTAAAAAGAAAAAAACCTAATTTTTTTAGTGCTAGATTAGTAGGATTATATATATTCTTAATAGGGTTATTTGTATGGTCTCATATGGGATATATAAATGATAGATCATTAAAAGGTACAGCAATCATAACAGAAACTGTTAATAATTTCTTTAGTGCTATTCAAAATATGGGACCTAAAGCAAATTTAGGTGGAGGAATTATAGGAGCAATTTTTTCATTTATATTTTTAAGCTTATTAGATGTAAATGGAACTAAAATAGCCTTTATTATGTTAATGATTTCTGGATTTGGATTATTCTCAGGTATATCAATTTATGGAATAATTAAAGGTGTATCACCTGTTGAAGGAGCACCTACTAAAGAAAAAGATAAAAAGAAAAGAAAATCAATTAAAGAAACAGAAGAAGAATATGAAAACGATAATAAAACCGTTGTTACTTCAATTGATGAATTAATAAGAGTTGATGAAGAACCTAAAGAAGAAATAAAAGAAGTTAAAGAAGAAATTGTTGATATGGATTCAAAAGGTTATGTTTTACCTCCAATATCTTTACTTGAAAAACCTAAAAAAGGAAAAGTTGATTCAAAAGAAACAATTAATCATAATGTCGAAGTATTACAACAAGTATTACAAGATTTTGGAATTGAAGGACATGTAGTTGCTATAAACCCTGGGCCTACAGTTACACAATATGAATTAGAAATAAAATCAGGTACTAAAGTATCTAAAATATCGAGTCTTAATAAAGAATTAGCTTTAGCTTTAGCCGCTAAAGATGTACGTATTGAAGCACCAATACCTGGTAAATCTACTATTGGAGTAGAAATACCTAATAAAGTAAAATCAGGCGTTACTGTAAGAGAAATACTTCAAACTGTACCAGAAAATTATGCAGATTCAAAATTACTTGTAACACTAGGTAAAAATATAATGGGTAAACCAATGTATTGTGAAATAAATAAAACACCACATATGTTAATAGCTGGTGCTACCGGAGCTGGTAAATCAGTATGTATAAATAGTATAATAATATCTATTTTAATGAGAACTAAACCAGATGAAGTTAAACTAGTATTAGTTGACCCTAAAAAGGTAGAATTCTCAATGTATGAAGGAGTACCACATTTAATGGCTCCAGTTGTATCTGATCCAAGAAAAGCTAATATTGTTTTAAAGAAAATAGTAGTTGAAATGGAAAGAAGATATGAATTATTCTCAGATAGTAAAACAAAAAATATAGCTGGTTATAATGCCTATATAGATAAATTAAATGAAGAAAGATCTGAAAATGATCAATTAAAACATTTACCATTTATTGTAGTTATTATTGATGAACTTGCAGACTTAATGTTAGTAGCTGCTAAAGAAGTAGAAGATTCAATAATGAGAATTACACAAATGGCCAGAGCTGCTGGAATACATTTAATTGTTGCAACTCAAAGACCATCTACAAATGTAATTACAGGTGTTATTAAAGCAAATATTCCAACAAGAATTTCTTTTGCCGTAGCATCTCAAATAGATTCAAGAACAATATTGGATGCAGCAGGGGCAGAAAAACTACTTGGTGCCGGGGATATGTTATTCTTACCACAAGGAGAAAATACTCCAATGCGTATTCAAGGTACATATTTATCAGATGATGAAATTAAGAAAGTTGTTGATTATACAATAAAACAACAAATAGCTCATTATGATTCAACATTAACAATGGATGATGAAGAAATGAAAGCAACTTCAATGGTAGATGTACCAAGTGGTAGAGATGCCGATGAAGAACCACTATATAATGAAATAGTTGAATTTGTTGTTACACAAGGTAAGGCAAGTGCTTCACTTTTACAACGAAGATTTAGATTAGGATATAATCGAGCAGCACGTTGTATAGATTTATTGGAGGAAAGAGGTATAATTGGACCACAAAATGGTTCTAAACCTAGAGAAGTACTTGTTAAAATAGAAAAAAATGAAGATGAATAGTCAGGAGGGTTTTATATGTATTTAGGACAAATGAGAAATTATAGACTTACTAAAATATTTATTAATAGGCCAGCAATTAATCGTGAAGAAAAAACATATAAGATAAATAGAAAAAATGATAGAAAACTTTATTTGGCCCAAGTAAAAGCTGCAAAGCAAAAAAGATTAAGAAGACATTCTTAATCTTTTTTATTATATTTATGGTTCTCAATATCAATATAATGTGATATAATGTTATAGGTGACTAAAATGAAGACAGAAGAATTTGAAACAATTGTCCAAGATATATTAGATAATAAAGAATTTAATGAAACAAGATATATTGAACATCATGGTGTAACAAGATTTGATCATTTATATAGAGTAGCTTATATATCATATAGAATAGCAAAAAAACTACATTTTAGATATGAAGAAGTAGCACGATCAGCTTTATTACATGATTTTTTCTTTAGTGATGAATTAAGAAGTAGAAAAGAAAAATTTTTATCAACATTTATTCATCCTAAATGGGCTTTAAAAAATTCTAAAAAATATTTTAAATTAACTAAATTAGAGGAAAATATCATAGAATCACATATGTTTCCTATTAATCCTAAAATACCAAAGCATAAGGAAAGTTTTTTAGTTAGTATAGTTGATAAGTTTGTCGCATCATATGAATTCTTACTAAAATTCAAAGTAAAATTTAAATATGCATTTAATGTATTAATATTAGTATTATTTGGTGTAGTAAAATAAAAAAGACATTTATATATGTCTTTTTTGATTAAACTCATTTAATTTCTTTTCAGTTGCTTTTTGTAATGCAGAAATCATATTAAGAGTATCTTCATCAGGATAATTTCTACTTTTATTAATTATTATAAATAAATTATTCCATAGGTCATATAATTCTGGTTCTATTTGTTCTAATATGTGTAAATTTTGATGACTTGAATCACAAAGTAAAGCACCATTTTGTAATGTGGCTTTATCATCTTTACTTCTATTTCTTAAAGTAGATGCTTTAGTAATATGATGATATGTAAGATCATCAAAATTATCAATAGGATATCCCATCCAATCAACATATTTATTTGATATTTTATTATCTGGAGAATAATATATATTCAACATCATTTCTTTTACTTGTTTTTTAATTTCTTGTTTTTTTCTCATTCCCATGTTATCACCTAATTTAATGGTGTCCCCGGTAGGAATCGAACCTACATTTGAACCTTAGGAGGGTCCTACACTATCCATTATGTTACGAGGACATCAAAATAATTATACACTGAATACAATTAAAATTCAATAAAAAGATATTACCCTAAAGCAACATCTAAAATCATCATAATAGAAAAACCAATTAAAGTAAATAAGGCCATAAGGTCTTTTCTTTTATTTGTTTGAGATTCAGGAATTAATTCTTGAACAACTACATATATCATAGCACCTGCCGCAAATGCTAGTAAAAAAGGAAGTAAATATCTAATTTTAAGAACTAATATTGCTCCAAGTACTCCAGCAATAGGTTCAACAATACCACTTAAACTACCAATAATAAATGATTTAGTTCTAGATAATCCTTCACGTCTTAAAGGTACTGATACAGCAGTTCCTTCAGGAAAATTTTGTAATCCTATACCTAGTGCTAGTAAACAAGTTGCCCCTAATGTTACTCCATCTAATCCATATTTTAAACTACCAAACGCAACTCCTACGGCTAATCCTTCTGGTATATTATGTAAGGTAATAGAAAATATCAACATTAAACATCTTTTTTTCTTATCATTAGTATGCTTATTAAAATGAACATATATTTTATCACCAATAAATAATAATAATCCACCTGTAAAAAATCCTGTAAAAGCAATAATCCATGGAATCATCTTTAAAGATTCTGCCATAGTAATAGATGGCTCTAAAAGTGACCAGAATGAAGCAGCTATCATAACACCTGCTGCAAATCCTAACATTGCATCCATAATATTTTTATTAACATGCTTAAAAAAGAAAACAATAGATGAACCAACAGCAGTTACACTAAAGGTAAAAATAGTCGCAATAAGTGCTTGAATTGTATGATCTAAATTAGAAAAATAAGAAATCATTAAAACACCTCTATAATAGGGTATGAATATAAAAAATAAAGGTATGGGCTAATTTGACAAATTTATTAAATATTGTATAATATCTAATGAAATGAGGGAATAATATGGCTAAATATTACTTATCATCAGGTGATAATAATCTTGATTTTACTAATATTGCAGATTTTACAGAATTAAAACATGATGATTTATCAGATATTATTAAATTTACTGGTATTTTTAAAAGTGAATCTGAATTGAAATTATATTTAATGAATCATCGATTAATTACAACAGCAACACCACTTAAAATAACTTATCAATATAAAAACCAAGTTAAAAATTTAAAATATGGTGTTACTTATTACAATGATTTAAAATTTTTTGATGAAAGAAATTTAAAAATAGTTATACAAAGAAATAAATATAATTATGAATTTTTAGAAGCATTAGGAAATTATTTAAAAGATGATCCATCCCAATTAGGTAATTATGAAAGAATAAGAGGAAGAATGCTTTTACTCAAAAAATTTGTAGTTTCATTAGATGATGCTAATGAAATAAATGTAGACTTTGATTATACAGTGGATGATTTAGTAAGAAGAGAATGTCATACTTATAATTATAAAGAAAAGAAAACAAATGAAAAAATAAATTTCAGAGGATTACGTGATTTAGCAATGTTCTTATCTTATTGTGAAAAAAGATATGATTTAATAATTGAAAATTTAAATTCAAATGAATATTTAGAATATGCAGATGAACATAGTTCATATGAAATAGAAGAAAATATTCAAGAAGCTAGATATAATCAAAAAATCAAAACAAAGAAAAAAGATATAAAAGGGCAAATGACATTTTCATTTGATGGAAATGGAAATTTAGGTTTATAAAAAAATCACAAAAAAGTGATTTTTTTTTGACAAAAGGTTTACGTTTTTTTAAAATTGTGATATTATTAAATTGGTGATATAAGATGACTCTAGAAAATGTTTATAACGCTATAGATAGTAATAGCAACATAGATAGTAATGTAAAAGAAGATATAAAAAAATTAATCACTATTTTTAATAAAACTTTTCCAAACATAGATTTATCAAATTTCGCTAAAAGAGTTAATAACTTAAAAATAGAAAAATCAAATAAGTATTTAAATAAAAGAGTAGTTAAATATAATTTTAATACAAATGTCTTAGAATTTAATATAGAAGAAATAAACAAAGGATATGATATGAAACATATACTTATGCATGGATTACTTAATGTAATAAGTTCTAATGATGTTCAATCTGGATTTAATTATAATGATAAATTTAAAGCATTAAATGCTGGATATACAGAAATACTTACTAATAATTTGGTTGGTAATGATGGAGAATTATCATATTTAGATGATGAAGTAGTATCTACTAATATGATAGCTTCAATGATAGGTAATGATGTATTATTTGAGTCATACTTTAGTAATGACACAAATAAATTAGTACAAGCTTTAGTTAATGAAGGAGTTGAAGGATAATGAATATAATGGAAATGATGAATTATCGTTTTGAAAATCCATCAGCAGAAGTAGAAGTTGATACTAAAATTACAGAAAAATTTATTTCAAGAGAAAGAGAAAATGTTGATTTCTTTGAATTATGGGCAAGTGTTAGTAAAGAAAGAAATCAAATATTACCTGTAATAAATAATTATAAACAAGAAATGAATAATCAAATGACTGGACTAATGCGATAGCTTAAAGTCAAGTCTTTTTTTATAGGAGGTATATATGTTAAATATACAAAGTGATTCTAGAAAGATAAAAAAAGGTGATACTTTTATAGCTGTTAAATGCGAAGTAAATGATGGGCATGCATATATAGAAAAAGCTATAGAAGCAGGAGCTAGTAAAGTAATTGCTGAAAGAGGAGAATATAGTGTTCCGACAGTTATTGTTCCTGATACTAGAGAATATTTAAATAATTATTTAGAAGAAAACTATAATAAGTATTTAGATGAGATGACCATTATTGGTATTACTGGTACTAATGGTAAAACAACAAGTGCATATTTAACTTATCAAATGTTAAATAAGTTAGGTGTTAAAACTGCATATATAGGGACAATTGGTTTTTATATGGATAAAAAAATAAAAAATCTACCAAATACTAGTGTTGATATATGTGATACATATGATTTATTAATAACTGCTTATGATAATGGTTATAAGTGTGTAGTACTTGAAGCTAGTTCACAAGCATTAGCTAGTAATCGTCTAAAAATAGTTAGATTTGATATAGCTGCTTTTACAAATCTTACTCAAGATCATTTAGATTTCCATAAAACAATGGAAAATTATGCATTAGCTAAACAACAATTATTTAAAATGTTAAAAGGTAATAAAGTGGCAATTGTTAATGCTGATGATTCATATAAAGATTATTATTTATTAGAAGGTAATAATAATATTACTTTTGGTATGAATGGTGATTATAAATTTAGTGATTATAAATCAAATATTAATGGATTAAGTTTTAAATTAATTTATAATAATCAAGAATATCAAGTTAATTCTAAATTGATGGGTAAATATAATGTTTATAATTTACTTACTATGATATCAATTGTATCAAATATGAATTATAAATTAGATGATATTGTAAACTTAATACCAGAGTTATCTGCTCCAGCAGGTAGAATAGATACAATAGATTATAAAAATAATAAAATTATAATTGATTATGCTCATACACCAGATGCGATAGAAAAAATATTAACAGCAGTTGATACAGATGGAGACAAATATGTCGTATTTGGATGTACTGGTGATAGAGATAGAACTAAAAGACCTATTATGGGAAAATTAGTATCAGAATTATCAAAATACTTTATAATTACTGATGATGATCCTCATAATGAGGACGAAATGCAAATAGTAAATGATATATTAGAAGGTAATACATTTACTAATTATGAAGTATGTATAGATAGAAAAGAAGCAATAAGAAGAGGAATAAAATTACTTAAAGATAATGATATATTATTTATATTGGGTAAAGGACATGAAGAATTTATTATTAAAGGAAATGATAAAATCCCTCATAATGATAAAGAAGAAGTACTTAAATGTATAGAAAATGTTAAATAGTATAAAATATAGATAAAAATATATACAATCTAATAGAAAAAATGATATAATTATCTTACGTTTAGGAGATGATTTTGTGTTAGTACTCGCTAAAGCAATGCTTGCTTTAATGATAGGTTTCATACTAGCAATAGGTAGTGGACTTATTATTATACCAATCATGAAAAGAAAAAAAATGGAACAAAGTGAAAGTATCTTTTTAAGAGGTCAACATGATAATAAAAAAGGTACTCCAACAATGGGTGGATTTATATTTATCATTCCTACAATTCTTACAGTAATAATATTATTATTTATGAATAAATTGGTATGGTCAAATAATTTATTTATTATAATGTTTGTTTTCTTAGCTTATGCTTTAATAGGTTATGTAGATGATAAGTTAATAATTAAAAGAAAAAATAACGTTGGATTAACTGAATTTCAGAAAATATTTGCTCAATTAGTTGTTTCACTTATAACATTTTATTTACTTATGAAAAGTGGACATGAAGCACAATTATATATATATTCATTAAATATTAAAATACATATGGGTTGGTTCTATGGAATATTCCTATTATTTATTTTAGTAGCAAGTTCTAATGCAGTAAATATTACTGATGGATTAGATGGACTTGCTGGAGGATTATCAATGATAGTTTTCCTAGCACTGGGACTTATAACATGGAATACATCTTGGTTAGCAGGACATCAAGATATTGCAATATTCTGTTTTATATTAGTTGGATCATTACTTGGATATTTATTCTTTAATACATATCCAGCTAAAATAATAATGGGTGATACAGGATCTTTATCATTAGGAGCTACAATGGCAATTATAGCTGTACTTACTAATCATGAAGTAACATTTATAATACTAGCGGGAGTATTTATAGTAGAAACTTTAGTATGTATAATTCAAATGTTTTCAATTATGGTATTACATAAAAAGATATTCTTAATGGCACCACTTCATCATCATTTTGAAAAATTAGGATATAATGAAAGAGATATAGTTAAATCATTTTGGGTTGTAGGATTACTACTTGCAATGTTAGGTGTATTATTTGCTGTATGGTTATAATATTATAAAAGTCATATTAAAAATGACTTTTTTTTTGTAAAATAAATTATATATGGTATAATTATAATAGGTGATAGTATGAATAATAAAAAAGGGTTTACTTTAATAGAGTTATTAGCAGTAATAATAATTCTAGCAATCATAGCTTTAATAGCTGTACCAGTAATATCTAATATAATTAATAGTGGTAAAAAATCAGTAGCTCGTTCTAATGCACTACATTATATAAAAGCATTAGAAGATAATAATGGTTATGCTTCAGCAAATCAATCAGGTTATACTAAAATAACTGGAAATAAAAATGTTAAAGATATAAAAATTGATGTTAAAAGAACTAAACCAGAAAAGGGTACAATTACAATAAATAGTGATGGAATGGTAACATACGCTAAAATGGTATTTAATGGATATTGGGTTGAGTATAATGGAACAGATGCTAAAGTAACTGGAAAATACACACCTGGTAAAGTAAATATAACTTTTATAAATGATGATACAGTAATTGAAACAAGACAAATAAATGAGGGAAGTACAATAGGAAGTTTTCCAAATATAACATTAGAAGAAAATCAAGAATTAATCGGATGGTATTTAGATTCAGAATTTAATACAGTTGCAGAAACAACTACACAAGTTGATGATGATATAAGTGTTTATGTTAAAATAACAAGAACATGTGGTCAATTTGCAACTGATTCATGGGAAAAAATATCAAAAAACTCATATCCTGTTGGATGTGAAAAAGAATTAGTAATGGACGTTAATGAAGATGGAACTGATGAAACATATCGTATTCAAATTATAAATAATACAAGTTCAGATGAATGTGATACAGAAGAATTTTCACAAAGTGCATGTGGTATGGTATTTCAATTTAAAGATGTATTAAATTCATCTGCTGATAATAAAGAAATGAATAATAATCCTGTTTGTTATGGTGGTTGGCCTCAAAGTAAAATGTATACATATTTAAATACAACCATTTATAATATGATACCAAGTGATTTAAAAAGTTTAATAATAAATACAAAAGTGGTTTCTGGTCATGAAAGAAATGTAACTACTAATTATGTTTCTACAGATAAATTGTATTTACTTTCAACAAAAGAAGTGGGACATGAACAAGGATCAGATTCTGTATCAACTGAAACAAGAGTATTAGATTATTATTTAGGAACTTCAAGTAATAGTGAACAAAGAAAAAAATATAATGTAGGTACAAATTATTCAGTAGATTGGTGGCTTCGTTCTGCATATTCTTATGGAGCACCGGAAAATTTTTATTTTGTAAGTGGAGGCGCTTGTAGGGATGTTAAAGCTAATACTGCGAGAGGTATTGCTCCAGCATTCCGTTTAAGAGCAAATTAAAAATATGATGTTAATTCATCATATTTTTTATTTTCTCAGTATTTTTAAAATTTAATTTAGCTATATCTTTTAATTTATCAAATCCATATTTCTTAACAATTTGTAAACCAACTTCATCAACTTTATCTGATGCTCCTTTAGGTAGGAATGTATCTACAGATTCTCCTAATTTATCAAATTCATTTATAAATATATATCTACTAATTAATGAAGCACAAGCTACTGATAAACATTTACTTTCACCTTTAGTCATAAATGTTATATTTCTAACTACATTAGGTGTATTTTTTAAATAACTATAATATACAAATTCTTTCGCAAATTCATCTACTACAACATAATCAGGATTTTGTTCTTTTTTTAGTTCAAATAAAACTTTGTTATGTAGAATTGCTTTAATTTTATTCATATTAATATCCTCATTATATTTTAGATTATATTCTTTATTAGTTAATATAATACTTTTATAAGGTATTTTTTTAATAATTTGTGGAACAATTTCTAGTATTTTATTATCATCCATTTTTTTACTATCTTTAACACCTAATTCTTCTAAAAATGGAATATTTTCTTTAGATACAAAAGCACTTGTAACAACAATAGGTCCAAAATAATCTCCTGTTCCAACTTCATCAGAACCAATGGAATTAGAATAATATATTTTAGGATCTACATATATTTCTTTTTTATCCTCTTTTTTCTTATCTTCACTATTTTTCATATCTATTTGTTTATTAGGATTTAAATGTCTTTCTCGCTCCATCCACATACGAGCAGATATATCAGCACTTACACCTTGAAATACAGCTTTTCCGGATTCATAAAGTGTAACTACAGTATCTGCATCATCTGCTTGAAATACAGCATATGCTGGAGTTTTAGGACGTTTAAAATCTTCAAAAAATTCTTCCATTTCTTTTCTAGTATTATCGCTTACTTTTAATGTAATAGTCATAAAATCACCTAAGTACATTTTAACATAAAACACTTTATTTTTCCATAAAATTATAATATAATTATGAAAAGAGGTAGTATATGACAGTAGATATAGGTTTAATTTTTATTATTTTATTAAGTGGAGTAATTGGTTTAAAGAGAGGATTTACTAAAGAATTAGTATGCTTTTTAGGATTTTTTCTAATAATAATATTATCATTTATATTAAAAAATCCTGTTTCATCATTCTTTTATGAACATTTACCATTTTTTAAATTTGGGGGATTGTTTAAAGGAATAACATCTATAAATATTTTATTTTATGAAATAATTGCTTTCTTTATAGTTGCTTCAATATTATTATTAGTATTTAGATTACTTGTAATGGCTACAACTATTTTTGAAAAATTAGTTAAGATGACTATAATCCTTGGTATTCCATCTAAAATATTTGGATGTATAATTGGTTTAATAGAAGGATTAGTATGGTGTTTTATAATTTTATATATTACAAGTTTACCATTATTTAGTATTAAAGAATTAAATAATTCTAAATTAAAAAATAACATATTATATAATACACCAATAATGTCTAATATGACTAAAGGAACAATTAAAACATTTAAAGAATTTGAAAAATTAACAAAAGATTATAAAAAGAAAAAAATAACTAATAATGAATATGATTTAGAATCAATTGATTTATTTTTGAAATATAAAATAATAGATGTTAAATCATTAAAAAAATTAGTTAAAAATAAAAAAGTAAATATAAAAAATATAAATAATGTTATAATAAAATATGAGGAGGAATAGTATGATAGAATTAAATAATGAAAACTTTGATGAATTAATAAATGATGAATTAGTATTGGTAGATTTTTTTGCGACTTGGTGTGGTCCATGTAGAATGTTATCACCAATAATAGAAGAAGTAGCAAATGAAGAAAATGTTAAAGTTATTAAAGTAGATGTAGATAAACATGAAGATATCGCAAAAAGATTTGGAATTATGAGTATACCAACTGTAATAGTATTTAAAAATGGTGAGGAAGTAAATAAAAATATTGGACTAGTTTCTAAAGAAGAAATATTAAGCTGGATAAAATAACATATTGTTATTTTTTCTTTTTATGGTATTATATTTGTAGGTGAAATTATGCAAAGATATTTTAGTAAAGAAAAAATAGATAATAAATTAGTATTAAATGATGATGACTTGTATCATATAAGAACAGTTATGAGAATGAAAGATAATGATGAAATAATTGTTGTTTATGATAAAAAAGCTTATTTATGCTGTATAGAAAATGTAAAGGAAAATATTCAAATTTTAATAAAAAAAGAACTAGAAAAAGTTGATTATAAGACTCCAAATATTACCTTAATTATTCCAATTTTGAAAGAACAAAAAATGGATTTAATTTTACAAAAAGCTACTGAACTTGGAGTGACAGAAATTATCCCAATTATTACAAAACGAAGTATTATAAAGCTTAATGAGAAAGATTATGATAAAAAAATAACAAGATGGAGTAGAATAGTTAAGGAAGCATCAGAACAATCTCACCGTATAGACATTCCAAATATTGCCACTATCAAAACCATTCAAGAATTAGATAAAATAGAAGGTAAAAGTTATGTTTGTTCAACAAAAGAAAAATCAAAAAATATTAAATTTATAATGAAAAATGTCAAATCTTGTGATAAAATTAACTTAGTAGTGGGGCCTGAAGGTGGGCTAGATATAGAAGAAGAAAATCTATTAAATAAAATAGGATTTGAATCAATAACTTTAGGAAATAGAATTCTTAGAGTAGAAACAGTACCACTAGTATTACTTAGTATAATTAATTATGAATTTATGGAGTGATTTATATGGAAATATTAAATATAATATCTGAGCATATTGAAATATTTATAATATTAATGGGTATTTTAGTTTTAAATTTTTTCTGTATTATTTATTTGATAGTTAAAGAAAGAAAAGAAGATAAAAAAGAAATAAATGAATTATTAGATGATTTAAATGTTTCTGAAAAAACAACTGAAGTAGAAGTAAAACAAGATAAAGAATTAGAACAAAATAAAAAAGAAGTAGAAGAAATGCTTATGAAGATGCAGAAAGATCTTGAATCAAAACCTGAAGATGCGGTTGCTAATTTTGAAAATGAACAAGAAGAAAAATCAATTATTAGTTATCAAGAATTATTAGAAAGTGTTAAAAATGCAGAAAATGTTAAAGTAACACCAGTTAAAATAGAAGAAGAACCAGAAAAAATAGAAATAGATAATTATGGGTTTAATGAAGAACCTATACATATAGATATAAAAGAACCAGAAAAAGTAGAAGAAAAAATTGAATTAAAAGAAGTAATTGATGATATAGAGTCAACAGAATCTAATGATAAAAAATTTAAAGGGACAGATTTTATATCACCTATATTTGGTAGACAAGAAAATAATGTAAAATATCCAACAGTTCCAAAACTTCATAGTAATATAAAAGAAGAAGTTGTTAAACCTAATATAATTGATTTAGAAGCAACTAGAAGACTAGATGAAGAAATAAAGAAAAATGACGACTTTTTAAAAGCATTAAAAGATTTTAGAAAAAGTTTAGACTAGAATTTATTTCTAGTTTTTTTGGAGGTAAAGATGAAGTTTAATATATATACATTAGGATGTAAAGTAAATACATATGAATCAAATGTAATGAGTGATTTATTAAAAAATAAAGGTTATACTGAAGTATCTACTAATGATTTAGCAGATATTTCAATTATTAATACTTGTACAGTTACTAATACTGCTGATAATAAATCTTTTAAAACAATAAGACATGCGATTAAACAAAATGAAGATGCAATTGTTGTTGTAGTAGGATGTATGAGTCAAAATAAAAAAGAAGAAGTGTTAAAAGTAGATGGAGTAGATATTGTACTAGGAAATGTAGGTAAATCCAAAGTAGTTGAATATATTGATGAATTTATTAAAACCAAAGAAAAAAAATTAGATATATATGATATGATGGATACTACATTTGAACCTATGATACTAAATAATTTTAATAAGACAAGAGCTTTTATTAAAATACAAGATGGATGTAATAATTATTGTGCTTTTTGTATTATTCCATATGTTAGAGGAGATGTAAGAAGCAAAGATAAAAATTTAGTATTACAAGAAACTAATCATTTAATAAATCAAGGACATAAAGAAATAGTACTTACAGGTATTCATACAGGACATTATGGTTCAGATTTAAAAGATTATAATTTTTCGGATTTATTAAAAGAATTATGTAAAATAGAAGGCTTAGAAAGACTTAGAATATCTTCCATTGAAATAACAGAATTAGATGATGAATTTTTAGATGTACTTAAAAATAATAAAAAATTAGTAGATCATATGCATATACCATTACAATCGGGTAGTAATGGAGTACTATCTAGAATGAATAGAAAATATGATAAGCAATATTTTATAGATAAAATAAATAAAATAAGAAGTATTAGAGAGAATATGTCTATTACTACAGATGTTATAGTAGGTTTTCCTGGAGAAACTGAAGAAGAATTTAATGAAACAATAGAAACTATTAAGAAAATAGAATTTACTAAGTTACATGTTTTTCCATATTCTAGAAGAAAAGGAACAGTAGCAGATGAAATGGATAATCAAGTTGATGAAAATACTAAACATAATAGAGTTAAAACATTAATGAATTTATCAGAAGAATTAGAAAAAAAATATATGAATAAATTTGTTAATAAAGAAGTAATATTTATACCTGAAATAAGAAAAGAAGAATATTTAATAGGACATACAGGTAATTATTTACAAGTAAAAATGAAATCAAATGAAGACTTAATTGGTCAGGATGTAAAGGTATTATTAAAAGAAGTAAATTATCCATATATAATAGGAGAAAAAATTGACTAAATAATGTAAATTTGATATATTATTAATAGTAGAGGTGATACAATGAGTATAGAAGGAATGCATTTTTCATTAGATGATAGTGATAAAGCATATAACTTTAATAAGAATAATAAAGAAACAGACAAAGAAACTGTTTTAAGGTGGTTTTTAGACCGCTGTGCTAGTAAGGATGTTAAACGTGCTTTTCGTCAAGATGATCGTAATGAAAATGGTCAAGTTCGAGAGGGAGTAACTACTTATGGTGTTGAAACAAATTCTCAAGAATTACTAACTATTTATTTTTATGAAAACTATAATAATTCATGTAAAGATGAAATGAATGTATTAAATAGTGCAGTAAAAAATGCACAAGAAAGAATTAATAGAAGAAATTCTCTTAAAACTAAAATTGCTTTAGGTGTAGCTGCAGCTGCAATAATAGCAGGTGGTATTAAACTATATCATGATCATCATAATACAAAAGCTCCTGTAGAAGAACCAACAACAATAGAAACAACTTATGAACCAAATACAGAATCAAAAACAGAACCATTAACAGGTGCTGATTATATTAGATATTCACAAGAACAACATATAAATGAACATGCACAACAACAAAAAGCGGATTTAGATGAACTTAGACAATCGTATTTAGATGAATATAGAGTACAATCAACAGGAACTATTCCAGAAGTACAACAACCATCAGTACAAATTCCTGATACTGCAACTTACTCTTATTCATTTAATGATGTAGTAGATAACGCAGATGCTACAAAAGCTTCAATAAATGAATATAATGAATATCAAAATGAACAACAAAAACAATATTTAATGGATTTAAGGCAATCATATTCGGATGAATATAGTGGTGGTTATACAAAATAAAAGCTAATGCTTTTTTTCTTTTAGGAGGTGAATTATGTATATAAAAGGAACATATCGTAAAGCAATTTATCAAGGTGATAATGGTTTTATTATTGGCCTTCTAAAAGTAGAAGAAACAGATGATAAAGATGTTGAAGATTATATTAATAAATTAATAACTTTTACAGGAACATTTGCAGATTTAAATATAGATGATAAATATATATTTGAAGGAGAAGCTGTAGAACATATTAAATATGGATTCCAATATAATGTAAAAAAATATGAAAGAATAAAACCTGAAGATAAAGATTCTATTATTGAATTTTTATCTAGTGATTTATTTAATGGAATAGGTAAAAAATTAGCGACTAAAATAGTAGATACATTAGGTGATAATACATTAGATAAAATATTAGAAGAACCAGAATGTTTAAATTTAGTACCAAAACTAACTGAGAAAAAAATGAAAATAATTATTGAAACATTAAATAAATATGAAGAATCTCATAAAACAATAGTTTATTTAACAGAATTAGGTTTTTCATTAAAAGATTCTTTAGCTATTTACAATAAATTTAAAAGTGATACTATTTATAAAATTGAACAAAATATATATAGTATATTAGATACTGATTTAGATATATCATTTTTAAAAGTAGATGAAATTAATCAAAAACTTAATAATGATACTACTATAGATAGAATTAAGGCTTGTATTTATTATATGATGAATACACTATTATTTAGAAATGGTGATACTTATCTATATTTTGATGAAATAAAAAAAGAAGTAGTTGATTATTTAAAAATAGATATTAAAGATGAAGATTTTACTAACTATATAGATGAACTAAGATATGAAAATAAAGTAGTACAGGAAGATGATAAATACTATATTAGAGAATTATATGATAGTGAGTTAAATATCGCTAATACATTAAAATATTTAATTAATAAACCTGTAGATTTATATAAAAATATAGATGAAGAATTAAATATATTAGAATCTGAATCAAATATTAAATATAATGATGAACAAAGAAATGCGATTATATCATCACTCAATAATAATGTTACTATTATTACTGGTGGACCTGGTACTGGGAAAACAACAATCATAAAAGCAATAGTTGATTTATATATGCAAGTAAATAATATAAAAGTAAAAGAAGCAGTAGATGAAATAGCGTTATTAGCTCCAACAGGAAGAGCTAGTAAAAGAATGAGTGAATCTACTAATTTTCCCGCATATACAATTCATAGATTTTTAAAATGGAATAAAGAAACTAATTCATTTGGAATAAATGAATATAATAAGGATTTATCACATTTAATTATTATTGATGAAGTTAGTATGATTGATACTTATTTATTAGATAATTTATTTAAAGGATTAACCAAAAATATAAAAATAGTATTTGTTGGAGATTATAATCAATTACCTAGTGTAGGTATGGGACAGGTACTTAAAGATATGATTGATTCAGATATGATTAATACTATTAAACTAAATTATTTATATAGACAAAGTAGTGATTCATTTATTCCTACACTAGCTAGAGAAATAAAAGATAATGAATTAGATGAGGATATTTTAAATACTAAAGATGATTATACTTTTTTAAAATGTGATAAAACAAGTATTATTCCTAGTTTAAAAAGTATTTGTAATACCTTAATAGAAAAAGAATATGATTATAAAAAAGTTCAAATAATGGCACCTATGTATGCAGGTATTAATGGAATAGATAATATTAATAAAGTATTACAAGAAATATTTAATCCTAAAGAAGAATTAAAAAGAGAAATAAAAGTAGGAGATACTATATTTAGAGAAAATGATAAAGTATTACAACTTACTAATATGCCTGATGAAAATGTTTATAATGGAGATATAGGAGTAATAAAATATATTAAATTATCAGATCAATCTAAATCTAAAAAAAATGAAATATATGTTGATTTTGATGGTAATGTAGTAAGATATTTACCAACAGATTTTAATAAATTAAAACATGGATATATTATAAGTATACATAAATCACAAGGTAGTGAATTTGATACAGTAATATTACTTTTATCAACTAGTTATTTTAGAATGCTTTATAAAAAATTAATCTATACAGCAGTAACACGTGCTAAAAGAAAATTGATACTTCTTGGAGAAGTAAATGCTTTAAAACTAGGTGTTGAAAATAATAATGAACAAATTAGAAAAACTAGTTTACTTGAAAAATTACAAAATGATGTATAAAAATTAAAAAAATAATTAAACTAATACTGTATGTTATTACATACAGTATTTTCATATTTTTTAGCAAGGAGGTAATCTATGAAAAAAATGGATATAGCATATATGATGATGGGTGCAGGAGCTGTTTTAGCGTATCAAAAATATAAAAAACCAATAATGAAAAAAATGTGTGAAATGAAAGATAAAATGATGAAAAAAACAGATAATATGCTAGAAAATATGATGTAGTTAAAAGTCTCTTCGGAGACTTTTTTTATAAAGTAAAAATAATTGCTTTTTTAAAATAAATATGTTATAATGAAATTAACAATAGGAGAGTGATTATATGAAGAATAAAAAAGGATTTACTTTAATAGAATTATTGGCTGTAATAGTAATACTTGCAATTATAGCTTTAATTGCAGTACCAATAATACTTAATATGATTAATAGTGCCAGAAAAAGTGCAGCAAGATCTGCCGCATTAGGATATGTAGATGCAATAGAATACAATAATGGATTTGCTGATGTAGAACAAGAAGGATATACAAAAATAACAGGAGAAAAAGAAGTATCAGAAATAGATGTAAAAATGAAAGGTAAAAAACCAGATAGTGGAAATGTTACAATATCTAATGAAGGAAAAGTAACACATGCAGAAATGTGTATAAATGGATATAATGTAGAATATAACGGAAAAGATGCTACTGTAGGAGATAAATGTAGTGGTTCAAATTCATCAATATCTAATCCAGTATCATTTGAAACAGATTCATGGGCAACAATAAATAAAGCAGTAAAAAATAATAATACATCAGTATATAATGTTGGCGATGAAAAAACAATTGAAATAGATGTAAATGATGATGGTGTAAATGAAACGTATCATTTAGTAATAGTTAATAATTCAACACCAGATGAATGTAGTACAGAAGGATTCTCACAAAGTGCATGTGGATTTGTATTACAATTCAAAGAACTATTAAATATAACAAATGCTTCTGATGAAAAAATGAATTTAACAGTAACTAGTGTTGGAGGGTGGCCATCTTGTAAGATGTATACATACTTAAATGAAACAATATATAATAAATTACCAAATGATTTAAAGAATTATATTAAACCAACAAGTGTAGTATCTGGACATGATAGTGAAGAAACAACGAACTATACATCAATAGATAAATTATATTTATTATCTTCAAAAGAAGTAGGATTTAATATTACTTATGATACAGCTAAAACAGAAACAAGAAAGTTAGATTATTATGCAAGTGGAACAGGAACAGATGCAAAAAATAAAAGAATAAAATACAACTATGGAACAACAACAGAAGAATTATGGTGGCTTCGTTCATCAAATTCTAACGCTATTGGTGCTTTCTGCGTTGTAACTCCTCCTGGTGGCCCTGATGCTTGTAATGCAGCTGCTACTATTGGAGTCGCTCCAGCTTTCCGTATTGGAAAATAATAAATTTAAAGAAACTATTTAGTTTCTTTTTATTTTGTAGTATAATTAAACTAGGTGGTTTTATGGATAAGATAAAAGAAATACTAAAAAGTATATTGAATAAAATAAAAGCTTTTTTTAATAAATCAAAAGATACAACTAAAAAAGGTATGAAAAAGTTAAAAGAAAAAGAAATACCTAAAAAAGCTAAGAATGGTACTATAAAAGTATTTGGCTTTATAGGTAGTGCTGTTGGTAATTTAACAAAAAGAAATATAGATCCTAAAAAAGAACTAGAAAAAGCATCTAATGAAAAGAAAAAAATAGAGCAAGATTTATATAAAGAGTCAGATATTAAAGTTATAGTAATGTACAAAAAACAAGTTGATAAAACTATTAAAAGATTAGATAAAGTTGATAATGCAAAAAATAGAGAACAACAAAAAGAGATTAAAAAGAAAAAAGAAGAATTAAATAAATTAAAAGAAGAAATAGTTAAAGTTGAATCTAAATTAAATGATGAAATAAATATTTTAGATATTAAAGAAGAAAAAGAAGAACCAGTTATTGACAAGAAACCTAATGAAGAAATAATTATTAAAAAAGAAACTAAAGAACCATCTAAAGGTATGGATATAGTAAAAAATGCCTCTAAAAAAACTGGTAAAGTAATTAAAAATGGTAGTATAAAAACTGGTAAAGTTATAAAAAAGGGTACTGTTAAAACTGCTAAAGCAGTTGGTAAAACTAGTAAAAAAGCAGGAGCATTTGTAATAGGTAGTGTAGGAGCACTTGCTAGTAATGTTAAAAATAAAGCTAAAGTTAAAAAAGCAAAAAAACAAGAATATAAAAATTTAAAAAACAATATAAAGGAAATTAATTTAAAAATTAATAGAGCTTATAAAGAAATATCTAAAATTAAAAATAATTATAGTGAAACAAAATTACAAGAATTACAATTTGTAAAAGAAAAAGTTTTAGATTTAAAAGAGGATTATATAACACTTAGAAGTAATAAAAAATTTATATCATTAAAAATAGATAAAAATATAGATAATATTGATCCTAATCATTTATCACATCATGGTAATGCTATATATGATTTAATAGATTATGTGGAATTATCTATAAACGAAGTAAAAGAAGGCATTATTACTTCTAAACCTGTAATAAAGAAAGAAGAAAAACCTGAATTAAAAAAGGAAAAAGTAATTACTTTTGATATAAATGATTTTACTTTAGTAAAAGAATGTATAGAAAAAGATGTTAATGCTTCTTTAAATGACGTCGTAAAAATCAAAAATGAAATAAATGATATTCCATTTAAATATAAAAAATCAAGATTACTTAATAGAGTATCAAGTTTCTTTAAGTTTTCTATGAATACAGCTATTAGTTTAATACCATTTGGAATATTTAAAAACAAATTTGTTGCGACTCTAACAAGTGGAATAATTTTAAATAATAGAATTAAAGCAATACGATCAATAGTATATGATAAAAAATTAGAATTTATCAATTATGAAAAAGTAATTGATGATATTAATGATAAAAATACTTGTTTATCAAAAACTAGTTTTGTATTACTTGATACAGTTAAAAGTATAGATGAAGTTAGCTCTAAACTAATGGATGATTATCCTAATAATCAAGAAGCATTAAAATTAGTAAAAAATTTAGAAGAAATGAAATTAGATTTATTAGAAGAAAATGTTAAAATTGAATCAATGTTAGAAGAACTAGATAAAAGCAAGGTAAAAATTAAAACAGCATAAAAGGTACATTAATAATAGGAGGTAAATAATATGTTTTGTACAGAATGTGGAAAAAAAGTAGATGGAAATTTTTGTACTAATTGTGGTGCAAAAGCAGAAAGTGTAGAGGAAGTTAATACTGAAAGTGGTAATATTCCACTTATAGTTACTAGACCAAAAAGTATGGTAGGTATGGCTATATCATTTACAGTATATGTAGATGGTAAAGATATTGGAAAATTAAAAAATAATACATCTTTAACTTGTGATGTAACAGTGGGAGAACATACAATTATTGTTAAATCATTAGAAAAAGAAGTAAAACAAAATATCTTAGTAAAAGAAGATACTAATAGTGTAGAAGCAATAGTTGGAATTAAGATGGGATTAATAGCTGGTAGAGCTGTTTTAAAAGATGTAATATATAAGTAATTGACAATATAATAATTAATTGATAAAATTTAGTTGGAGGTATGTTATGGGAAAGTTTTGTAGTAAATGTGGAACAAAATTAGAAGGAACTTTTTGTACTAATTGTGGTACAAAAGCAGATGTTAAAACAGAAACAGTTAGTTCAGAAGTAAACGATTATCTTATGGATAAGGTAAAAGCAAAAAGAGATCATAGTATCTATAGATTAGTAGTTGGAATTATAATGATTATCTTAGGTGCTTGTATATTTATAGCTTCATTTGGTGAAGAATTTGTTGAAAAATATGAAGACCTAGGATATGATATAACACTTGGATTTACATTAGCAGGTATCGCTGTATTAGCTGGTGGAATATTAAGTGTTATAAGTAGAAAAAATAATAAAATGTTATTAATATCAGGAATTTGCTATGTAGCTGCTGCAATTTGCAATGTATGTGGTATTCAAGATATTTCATTACTATTCATTATGTGCTGTGTTTTCGCACCACTTAACTTTGTATTTTTTTCAAAAACAAATAATGCAGAACAAGAGTAGATTTAATCTACTTTTTTTGTTATAATTTAATACAGGTGATATTATGTCAATAAATGGTCTATTTAGTATTTTATTAAGTGAAAAACCTAGTATATTAATAAAACAAAATGAAGAGGATATATTTAAATTAATACCAGAATTAAAAAGATGTAAAGGATTTAATCAAAATAATCCATGGCATCCATATGATGTATATGAGCATATACTCCATGTAGTAGATAATGTAGATAATGACTTAATTTTAAGATTAATTGCTTTATTTCATGATATTGGTAAACCTGAAGTATATAAAGAAGATGAACAAGGTATAGGGCATTTTTATAATCACTGGGTAATATCACAAAAAATATTTGAACAATTCGCAGAAGAATATATTATTTCCAATAAAGAAACTATATCAAAAATAATATATTATCATGATTATAGTTTAGATAAATTAGATGAAATAAAAGATATATTTAATAAAGAGGAATTAAAAATATTATTTGATATAAAAAGAGCTGATTTACTTGCTCAAAGTAGTAAATATCATTATATATTGAATGAAATAAATAACAAAGAAAGTGAATTAATTAGAGGTGAATAAAATGAAAGAATATAAATATGATGCTTTTATTAGTTATAGACATTGTGAATTAGATAAATTTGTGGCAGAAAATTTACATAGAATATTAGAAAATTATGAATTACCAAAAAATTTAAAAGAAAAATTAAATGTTCAAGGAAAAACATTTAAAAGAATATTTAGAGATCAAGAAGAATTACCACTTGCAAGTAATCTAGAAGATCCAATTATAAGTGCTTTAGAAGATTCTAAATATTTAATTGTAATATGTTCTCCTAGATTAAAAGATTCATTATGGTGTAAAAAAGAAATACAAACATTTAAAAAATTAAGGGGTAGAAAAAATATTTTTTGTGTTTTAATAGAAGGAGAACCAAGTGATTCATTTCCAGAAGAAGTTCTTTATGATGAAGTAGAAACAACAAAAAATGGAAAAACAAAAAAGGAAAAAATAATGGTAGAACCTTTAGCTGCTGATGTTAGAGGAGAAAATAAAAAAGAAGTTCTTAAAAAAATAAAAGAAGAAAAACTTCGCTTAGCTGCTGCTATGTATAATATTGATTATGATGATTTAAGACAAAGACATAAACTAAGAAGACAAAAAAGAATAATTTGTACTTCTATTATAGTTGCAATCTCATGTCTATTATTCGCATTATACACTTC
>Ga0256405_10003740_pt1 | contig 30628 bp, 19 predicted proteins | sample RumenRJG_02DNA_FD_189096 | JGI IMG/M metagenome (GOLD analysis project Ga0256405, IMG submission 189096) | Bovine rumen microbial communities from Lethbridge, Alberta, Canada - RJG_02 | ecosystem: Host-associated > Mammals > Digestive system > Stomach > Rumen | place: Canada: Alberta...
ATGGTACCAAGGACGGATTTACATTTGGCGGATGGAATGACGGAACAAACACTTACAACGCAGGCGCAATCTACACTATGGGAACATCCGATGTCACCCTCACCGCGATATGGAATGACATTCCTGCAACGGCGGATTATTCAGTCAATCTGACATCGAACACCGTCATCGATACGGAGATTCCCTTGTCCACGCAGTCATTCACCATCGAGTGTACGATGTCTGGCAGTGAGACACAGGTTCCTTCGGTCGACAGTCATCCCACTGTGGTGAGGATGCCTTTCATTGGGTACGGATCTCAAGTCACCAATCCGGAGAATATCAGTGCGGTCGTTACATCAGTAGAAGGCAGTGTTGCTATTGTCACAATAACGATCGACTCAGAGAATGGACTGAACGCTTACGAACTCTACAAGATTGCTGTCTGTTCCAAAGCCGTATATTTCCTGACTGCCGGATCGACGATTGCATCTGTATCAGTCTCGGATCTTTCTGATGGTGCGATAGATGTTAATCTTGCCGACGGGGATACACAGGCCATTTGGATTAGCGGATTGGGTACGACATTCACGCTCGACAATAACAGTCAGTCCTGGATTACTGCTGAGCAGAAACTTGTCACTAGGAGCGCAGGAATTGCATTTATCAAACTCTCTCTCAGCGGTATCGAGGCTGGAACGTACGGATTCACCATAACTGGTAGTGACAATGTGGCCCATGCGGTGAGTTTGAACATCGTCGATGGTTCGCAGCTGCAGATTGTTAAGCATCATGTCACATATGCTTTGGACGGCGGTTCGGGAACTGTACCGACTCAGGAGGATGTCGCGGAGGAAGGGACATTCACGGTCCAATCCTACGATGGTACCAAGGACGGATTTACATTTGGCGGATGGAATGACGGAACAAACACTTACAACGCAGGCGCAATCTACACTATGGGAACATCCGATGTCACCCTCACCGCGATATGGAATGACATTCCTGCGACTTTTGATTATGATGTCACAGGTAGTCAGGCAGCTTTAGCTTCTGAACTTTCTATCAGTGTCAATTCTTACAATATTAAATGGTTAAATTCCATGGGTGTGAAAACCACTGGAGGCACGGTTGACGATTCTTCCATAACCGTGAAAATAAACGGTGAGGTTTCTTCCGATATTGGGGTATCAATTGATAGAGCCACAGAATCGACAAATTATGCTGTTATTCATCTTGTTGTGAAGGAGCAACTACCTATTGCTTCTGTGATTACAGTTTCAGTTAATAATCAGACAGGTCAGCTGTTTTCGATGGGTTCGGTTGCATCTGTGACAATATATGTTGCAGGATACAGCGAGGGAACAGTCGATTTGAGCGGAGGATCCACCGATCCGTTGGAATTGGATGCAGCCGTTTGTTCTACAGGTATTCATTATATAACAATTCGCGGGGTAACATCTGTTCCGAGTGAAATAGCCTGTGCAGGAATAGTTTTCGACATTCCTGAAGCATATATGGTCAGCAGTTCTATCAATAATGGATTCGTGCAGATTCCGATTAGTACAGACAGATCTTTGATAAACGGACTTCATGAAGTTACTGTGGTGATGGGAAATGTAACTCATAGATTCAATGTGAACATTGTAAATGGTACGGCACCAGTTACATCCCATGACCAGGATTATGTCCTATCTATACAGCTTAACGAAACTGTGTCGGATTCAGCAAATGTTGTGTTGGACGTAGAGGTACAAAAAAGTGCCAATGCAGCCAACCTTGATGATATGCGTTTGTTAGTGGTTGCGAAATATTCTGGAGAATACTATGTGTTCAATTTCTACAGTAAACCCGTGATGGATGGTAACAATGGTACTGACAGGGTCGTCTTGTCAAAACAGAATCTGTCATGTGTGATAGTAGAGGTTGTAGATGGAATTCAAACACTGGATGTAACATTCTACGGGGTTGGCACATATACAGTATGAGGTCTTATGATGCATCGCGGTGTAATTGTCGCAACAGTGTTGACACTAACCTGCTGTCTGTTGATGGCAATACCTGAGTATTCCGATGCAGACGGGGATTTGCCAGTAATTACACTGGATGTTCCAGAGTATGATGGCGGATACCTTTCGTATTCGGGTACGTCAACGACTGGAATAGTAAATCTCAGATTGTATTCTGCAGATGGGGCCGGGTATGCCTCTGTAATAGATGCAAGCATAGTCAACAACGGTTCGTATTCTGGTACAGTAAATGTAGGTATTCTTGATGGAGGGCGTTATGAGCTACGGGCTTCATACAATCAGACAATTGTGTCCAAAACATTTCTAGTTGGGGATGAATACATCGCGATTACATCCGTATCGTATGAAAATGGCCTTCTGAGGTACAGTGGTGAGACAAATGCTAGTCTTCTAAATGCAATCGTATACAACGATAGTTATCGTTCTGTAATAGTTGCATCGATTCCTCAATCTGGCAGTTTCAATGAAATTGTTAACTTAGGGGAGTTGCAAGGTGGCGATTATACCTTGAAAGTAATGGGGTCACGTACTGAACGTACGGTCACATTTTCGGTCGAGGGGGAGATAACCGATCAATCGACATACAGCGAGGATGGAAAAACACTCATTGTCTGTAGGGTAGCGAACGGATCCGAATACATCATCCCAAGTCACGTTGAGAAGATTGCAGACGGTGCCTTTGATAGTTCTAATATTGATAAGTTAGTCTTGACCAAAGATCTTGAGTGGAACATCACAATCAAAGATAACAGGTTCCCGATGCAGGTTGCAGGTATTACTGAATTAGATATACATGATGGTGTAACGTCAATCCCGGATTATTTGTTTGCATGCTCAAACATTGAAAGATTAGTGATTCCATCATCGGTAAAGATTATCGGGGTAAAGGCGTTCTATAGCTGTCCAAATCTCAACTACGTCGAATTCCAATCGGATTCTAAGATTGAGACTATCGGACAGTTTGCCTTCAGCAATAATCCAGGTTTGAGGGATGTTCAATTCGGTTCTTCGGCAGACGGCTATTCATGTTCTTTAGAAAAAGGCTGTTTTTATTCCAGCAATTTAGGTACGGTTCGTTTTGATAACCAATTCAATCTGTATTCTATAGGAGACGGTTGTTTTGCCAATTGCAATAATTTTTCGATGCTAATTGGAAATGAGAATGAAAAAGCCATCCACATTCCTGGAACCGTCGGTTATCTGGGACATTCTGCTTTTGCATATGTTCAACCTGCTGTAACGACCCAGGAACCTGGAAAGAATACCTTTGCCGGTTTAATCGGGTATACAAAGGGAACAAATTTCCTCACAGGATCAATATCTGGATATGAGTTGATATTCCAATCCAACAATACTTTAACGAGAATTGAGCAAAAATGCTTTGAGGGTATGACCTTCAACAGAATAGATATTGGCGAATGTCACATTCTAGAGTCAATTGGTGCGGGTTCATTCAACGGGTGTTTGAATGTTGGGAACAATAATTTGATATTGCCATCCTCGATAAAAACAATTGAGGATGGGGCTTTCAAGTGCAATGGTCAACCTGGTGATGTCAAAGGAATGAGAGATATTGAATTGACGGTACCAGCAAACGTAGAATTTGTGGGAGAGTATGCTTTTTCAGGTTTATCTAATGTATTATCTTTCGAAAGTAACTCTAAGTTACAGATTCTGAAGGAGGTCAGTTCATCGGATTTGTACCGCTTGGTGGATCTGTCGAATTGTCATGAACTCAAGCAATTGTATGCCGATCGTTCTCCCGTTAAATCACCGGTTGGTCTGTTCTATGTGAAATACATAGGGTTTGTTGCAGTAGATGGGGCACCTGTGGCAAAGATCGATAATAACTTACTGGATATAGGGGCCGATACGGTTGCAATCGCTTTGCCGAGAGATAATCTCGGCAATGTGACGTGTTTATCCGACAGTATAACGATAACCTGTGACCCATCCAATCCGTACTTCAGCTATATTGACGGTATTCTATCCTTAAAAGACGGTGTACAGAATAAAATCCTTTACATGACAAACAAGACTTCAATAAAACTCGGTTCAGAGTTAAACTCCGGTACAATAATCGCTGCCGACTCGTTATCTGATTCACTCAGGACACTGTACATCGATAATCCCAATATTCGCCTTGAGAATTCACTGATAGGTGGGTCAAATAATCTGAGAAGCGTATTCATAACAGCCAATCCAATATCTTGGAGCATCCCGCTGGTTTTCCTTGAGGTACCAGAAGGGGTTTCGTTCTATGTGCCTCACACATTATCACAGGAGGATCTGTTATATCTAATGGGTGCTGGCGATGTCTATGTGGGTTACGCTTCAGGAAATAGTACCATTTATGTACCAATCACTTACAATGGTTCAGCAATCCATCTGGGCGATATTGCCACAACCGATAGCAGTTTCTCCGCCGATATTACATCTTCCGGATTTGTTTCCGACGAGGTTGATTATCTCGCTATAGGCGCTTGTGTCATGTCTAATGGTAGTAGGGTGACAATTACTAACTATTCTGAAGCACAATCGATTGTAATTCTGAAGATAGTGAGCGCTCTCAAAGAATCTGGCAGGACATTTACGGTTCAATTTGATGGTTATGGTGGCACTACTCCTGAGGGGAAAGGCATTGTTACAATCAGCGTCAATGAAGGATCGGTCATCGACCAGTCCTGTGTGCCAGTTTTCATTAATCCGTTGTTTGAAGCAGACGGGTGGGTTGATGAGAGTGGCATCAATTTCAATATAGGCGCAACTGTAAACAGGGATTTGGTTTTGAAGCAGGTGTGGAAACAACGTGCACCAATCATTAAATTGGATCAAACATCCGCTGCGATATATCTTGGAGGCGAATTGTCAGATAGCACCATCATATATTCTGGAGGTCCGCTGGAATTTGTAGCTGAACCTAGACCTGGTTACGAACTAATTAATTGGATTGTCAACGGTGTCGATTGTGGAACGGCATCAGAGACATTGATCTTGGAAAGTCTGACTTCTGACCTCGATATCGCTTTGACATATCGTTATTACTCCTTGAGTTCTGAAATCAATTCTGTAAACAATACGGGATTGCCAACAACTGATGAAATATCGGAATTGGTCAAGGCGTATGCCGTGGGCGGATATGTGGATACAACAATGTCTACATGGAAGGGTACCGCATCGGTTCCGTTGATAGTCGATAATTATCTCTATATCCGCATTGCGGAAAGTCTGTACAAGATAGAGTCCGATACTGGATATATGGTAAAGCGCGTGGACTCTCAATCTCGCACTACTTTCTATCATCATCTCGGATATGGGGATGGAAAGATTATAGACTACAATTCATCAAAGGTTTATGATTTGGATTTGAACCAGCTGTATGTCTTGGAGAAGACCATATCCTCTGCATACTATTACGATGGATTATTCTATGTGCTCGGTGAAAAAGTTTATTCTTTCAGTCCCACAGACGATAATCCTCATTCATCAGATGAAGTAAAGACCCTCAATTATATAGGCAAAATCGAGAATATTTATGGGTCATACGGTACTTTCTCTCACGAATTCGTGGGAGATGTGGTTTATTGCATCACAGCGGAAGGAAATAATCGTGGTATCGCCGCATTCAACCTAAAGACTGGGGAATCAATCAATAAGAACTTGAGTAGTTTGACCTCCATGTATCTTGATGACGGCTGGATATCCTATTACGATGGGTATCTATTTGTTACATCATATTCAGAGGGTTTGTTTGGCGCAGTAGCCACTACCCATGGTGACAGAATTGCCTATCTGCCTGTTGACGGCATGTCCTTTGGGGACGACAAATATTACGAATCAACTCAGCGTACTTTCTCAGGAAAGTTGGTTGTTTATGATGAAAGGGCATTTGTGACCCTCGGCGGTTCATTGATTGTGTTTGAATTCCCCGAGGACATGAGCAATCTGGATCTGAACAATCTGGTGCATAGGGCCACGACTTTAGCTTGTGGACACGGGAATTTTGTTCTTGATGTGAGTCATATTAATGAAGAGGGTTCCCCGATTTACGCATATGGGATCCCGTATGATACTCATTACAACGAGACCTTATGGGTTGCTGTAGATAAGCGCGGGGTTGCTTCATCGCTACCTGTATATTCGACCGAGAGGGAATGGAATTCTCAGACCGTCCGTTCGGACATTGATGGAAGAATGATCTGGTACAATGATTCTGGCTGGGTGTATTCGTATACAGTATCAGAAAAGAACGTTTACTACTTCTTCATCGAGGACGGCGATTCCGCAATCTGGTACAAGGCATACGGCGCCAACGCAGCCGATGCGCTCGCATCCTTAGGCGATAGTGTGGCCACGCTCAACGCTGCCAAGATCATACAAACGGTCAACGGTCACTCCGTCACCGATGAAATAACCCTGCAGATGCTGAAGGCCACTTACGGAACCACGGACAACAATGGTCAGTTCAACAATCTCGACCAGTATTCATGGGTCAACATAACCAACCTGGGCGACACATCCTATTCACTGAACCACTACTTCCGCATCATCTGCGGAAACGGAAGCTCCGTCTCACCCGGTGATATGTTCACATACATCGATAATGGCGAGACCAAGACCTACACCTTCGCCGACAACATCGGCGACAGGAGCATCATCGGTAAGCAGCTCAGCAGAGGCACGGACGTCGTGTACATCAGATTCATGGAGGACAATACCGAGATCCCTGGAACCGCATCCATTGTCAAGAACGGATCCGAGGCGAAGGTACACTTCCCCGATGTGGTCAAGGTAGGATACGTTCCGATCTGGAAGAATGGATCCGGCGAGGAGATCATGGACATCTACGGACTGATATTTACATCCGATGCATCATTCTATCTCACATGGGAGCCTCTTCCTCCGGGATACATAGTTTCCGCTGCGATGAATGTCTCCGGCGACGCCACCGAATGGTCGGCGAACGTGAACATCAGGACAGGTGCGGGCACAACCGAAGGTCTGCAGATCAAGGTAACGGCCGTGACCTCCGACGGAAGGGTGTTCACCTATTCCAATATCACCAATACCAACGGAACGATCTCGGGCACCATCGATGCTGCGGATGTCGTTCTGATGTACGTACGTGTGGTCGATGAGCACATCGACGGTAACATCGGATACGTCATGATCGGGAGGGGAGTGACGGCATGAAGGGAAGATTAGCATTGGCAACGGTTCTGATGTTGGTGATGATCCTGTCGGTCATCCCGGTGTCCTCGAGCGACGCTGATGGGGAGTACTTATTCACATCTGCGAATTACGATCCTGCCGAAGGGAAGGTATCGTTCTCGGGAACATTCGATACCGACGTATCAGTCTCCGTGCACGCTAACGGATACTATTCCGGAGAGACAGTATTCTCCCTGACAGACGGGGTATTCTCCGGAGACATAACGGTGGGGGAGCTTGCAAAGGGCGTGTACAGGATAATCGCCATGTCCGTGGATGATCCGACAGATTATGTGATGGGTGATTTCCGTGTGGACGGGTATCTGTTCCTGGATTCTGCAACATATTCGATCGAGACCGGTAAGATCACTGTCGCGGGTAGATCATCCGACAGGGATCTGGAGGCCTCCGTCGCAGATGCTTCAGACAACATCGTCCTTGACGGTGTCCCGATAATCTGCGGCGATGACTGCTGTTTCTCATCCGAGTTCTCCTTGGGTGCCGTTCCGACATCGGACCTCAAGGTCACGGTCTCATTGGCTGCGGAATCATCCGTAAAAGAGACCAAGACGTTACAGGCCCGTTTGGTCACGACCGATTCCGATCTGAGCGTATCCATGTGCGTAGGAGAGTCGGAAGCCGTCCATCTGAATGTGGTCGGTTGCACTTACTCCGATCTTACCATTTATTCGGCTGATACGGCCATTGCAGGGATAACATTCTCAGTGGATACAGGCGACATCGCGATCAGCGGATTGTCCGTAGGTCAGACAGAAGTGGTCGCATCCATTGGGGATTCCGTGGTCAGATTCGCCGTCACGATCAATGAAGTACCGCCGCACGATTCAGTGTACACATTCACCCTTCGTATGGACCTTGATTCGGAAATAGCCGATTACGGTCAGTCCAACTACAGCGCATCCGACCTCAGGAATGGTATAACTCTAATTGCTATCGGAACTAACGCCGGTGAGGCGCTGGAATCTGCCCTGAATGATGCAAAGCTGCCATGCCATTTTTGGACCAAGGAGGACAATTCCATAAGATACTGGGTGGACGACATACTCGGTCTGGGTGATGTCAAACTCGAGAACGGGGATTGGAAATATTGGGTACAATTCCAGGTTGTTGACGGTACAAGGACATATAACCAGTGGTCATTGGGATTCTATACTGAAGGCGGTATGTTCGAGATCGTATATGGTATCACCAACGATCCAAGCAACCGCGTCACGATCGATGTGCCTGTAGCGGTCTCAGGACTGGTGTACAACGGTCAATATCAGACAGGTGTCGCCAGCGGAGAAGGATATACCGTTCAGACAGACAGGGCGATGAGTGCGGGCACATACTCAGCGGTATTGAAACTCGAGAAGGGATACATATGGTCGGACAACACCCTTGAGGACAAGGTCGTTACATGGTCGATATCCAAGGCAATACTCACTGCTACATATGCCGGAGAGGTCATTAGGGAAGGCACTGCGCCGGCATTCAAAGTCAAGGTCACCGGATTCGTCGGGAACGACAATGAGGAGATGTCGGGGTATGAAGCACCCGTCCTGACCGCGACCGATCTTTCCGTAGGGGTCCATCATCTCACACCTTCCGGAGGTTCTGCTGTGAACTACCGGTTCGTCTACGTCCCGGGTGACCTGGAGATCGTGGCATCATCATCCCCCGTTCATGTGCATACGTGGGACGAGGGCGTCATAACGACACAGCCCACATGCACTGCGGACGGTGTCAGGACGTTCACATGTACCGAGTGCGGCGAGACCTATACCGAATCCGTATCCGCGTCGGGTCACTCCTGGTCTGAGTGGACGGTGGTGACACCAGCCACCGAAGAGCACGACGGTGTCAAGGAGCGCACATGTTCCAGGTGCGGAGAGAAGGAGACCGCGTCCATACCCAGGATAATCGTCATAGACAATGGGGACGGAACCAGTACCTCCGTCGAGACGCAGGCTGATGGTACCCAGGTGAAGACTACTACGGGTGCCGCCGACGGTTCGGTCACCGTTGAGAAGACCAGTGAGAGCATCGATGATAACGGCAACGAGGTCGTTAACACACAGACGACCAGGACCGAGGCCGACGGTTCCTACACGAAGGTCGACGAGACCATCGTGACCGAACCGGACGGAAAGTCATCGAACACCAAGGTCACGGATACGGAAAGGACGGTCACTGACAATTCCGGTAACCAGGCTTCTGTCAAATCCACGGAGACGGACATCACACAGTCCGACGGTACCAGCATCAGCGTGAAGAAGACGGATACAGCCGTCGGAGGCAGTACCACAACAGAGATCACCGCAAGTGCATCATCTGCCGACGGCAGTGTGCAGACGATTGCGGAGAAGTCCTCAGGCGATTCTGTCGAGATGGTCACGGAGATGAAGGCCTCTGAGGAGGACGGCACATGTGTTGTTTCGAATGAATCTGTCCAGGCAGCCCTCCAGCAGCAGGAGGCCATCTCCGATCTGGTCGGTCCGGAGATCGATGTGACGAAGATGCTGGAGATCACTTCGACAACCCGTGATGTCTCAGCATCGATAGGGAAGGAATCATTCGGAGACATGGCCGAAGCCGATGTGGACCTCAGGATCTCGTCCACTCAGGGTTCGATGACCATGGGCAAGGACATATTGTCAAATCTTTCCCAGAAGGATGATGTCACATTGTCCCTCGCAGCCACCGACCGCTCCTCCATGACGTCAGCACAGAGGGAGAGAATCGAATCCGGTTCCACTACCATCAGCCTCAGGGCAACTGCAGGCGGCGAGAGCATCGGCGACGAGCTCGGAGGGAAGGTAACGGTCTCGGTCAAGCATATCGCAGCCGAAGGCAAGAAAGCCGTCGCATATTACGTGGACGACAACGGAAAGATGACGAAGGTCGCGGACCAGTCCTATGATGCGGTGAAAGGGGAGATGACCATGGTCCTCGACCACTTCTCAATCTACACCATCGTGGACGAGGATCCTGTCGAGGATAAGGAATCGTCATATCCGATATTCATCTGTCTGGCGATCATCGTCGTGATTTGTCTGGCGATAATGATGCCCCAGGTGATGGGCAGGAAGCAGTGAACCTGTTAAAACAAAGCCCGCCCATAAGGGCGGGCGATAATTAACAGATGAGTTGTGTGTGACAAGCATTATAATCGGTAAGGGCGTATTAGTAGATATGATGTTCGAGGACAAGATCAGGATGATTGTCGACAGGGTCACTGAGCATTATGACCCGAAAGCAATCATAGTGTTCGGATCGGTCGCCAGGGGCGATTCTACCGAAGACAGCGATCTTGATATCGCAATCATCATGGATTCCGATCTCTCTGAGCATGAACGCAATGTGAAGGTCCGCGTTTGTATCGGGTCCATCGGCATGGCGATGGATCTGCTGGTCTTCACGCCTGAAGAGATAGAGGCTGAAAGGGACGATGAAACTTCGATAATATCGGAGATAATGAGGACCGGGGAGGTCGTATATGGTTCCGCATGAGACTGTGGAGTCATTGAGGGATTCTGCCGAAGAGGATCTTTGGACCGCAAATCTTGTCAAAGACAGGGATGATGAGAAAACGCGCATAATCTGTTTTCATCTGCAACAGTATGTGGAGAAGATGCTGAAGGCAAAACTATTGGAAAAAGGAATCCAATATCCAAGGAAACACGACTTGGTAAGTCTGTTGGAGTTATTCGATAACAAGGAGATATTGGACAAACATATTGAAAATGCAGCAAATCTGTCCGATTATGCGACGGCATTCAGGTATGAGAGAAGAGTCCCCTCCATTGAAGAAATGGAAACTGCGTTTACCAGTGCTCACTCCATAGTTTCAGACATAAACTGTCTTTGATATTCAATTCAGTAAAACTGGAATTGTCCATTATTCGTTGTTATATCAACAATATGTGGTGATTTCATCATCTCAAAACGATCAACTGCGTCTTCTGTTGCGAACAACCGCTAACAGAAAGATTCCTGCAATAATAATAACTGGCATCACAATCAGAAGGATGTTGAATTCCTTCTTGTTGAGATCATCCTTGATATTGGCATCCGCCTTGGAATCGTTCCATGAGTCGTAATTATCCTTGGAGCAATGGATTGTTACAGGATCATTGAGAAAAACGGTGTCATCCAATACCGGACACGGCCCGTATGCATCGATATCCGACAGTTTGGTACAGTCCGCGAAGCAGTATTTCCCTAATGATTCCACTGTGGACGGAAGGTCGAACGATCTCAGCGATGTGCAGTTCCTGAACGCACCGTATTCAATGGAGGTCACCTTTCCGAGACTCAGTTCCGTAAGAGATGTACAGTTCCAGAACGCTTCCTGACCGATCGTTTTCACGGAATCCGGTATGCTGATTGATCTGAGAGATGGGCAGTTGTAGAATGCGGATGCTTTTATTTCGGTCGGGCTGCAATTGAATGTAACATCTGTCAGGGAGGTGCAGTAGCCGAATCCCCTGACAGGGATAGATTGTACGCCCGAACCGATCTTCAGAGTTTCGGCCGAGTTACAGATATAGAAACAGCCGTCACCCAGGTATCTCACGCTGTCCGGCACGGTTATTGATGTCAAAGCTTGGCAGTCGCGGTAGCATTCGAATCCGATGTATTCCGCAGACGGTGAAATCGAAGCATCCGTAAGCTCCATTGCAGAACGGAAGGCCTCGTCATGGATATGTATGACAGAATCAGTCATTTCGATGTTCTGGATATTGCAATAGTAGAAAGCGCGTTCGCGGATGTCCGTTACCCCCGATTCTATGCGGACCGAAACGATGTCGGTACGCCTCTCGACCTCGCCGCTGGGCTGCATGGTGCCGGAGAATGAATAAGGGCCGACAGACGTGACCTTCCCTCCGCCGATATCTGACTTGATTGTGATGGCACCGTCCGTGGGCGTCCCCCCTACGGCCATCCATCCGTCAGGGAATTGGGCATAGGTTATGCCGTCCGATGTCTCGGTCGTGATGGCGGTTTCCGTGCTCCAGCCTGTGGTTCCGGGAAGGTAGTGTACCCCCACACCCGTCGGGAATGCGTCGTCCATCGCAGGCCTGTCTCCCATGAAGTAAACGTCCGTGAGCTGCGTACAGCCTGTAAATGCTCCCGCTGAGATGCTCTTCACGTTTACGGGGATTATGACGCATTTGGCGGTGCATCCGTCGAACGCACCCGGAAGGATGTTGCGTACATCGTACCCCTCGAGAACGGTCGGAATGTGCACTACATTTCCAGCAGTGTCTGCATCCGTGATCTCGCAGTAATAGTTGGGATGCCCCGAACCGTACGTGTCGTAAAGATATACCGAACCGTCGGGTGCCGTCTCGGAGGAAGCGGCATCCGATCCTTCGTTCGGGATGTATATGAACAGAACTGAAAGGGTAATCAGCAATACTGTGGTTGCGGCGGCATATCTCATATCGTTTCCAGCCCGATCCCCGCCGCGGCTATCCTCGATTTCGGAAGGTTCTCCGAACCAACAATCACCAGGACGTCCCCTTCGGACATCCCGACGGCACGAATCTTCTTTGCGAATTCCGGATCGCGTTCATCCACTTTAACATCTGGCGGGAATATTATGCGATCGTTCCTCATGACGAACACGGAAGCGCCCTCCGACCCGTATTTGATCCCGATATCCCTCTGTTTCATACCGTTGGTGATAGCATCGGCCTTGTCCATGATGAGGATCCCCTGTTGATGCTCTCCTTTCACATAGGTGGAGCTTGTTATTCTGACGAATTTGATGGGGAGGCTTTCCAGGGTCTCCATGCCGAACTTGGATAGTTCGATCCCCTTCTGGTGGACATCTATCTGTTTCCAGGTTTTCATGGTCTTGAGGAGATTGCGGGTGCTCCCTTCCCCCAATCCCAGCTCTTCTGACAGGTCCTTGCGGCTGATGCATCCGTTCTCCACGATTATGTTCAGTGCGGCGAACAGATGGGCATCGGAATGCCTTGCCGCCGGTCCGCGGTTGGTCTCTGTGCTCCACTTCATCTCAGTTTACTTCCGTTCCTGCCGCATCGATGTACGGGACGATCGTTTCGAACACTATCTCAAGCGGGATGTCGAGTTCAAGTGCTATATCCACTGGTTTCTGCTCGTTCATATAGCGGATCAGGATGTCCGCCTCCGTCGGTCCGAGCCCGATCTTGTTGAGATAGACGAATCTGGAATAATCATCTGGCTGTTTCGACAGGCTGTCCACATCCTCTCTACTGATGGACAGGGGCTTCTTCCTGGGTTCCACTTTGTCGTTGGCCACCATGTCCTCTATGCGGGGGAGGATCTTCACACTGTCGCGCGGTATCTTCCCGCAATTTGGGCAGGTCGCATCGGATTGGTTCATGGCATCTTCCCAGCGCCTTCCGCAGATCTTGCAACGAACCATCAGTGTTGGGAGGTCATAGGTTCTGGATCTGCAATTGGGACAGACCGCCGGATGTTTGAGGTTAGTTATCCATTCATGCCCGCATCTGGCACACCTGATCTTCCGGGCGTTGGGACTGTTCCATATGGTGGAATGGCAGTTGGGGCACGATTTGGGATTGGGATTGGATTTGCGAATTTTCCATACATGGTTGCACATCTTGCATATGTGGAAGTCCCCCACTTTCTCGGGAGATTCCCTGGCGGACGGACCGGAGTGCCCGTTCTGATGTGTCATTCTGATCAGACGCGCCATTCCCTCTTGAAAAGTACTCTCGTCCAAATGCTCATCCCCAATTGGAGTATACATCCATATATATCGCGAGGGGTTTAACTATCTTATTTGGAATATCTTGATAATTAGTATGTGATAATATCCCAGTCTTACATAGTGTGTATTATCTTGAGTATAGGTATGTTATAAATTGGATTTATTAACCAGGCACATCGTCGATACGCGGCACCGGTCACAGGAATTTGTCTGCGGAATCATACAGGGCGATAGGATCCTCGGTGAAGATGGAGTCGTTGACGACGATCTTGTTGTCGGAATACGCTTTCATGATATGGTCGAATACAACCCTGATTTCTTTGAGCGGTTTCTGGAGACGTATCGCGATGACCTCGGGGCAGAAACCCATGAAATGGAGCGCGAGGATCTCCGCATCCAGATCGCTGAGGCCCAGGCGCTGTTTGAAATACGGGATGTTCTCCCGGTATTCATCGCGGTGCTCGTAGAGATAATCGGCCACATCTCTCCAGAAGGTTTCGTACTGGACCGAGAGTATCCTCAGCGAGAAATCCGTGACGTTGAGTCTGGCCCCTTTCAGGAACGATTCCAGACCTATGGAAGCCACGGGGTAGTCCCCCTGCCAAAGGTAGATGCATCCGTAATCGTAAAGATCGGTATAGGTGAGCTTCATCGACTCCCCCACCCACAACGTGACGGAGCCTTCCAACGCGAACGTGGGCGACATGTTCAGAGGAATCCCGCATGTTGGGCATATGGGGCTGTTCCGGGACAGCGAGGTCCACTCCGCATGGCAGAATTCGCAGTGGTACCTCTTCACGGCCTTACCGCTGCGTCTCTCGTAACAGTTGGGACACTGGTCGCCCTTCTTCTGATAGATGTAGATGGTACCGCAGTTTGAACACCTGGCGGTCTTGAGGGTCTCGTTCCATTTCGGGGATTTGCACGCAGGGCAGACCTTCACTCCTTCGGATCCATCGGGATTCGTGGACATCCATTTATGCCCGCATCTCTTGCATTGGAGTTTGAACGTAGTCTCGTTCCATTTCGTGGAGAAGCAGTTGGGGCATTTCTTCGGATTGTCGACCTTGTTCCTCCAGACGAATCCGCATCTCCTGCACATGAACTGGTGGAGTTTCTTGTCGTTCCAGTCGTGGGAATCGCATTTGGGGCATCTTTCGGGTGTTTTCTCCGTGCGGGGGATCCATTCGTGATCGCATTGGTTGCAATGGCATACCCTGGAGTCGGACATCATGCTGAAGACGTGACCGCATTCGGGACACTTGTCGGATATGGATTCCAGCATCCACACATGTCCGCAGTAGGTGCATTTGTGCTCTCTCTTTATCGGGGTGTCGTAGCGGGAGGAACGGCATCTGGGGCAGGTCTTCGGAGGTTTGTCGTTGCGGACGGTCCAGAAGTGGCCGCACATGTAGCAGTACAGCTTCTTTCCGTTCCAGGATCCATCTTCACCCATCTGAACACCCGAGTTGATTGGAGTATACATCCGTATGTTATATGGGTTGTCAATGTGCAACTTCAAATAACTTCAAATTTCAAAAAAATTATTTTTTAGAAATTGCAAGTCGCTTGAACGTAATCATTTCCATGAGTATAACAGTTCTCAAGTTTATTTCTGAATCCTAATGAGATAACCTCAATTTGATTGTTTTTTCCAAGCAAAGGAATAGAATAAGTAACGCATTGGTGATGCAGTATTGTCCCAATCAGGGGCTCGACAGAGGGATGTGGCTCCCAAGCGACCTAACTCTGTCATATTTCCGTTTTATGGATATAATTTCGACCCGTGTTCTTCATCCGTATTGCTATCTGACAAGGTCAGAAATCGACTGAAGAGTTATATTTGAATATGATTCGAATCGAATTCATAAGCTTCCTTCGACATATCTTTTCGGCAGGACATAGATCTCCCCGTCGACATCCAGCCCTACGCGTGCCTCCACGTCGTAAACATCGCGTATGAGGTCCTCGGTTATGATGACCTTCGGGTCGCCTACCGCTACGATCTCACCTTTCTTCATGATGACGCAGATGTCGCAGTATCTGGCCATCAGGGAGATGTCGTGCTCCGCAACGATTACTGTCATGTCGGTTCTGGCCATCTTCTGCAGGTATTCCATGACCTGCAGTTTGTATTTCATATCCAGATGGGATGTGGGTTCGTCCACCAGCATGAGCTTGGGTTGCTGTACGTACGCTTTCGCGATCAGGGCACGCTGCCTTTCACCCGATGAACACAGGGCGACCTGTTTTCTCCTGAGATGGTCGATGCCGAATGTGCGCATAGCTTCGATGGTGACCCTCTCGTCCTCGGGATTCTCCCACCAGATCTTCTCGACGAAAGGATAACGACCGAGCATTACCATATCCATGACGCTTATACCGAAGGTTTGACCTGCTTCAGCAGGTACCGTGGCAACGATCTTGGCCACTTCTGCAGGTTTAAGCGAGGTCACATCCTTCCCGTCGACCTCGATGGTACCGGAGGTTTGCGGGTGCAAGCGGCTGATACATTTCATCATCGTCGATTTTCCGCATCCGTTAGGGCCGATTAGACCTACCAAAAGACCTCTTCCGAATTCAAGGTCGATGCCCTTCAGGGCTCTGAAATCCCCGAAGTCCTTAACCAGACCCTGTATCTTAAGGAGAGGAGTCTCATCCGTCATAGTTGCGCCCCCTCTTCATGAGCATGTAGGCGAATACCGGCGTACCGATGATCGCAGTGATGGCACCGACGGGCAGTTCCGCAGGGGACATGACTGTTCTGGCCACAAGATCGGCGAAGAGCATCAGCATCGCACCGATGACTACCGATGCGGGCATGATGAGCCTGTGGTCGCTTCCCAGGGCCATACGGCATGCGTGCGGGACAACCAATCCCACGAATCCGATAATCCCCACAAAGGCAACGCAGAGCGCGGTGAGGATGGATGCGGTGATCATGGTGAGTCTCTTGAATCTCTTGACGTTCAGTCCGAGCTGTGCGGCCTGGTCCTCCCCCATCGAATAGAGGTTGAACTCCCTCGCCCAAATCATGGCCACGATAGCGATGCCCATCGCGGGGATGAATATGATCCAAGCGTTCTCCCAGGTTATGTTGGCGAACGAGCCGTACAGCCACCACATGACATCGGTGAGGTTGTCCTTGCCCATGCTCATGAAGATTGTCTGCACGGACGAGAACGCGAAACCGACGATGGTTCCAGCCAGAATGTAGTTGATGGAGGATCCTCCGGAACCTTCTGCCACGGTCATGGTGATGAAGAATGCCGCGATACCTCCGATGATGGCCACGACGGGTATGATGTACAGGGTGTTGTCAGCAAGGAAGGGTATGCTGAACCCGAGTGCGGTGGCGGCCATGGCGAGACATCCGGCACCAGAAGACACTCCGGTGATGTAGGGATCCACCAGAGGGTTGCGGATGATGGCCTGGTACATGCATCCCGCGACCGCCAGTCCAGCACCGACAGCGATGGCGGCGATGGTCCTGGGCAATCTTGCATTGTAGATGTACAGTTCGATCATATCGAGGTTCTTGTCCCCGTTGAAGGCCTTCCCTATTGATGAGAACAGTGCCGATACCGCTTCGGATACCGGAATCACCCCTCCGGACGAGATGGATATCGATATCAGGAACGCTATCACGGACATGATCAGTCCGAAGATCACGATCAGGACGAATCTCTTCTTCTTCCTGGCGATCTCGGATTCGTCCTGCGCTCCGATATCCTCCTTCAGTCCTTTGTATCCCTTCTTCAGCGAAGTGAACAGTCTTCCCTTTTCAGCCATTCAGCCCCTCCTGTACAATATGGTGAATCCCGCGATGGTAACGGCGGCAACCGCGACTGTGAGATACCACGACCAATGCGCGAATCCCACCGACTGCAGTGCCTGGACCCTCTCCTCTTCGGTACCTTCGCCCTTGATGTCGCTGAGACAGTATACCGCACCGTAGTCGTTGCCGGTGTAGATCTTGCCGTCGATGATGGTGGGCTGTACCATGGAATACGAGTCCTGGGTGTAGGGTGAGAGCAGGACCCTCCAGATCTCCGAACCGTTGCTGGAGTCCCAGGCGGTCAGAGCGCCGCCGGTGGGCCAGAAGCTCCCGGCGGAATAGTCGGTGCCGTACAGGATGCCGTCGGCATCCATGGTTAGGGCACCCTTGATCATCTGATACTCCCCTGTCTTCCATACTACCTTCCCGTCCCAGTTGAAGAAGTAGACGGAATTCGTGACTGTGTCGCTGATTCCGTCGGCCTTCGGGAAGGTATCCGAACCCGCCGAGAGCGGGGAAACGTAGGAGTAGAATCCGTCAGCGGTGATGACCGGCGATGTGAACAGCCCGTCCAGTTTCCAGGCGGTGCTGTCGGACCGCGTCATTTCATTCCCGGTGAGCGGATCGAGTGCCAACAGGTATCCTTCCAGGGAGAACAATGCCCCGTCGGTGCATCCCACCAGCAGATGCGAACCATTGGGTGACATGGATACTGATGCTGCGGAACCAGGGGTACCGGGAGCGGCGCGGTTGTTGGCGGACATGTCGATGACCCTTTTCACCCATATCATTACACCAGTATCCGCGTTCACCGCGTGGACATAGCCGTCATAATTGCCGATGAACAGCATCCTCTGTCCGTCCACGGTGTAGACTGTGGGTGCGTGGAAGTAGAAGCATCCGCGGGTGCCTGTGTAATGGTTGTCCTCGACAGTTGACGGCGGGACGTATTCCCATGCGGTGGAGAAAGTCCCCGATGCAGAAAGTTGCAGGCACAAGACGGTGCCTGCGGATGTTCCGAAATAGATCCTTCCTGAATCATACACAGGCGTTGTTCCGCCGGTGTAGAACGTTCTTCCGTTCCAGACGACGTTGCCGTCGCTGTCCAACGGCGGGGTGTTGTCCACAGTCATCTTGTCCTTTACGGTTCCTGTGAAGCGGTCGAAACAGACCACATCGCCGCAGGTGAACGTGACGATGAGGTAGTCGCCGATGATCAGCGGTGTAGTGACCTCGTATCCTGCCCCTTTGACGCCGTGGTATTTCCACACGACGGAACCGGAGAACCTGTCTAGAGCATAGACCCAGGCATCTGCATCTTCCCCCGCTCCCTCATAGACTCCGCCTGTTGTGTGGTACAGCATATTGCCGGCAACGACCAGTCCTGAATCGACGTATCCCGTGGTGTAGGTGTTGTACCATTCCACGGGGACCTTGGGATTCCTCTGTCCGTGCGAGACAGACATGTTGGAGGCCGTCGAGGATCCGCCCAGTGTTGTCCATGAATCCCTGTATTCGGGGGTGGAGACGGGAGCGAACCCTTCGGGATAGTATCCGTACGCTACCGTGCCGGAGCAGGAAGCGGAGAGGGAGGTGCCTTTATCCTCCCAGCTGTTGTTCCATACGAATAGTCTCCATTTGCAATCCGACGTGCTGACGTTCCTGATTGTATCCGCGGTACCTGCATCGACGGAGGAATCCAGCACGGCATCGAAGGTGCCTCCGCCGTTGTTGCTATACCATTTGTACGAACCGTTGCCGAAATCCACCAGAACGGTATCCTCGGACGAATCCGCCGACGAGACGGGGACGACCGCCAGTGCGGTCATGAGAACCAGGATGATGATGGCGGTCTTCTTCATGCTATCGCCCTCTGATACGTCAGATAGATGTCGTAGTCGTTCCCCAGGTACTTGGGGATGGAATCTAAAGGATCTCTCTGCAGGAACGAGTCCGGGTGCAGGGCCTTTCCCAGGAGTTCTGCCGCCTCGCACAGTCTCGGACCGGGTCTGGACAGCAGGTCCGCGGCCTTCCCAGTGAATAGATACACGTTTCCGTTCCTGTATGCGGGGGTCTCCTGCCATACGGGGTCGATCCACCCCATCACCTGGTCGTACTGCTCCTGCGTGGTAATCTCGCCGGAATGGACTATGATGATCACCTGAGGCTGTTTGGAATGGATCTGCTCTTTCGATACCATGAACCATGATGATGACTGGGAATCGAATACGTTGGTGCCGGATACCTTGGATATTATGTCGGATGCGAAGGTATCGGAACCGGATGTCCACGGGGAAGGATCCGCCGACAGGGCCACGAACGTCCTGACCGATGCCTGGTATCCGATGACTCCCGCGACCGCATCAATCGTCCCTCTGAAGGCCGATATCACGGAGTTGGCGTTCCCGCTGAGTCCCATCGCCGATGCGACGATCCAGATGTTGTCGTACAGTTTCTCCACGTTGGTGACGTCGTATGTTACGACGCAGTCTATGCCCGATTTGCGGAGCTTGTCTGCCATGGCAACATGTTCTCCCGTACCGCCCTCGCAGAACACCACATCCGGTCCTAATTTCACGATCCATTCGTAGTTCGGATCCGAGTATCCGCCGACGTTCCTGATCTTCCCGTCGTTCTTCGCCTGTGTGACACCTTCGGGATAGTTGCTGTAGAGGTCGGTGCCGACTATGTAGTCCAGTCCGCCCACTGCGCATATGGTCTCGGTGACCGACGGGGCCAGGGAGACGACCTTCAGCTTCTCGCCCGTCCTGAGCGAGTAACCGTTGTCCGCGTAGCTGTAGTATGAGAATCCGGATTGGTCCGTGCCGGGAACTATATCTCCTGCATCGCTCGCTCTCGCCCAGGTTATTATGTCCTTCTTTCCCAGGGAGATATCCGAGGGATCGTCGCATGGGACCCAGTTCCCTCCGCTCAGCGTGTACATGCCCCATTTTTTGCCCTGGAGGTTGGATTGGTCGTTCACCGAGTACACCTGTGTGTGTGCATCGTCGGTGTACGTGACCGTGAACCCTTTCAGCTCGCAGGCCTTCTCCAGCGCCTGGTATCCGTTCATTCCGTCGCCGAAGTCCATCGTGACCCATTCGGTATTCCAATATCCGAAGTCCAGCACCACGCCGCTCCTTCCGTCGCGCTCCGCATTGGTCAGTCCCATCGCTGGAGTGAGCACCGCTACCGCTAGCAGCACAGTGACGGTCAGGAGGATCTTGGTGCGGGTCACCTTCATGCTTTGAGCTCCTCGGGTATCGTCGATGGCGTGGGGATGGTGATGTCCACATCAATTTCCCCTCCGTCCTTCTGGGCGGTCGTCTGGAGGACGAGCGCGACGTACTTGTACAAGTCCATGTCGTAGAATCCCAGCGCCCACTGGTCGTATTCCCACTGGCGTCCGTCGTCGAGGGTCTTCGCGTTGGGATTGTAAGTGTATTGCGACCAGTAGGTCCAGTCGCCGTTGTTGAGCTGGGTGTCGCCCCATCCGAGGAAGTCAACGAACCAGCCGTAGAGATCGCTCTTCTTCAGGGAGGAGTGCATGACCTCTCCGTTGATGCAGTAGTCGATGGTGACCCCGTCGTCCTCGACGGTCATGGCATCGTCCTTGAAGAATGTCTCGTGCAGACCGTTGGCCAAGGCTTCGTTCATGTACGATCCCGTGCCCTTGATCCAGAATCCGTTCCTGAGGTCGTTGCTGCTGAGTCCGGCGCTGACCGTCCAGCCTTTCAGTTCGTTGTAGCAGTCCTCTACGCTCTTCAGGGGGTTGCCGTTCGAATCCTCTCTTACTTTGAAGGATCCGGAATCCACGCAGTCCTTGATGTCGTCGAGTGCGGGAATCTGGATGAAGAACCACACTGTCTTGGTCACGGCGAGGGTCGGCTTGCTGTAGGACACCTTCCCGTTCTCGGTAATCTTCTCCGAGAATTCAAGAGCCAGAGTCGCGCCTTCTACGAGATTGTCGTCTGTTGCGTTCACCCACCCGTTGGGTGTCTGGAACCTGAACACCACCCACGAGTGGCTGCTGTCGTTCTTCTGTTCCTTGTACGATGCAACGTTCCCGTTGGCACCCACTTTCACATCCTCTCCGAGGGCACTCTCGAGGATCTCCTTCACGGTCTTTCCGCTGCCGTTGAAGGATTTGTACTCATCATCGATCTTCACGTTGACTTCGGCATTGTAGATCGGTCTCTCCTCCGAGCCGTTGTCGTTCCCCATGAGGACCGATACGCCGACTCCGCCGGCCGCGACCATGGCCACGACAACTATGGCGATGAATGCGATCTTTGTTTTCCCTTCCATTTCCATCACAACCTGTCCTTGATCCCCAATGTGGGATCGGTGGCGAAGGTGATCGAGATCTCGCCCCTGCTCTCGTCATCGCCCTTGACATCGAAAGTCAGTTTGCCGTCGGTAACGGTTCCTGTGACCTTGACCGACTTCGTCTCATCGAAATAACAGACGTCGTACGTCTCTCCGTTGTGTTCCGTTCCGACATCGATCCTCACGGTGTACGTCAGGGACGGATCCACACCGTCGCCCACGAGATACAGCCTGAGGCTGTCAGGGTTGTCAGTCGGATGCGATTTCTTGTACTCGTTGATGACCGATTTGCAGGAGGCCGTGGTGCTGGGCGGATCCATGACGCTCAGCACGGCGTCGTTGGGCATCTGTCCGGTGATGCTGATCCCGTTCCCGTTGTCCTTCGTGACAACTGGATTTTCCACCCAGTGCGCTTTGAGCGTCACTGCATAATTGTACGTGTAAGTGGAATCTTTGGTGTATTCCACGCTGTCGTAGAACCATCCGCCGAACGAGTAACCAGCTTTTAGCGTAGTCGGGAGTTTACCAATGGTCTTTCCCTGTTCGACCTTGTACGTTCCCTTCACGGCGGATCCGCCGTCGGTGTCGAATTTGAGGGTGATTATCTTGACCCATTTGGCGAACATGTCGAGGTCGGAGTTCACCACCGTGGTGCCTGAGAGATAGATGTCCTCCGAATCGGTCATCCATCCGTCGAATCTGTATCCGGAACGGACGGGTTCGTCGATGTACGGCAGCTTCGAGCCCTTGGCCACCTGCAGCGTCGTGGCGGGGTCGCCGTTGTCCGGGTCCGCTCTGACCGTACATGCATCGGCATAGACGGGTGTGAGCACGGTATCTGCGGTCACACAATCCCTGAAGGAACACCAGGGGGAGCCGCCGGACTCCCAGCCGGTAATGATCTTGCCGTTGGGGACGGATACCGCAGGGATATCCACCAGACTACCCTTGGGTACGGTCAGGACCTTGTCCCCGGATGCCGTCTTCAGAGTGAGGGAGACGCACGCCCCTTCCAAATCGGCGTAGTTGCCGACCGCTTCCTTCCCGCTCTGGTCCAGTGCATCGTATCTCGCTTTGATTCTGAGATAATCCGTGTAATTCGCATTCCCTTCCTCGTTCATCGATACGAACCTGGAGATTGCGGAACTGACATCGGATGCAGTGTATTCTGATCCGGGTTGGTAGCAGAAGAGCGTTGAGTCGTTCTTGATGAGGAGATATCCGTCCTTGGATATGCTGAAGCTCTGGAAGCAGAACTGTTCGGGCTCCGGCCTTATGGTGAACGCAACACTGGCACCTTCGGTCTTGGAGTCCTTTATCACGAATATATCAGCATACCCCTTGGTGCTGAGGATGTCCTCCCCGGGCTGGACATGGCCGTATTCCATCAGATAGATGTAAACGGCATATCCGTTCTCTTTGGTGGCGTATGCAGTGGTTATGGCCGCCGTTCCCTTGGTCTTGATGTCAGGGAAGCTGGCGCGCGTGGACATTGTCCCGTCACCTGCGATATCGATGATCCAGAACGGTTCATCGGAACCGGTTGTGAGGCCTCCGCCTCCGATGTAGATGGTGTCGTTCCAGATGACGGGTATGGATTGGGTGCTGCCCTCGGCGCAGTTCGATTCCCAGGACTTCACCGAGGTCTTGTCGAATCCCGAATCCTTGACTTCGTAGGAGTAGATTATCAGATGTTTTGGGGTCTCCGCCTTCGGCTGGTCGATTGTCCTGTCGATGACTCTGCTGAGAGGGATGTAGACCCTTCCCTCGTATGCCGTAGCACCGGACGAGGAGTACTCCCTGTCGAATTTTATGGTATCGAGAACGACGCCCGTATCGGAATCGATGAGATATGCGGTTGCACCGCCGTCGTCGAATCCACGCTGGACGATGACGATTCTGTCGTCGAAGAAGGCCGGCGTGGCGTTGTACCACCCGTCCGATTTCAGCAGCCAGAGGGGTTTGACGATCTCGTCGGACCTGTCCTTATCGGTATCGGTTGTGAGGAAGCAGGCATAATCCCCGCTGTACGTTCCGAAGTAGACCTTGCCGTCGTTGTAGGTTATGGTCCCCTGGACCTCGTCGGAGGATACCGGGACGCTCTGGAAGAGATGTTCCAGCGTGTTCGCGTCGAACGCGTGGAGCACGGTGGCATAATTAGATTTGTCATAAGCACAGATGAAGACCTTGCCGTCACCGTAGGCCAGAGCCATGCTGTATACGGAGGAGGATTCGCATTTCGCGGTGGCGATTTCTTTCCCCGTGGATACGGAGCAGCGGTAGAGGGTCTTTTCCATCCCGCTGTAGAAGAACACGCTGTCCTCAACGCAGATCGCCGAACTCGGTACTTCCCATGTACCTCCCGCCTGGTCGAGTTTCGCCTTGTCGAACTTCCACGCCAATTTCATGTCATCCTTTGTTATCGGGGTCTTGGCATCGGTCACTCCAAAGCTCCCCACATCCCCTCCGAAATAGGACCACTGCGAAGGCGGGGTGTTCTCTGCATCAATGGGTGTGTAGTAATCGTCCGACGAACCGTTGTTCATCAGCACATAGACTCCCACACCTGCCGCTACCAAAGCTACGGCGACAACGATCACAACCGGGACAGTCTTGTTCATGGACCAATGCTCCAACTGGATGGTATATGCGTCTTATTAGAATATAATAAAACTCGCGATAGATTATCGACTAACCATCCAATGAAAAATTCCACATTTTTTTTAGCCAGTAAAAAACGAGCGTTTCGGAGCATTTCGGCCATTTCCTGAATAGGTATACTCTAGGTATACTTCTGTCACAAAATGGCGGAAATCGGGCAAAAACCTGACCTTTCCCGTATACTGGGAAACAGGTTATCAACGCATAACTCGTTCTATCCAGTTATGTCCGAGAAAAAGATTTCTGGCAAGAACAAGACGAATATAGGGGTACGCGCAGAAGATGAAATCGCGTATACTTCCAAGGGAGACGCAAAGAAAAGGACGCCCTCCGAAAGGGAGTTGGACATCAGGGAACTGAAGTACCACTACCGGGAGTGCCTGTCCTGCATGGAATACGGGGAACGTTATTCCGACGATCTGCTCAATCTGCAGGCGTACATCGGGTACTGTCTGGGAAGGACGGTGAACGTAATCCCGGAAGGCTCGATTCCCAAGAGGGCCCCCATAAGCCAATTGGCCTATGCGAGATGCATCGGACAGATAACCTCGCTCCTCCTCACGACCGGGCTGCTGGAGGAGATGCTGGATCTGGATTGCTGTGAAGAGATAGAGGATGCGGTTTTCGATGAATGATTATCGTTCGAAACGCCGTCACAGGCAGGAGGAGAGGGATTACACCAAATCCTCGATATCGAGAGCGATACTGGCACACTGCAACACACCCAAAGGCCGTGCAGAGATGGCCGAGTGGAGGGAAAAGGCAGCGAAGAAGACCGAAGCGCCCAAACCCAAAGTGGATCCTGCTCTTGAGTACTATCAGATGGCTTTCAAACCGGGCTCCCTCATGGTTACTTCCGGCCGCAGGGGAGGCGGAAAGACCCATGCCGCGATCTCATTCGGACAGATGCTGGTCAGTGGGAAGTATCCCGAACTCGGCAGATGGAGGATCGCCACCAATGTGATCTTCCTGAGGAAGGAGGGGAACAGATTCGTTACCGACTATCCGAAAGGAGTGCATCACATAATATCGATGAAGGAACTCTTCCCGATAGCCGCCGATGTTCTGGAGAAAGGAGAGAATCTCCTCCTAATCCTCGACGAGGCCCAGAACTTTCTTCTCGGGGAGCACAACGGTACCGCCACCGTGACCTCCATGAAGACGTTCATGGGCATCATAAGGAAGTTCAATATCGCAGTCTGGCTCTTATCACCTGTCGTCAAGAACATGGGGCCTGCATTCAGGTATTTCATAGACGATGAGGAGGTCGCTGGCAACGTCAACATCATGTGGATGAAGGATGAGAAACAAGCCAAAGCGGTAATCAACAGACTCCATTCGAAAAGGGATCCCCGCGATGCGATATTCATGCAGTACAGCGCGAAGGAGGACCCAGTGGGCATGTGGATACCACGTCTTTCCTGGACCACTCCCCCGGAGGAACTGAAGGAGGGGGAGTTCTGTTATGACCACAAGGCCTCGGCGGAGTTCTCCGTCGGGGACGGATTCGATTTCAAGGCCTTCATCTCTGCCACGGGCAACGTCTCCAGTTACGAGATGGTCGATGCCATCAGAGGATTCTACCGCGACATGAAGGAGATCGAATCGGAGGGGGCGAAGAGCTCGGAGGATATCCTGGTGACCGCGGCGGCGAAGATCAAGTCTATGGGACTAACGGACGAATCGATATCCAGGGCCTTCGGCATACCGGCGACCACCCTGAGGAGGAAATCCGAGCAGCTGGGGTACGTTTGGTCAGCAGATAAGTCCGAGACCAACCTCGATCGTTACAAACGTATCAAAACCGGCGGAGAGTAAATCCTCCACCACCGAAACACCCCTCGCGCGCGTATATATCTATCTTGTCTCCCCGAAATACGAGCAGTTTTTCGAGTCTGTCGGTGACAGCATCGCTCAGAAACGGCATGTGAGGTTACCATCTTCACGTCGGAATCGGTAATCGAAAAGAGGTACACAGAGGCGGAGTATACATCAATTGCACTCCCGGACGACTCATTCATCGGATGAGGTTCCGTTTTTGTGTATACTCTGTCCTGGTGAAGTGGTTTTTCGAGTGGGTTTCGGAATTTTTCAGTCATTCTCTTACTTGTTACACTGTTACACTTGTTACAGTGATTATATGATTTGAGCATGCATACATGCGCGTGCGTATGAATTCGGTGTAACACTGTAACAGTGTAACATCACTCGCCCAACCTGTGGGTCAGGGCCGGTGCCTTGTATCCCGGTGGATGCAGTCTCTCCCTGCATCTTTGGACGGTTGTGCTTTTCTTCAGCCATTCCCTGCGTCCATCGGCGTTGATCCTATTGACATCGATCCCGCTCCATTCGGGATGCGGGGTCCTCATCCAAATGTCTGCAGCTTCGGCAGCCTCTTCCCCGTATGCCATCGAGTTCGTTATCAGAATATGTTCCAGATCTTTTCTGCAGACCCTTTCGCCTGGAAGAGGATAAAGTTCATCCAGCAGTTCGGACAGCATATCGACGTTCGGATTGTTGATGGTAGAGGCCTCCTGAGCCTCCTTGGCCAGCTGTACCGTTCTCGGATCGAGTTCCCAGCCTTCCTTGGACATGTATCTGTGATAGGCTTCCGCCCATACTTGGAGGATATATTCCTTCGCTTCGGAGGACCTGAACCCATTCTCGCCGAATCCTACGACCGCTCTTTCCGGACTCACTTCGAACGGGAAGTATCTCCTGTTTCCGGTCGGATCCGATAGGAACTCCGCTTCATTCGTCGTACCGATGATCACGAATCTTCTGATGTTCTCGCTGGCACACCTGTCGTACGGCAGCCTGATATGGTCGGATGCTCTGGAGATGAATCCCTTCAGGTAATCGTTGTCCATACCCTTGGTGGCCTTCATCTCCGCCAGTTCGATTATGAGTCCGCCCTTCGTATCTTCGACAAATCTCTTCTCGCTGATATCGAGCGGATCCCTGTAGAATTCATCGCAAGTGGCCATCCATCTGACCGCGGAGGACTTCCTCGTTCCCGTGGCTCCGATCATGATGGGGATGATGTCCAATTGGATAGCCTTCTGCTGACGTGCTACGGCTCCGAGGAACCAGCATTTGCACACATCCTTCAGCACGGTCTCGGAATCCTCCGGGGACAGTCCGCGCATTCTTGCGCCGAAGACATCGATGAATAATCTGTCCAAACGGGGTTGCTTGTCCCAGAAATGGGTGCGCATCATGTCCAGGAAAGCGTTCCTGGAGTTGAGCTCCGCTTCAGCTATGAAGACATCCCTGATGATGTCCTTCCCCGGATGCCTTCCGGTACATCCCAGTTTCGTCAGTTTGTCCTGAACGAACGCTGCGATGCGTGTGATCATAGGATCGTCGAGGCTCTTTAGTCCCTTTTCCCCGATGAGTGAGAGATCCACCATGATGTAGTTCGTCGTGATCTCCTTCCAGCATTTCTCCCTAAAGTCAGGGAAGACGTACCTCCAGGCATTCATCAGGTCAGATATGCTGTACGGCATCAGGAATCCATGTCCGTTCGGATTCGGTCTCAGTCCCGAGTATTTCTCGGCGGCAGGCAGTTCGGAACGTTTCAGTTCCGTTTTGGAGCCATCGGGTCTGACGATGCTGAGGTGGTGTCCGAAGGAACCCTGGTCGGTATCCTCGAACCCGGCTATCTCCGTCCACGGGATGGGAACGGAAGGATCACCTTCGGTGAGGAGTGCATCCTCGGATATCCTTCCGTAGCGGTATCTGTCGAAGAAGAGGTACCCGTACTCGACACGGTATCCGATGGCTATCAGGTCCATGAACGCATCGGAGGGAATCATGATAAATTGCCTCCGAAGACTGAATCAACACTTTTTATGGTAACCCCGAATCCGGGGGCTTCCAAAGGAAGCGGAGGTATGCATCTCGGAGGGGGTTCGCAGGTGGTACCGTGCAAATTTTCCGAATGAATCCTTACTTTGTTTTTTCCAAGAATGCTGGGTAAAGGTGGTCCCCACTCCCTGATTTGAACAGGGGGCCTGCTGATTTCAGCGGCTGTATCGGATCTCTCCGAGAACACTCTACAGTCAGCCGCTCTAGCCAGTCTGAGCTAAGTGGGGATATTTGGAGGATAAGTCGACGATATAAATAGCTATTGGAAATGATTTCAGCCGATGTAGCTGAGGTCGTTTCCGTCCTCTGGCTCTTGTGCATTAACCTTCTCGGTGAGCACGTTGAGCTGCTGCGATTTCTCCTCTAGTTCGCCCAGCGAAAGGTCTTCGACGGAGAACATCTTGCCGAGGACTTCGAGGATCTTGATGGAGCTCCCGTGGTCCACGAAGAACCCGGAGGTCTCGCCCATGAGGCAGAATCCGTCGATGTTGTTCATCTGTGCGAATCCCAGGAAGAGTCCGGCGGCACCGATGATGCCCGCCTGGGGCTCGCCGGGATTGAAGGTGACTCCGTATCCGGTGAGTTCCTCCTTGAGCCCGGGACGGGTGACCGCACCGAAGACATGCAGTTCCCTGTCGATCTTGCCGGTACCGTAACCGCCGAGGGTGATGATGCGGCTGACCCCGTAGGAAAGCAGTATCTCCATCATGTCCTGTGCGAGGATGAACTGGCCCTCGGGCGTGCTGCCCTGGTAGTCCCCTCTGAGGAATATGATATCCTGGCCGTTGGGGGCCTTGGCGAACCAGAGTTCGTTGTCCGCCATCTTGATGACGCAGTCCTGGTCGGGGATGACCTGGGAGGGGAAGTTCATGGAGTAGACCGATGCGAACCTCTCAGCCTTCAGGAGTTCGGCGAAATGGTCGCCGGCGATCTTGCCGACGTTCCCGATCCCGGGCAGGCACTCGATGAACACAGGGTCCTTGAGCACGGGTTTGCAGTCATACTTTACGATACTTTCCATTCTCTCCGTACTCCTGTTTGATGGCGGTGCGTCTGTATTTGCCGTAGGGGTCCTCGGGCGAGAATCTCGCCGGGACGGTGGATACGGTCTTGGAAGAACACAGGGGGCACTCGTCGTAGATGGTGTAACGTCCGCATCTGGGACATTTACGGATCTGGGATTTCATCTCACTTGCTCTCGCGCTTGAGGACGGCGACACCGCCGTTCGCGGTCAGGCTGTTGATGGCAGCGTTGGAGACCCTCTTGAGGACATCCTCGGCTTCCTTGTAATCCGCGGCACAGACGACGATCCTGTACCTGGGGGATCCGACACTGGTGATCTTGGCATCGGCACCGTCAGCTGCGTCGAGTCCAGCCATGAGTGCGGTCCTGATGAGCTCCACGCCGTTGGGGGCGGAGGAGGTCATCTCGAGGTTGGCCTCGATCTGTACCGCGGGAGGTGCGATGTTCTCTTTGGCGACTTCGATAAAAGTGTTAAGCCAGTCGCCTTCGTAATCTTCGAGGAAGGATTCGGGATCGGCCACGACACTCTCGAACGCGTCGTAGAGGGTGCCGTAGTCCTCCAGCATGGTGTTGCCGAAGAGGTCGTAAGCGTCGTCGACGCTCACGTCGATCCTCTGGGCAACGATCTCGAGAAGCTTTTCTGCCTTCTTCTCGTTCTTCCACTGCTGGATTCTTTCCCTTTTCTGGTGATCGTTGACGGACTTCAGAGAAAGGTCGATGTGACCTTTCTGGGAGTCGACGCCGAGAACCTTGCAGACAGTTTTCTGTCCTTCTCTGATGTAGTCTCTGATGTACTTTACCCAGCCAGTGGCAACGTCCCTGACGTGAATGAATCCTTCTTTCTCGTCGTACTCGTCAAGGGTGACGAATGCACCGAAGTTCTTTACGGAAGTAACGGTGCAGACGACGAGCTCTCCATTCTCGGGGAAGCCCCTGGCTCTCGACATCAGCCAACCACCTCAAGTACTTCACCGCTGATCTCGCCGTTTCCTCCCTTGGGAGTAACGAGGACGGAT
>Ga0256405_10003742_pt1 | contig 30624 bp, 27 predicted proteins | sample RumenRJG_02DNA_FD_189096 | JGI IMG/M metagenome (GOLD analysis project Ga0256405, IMG submission 189096) | Bovine rumen microbial communities from Lethbridge, Alberta, Canada - RJG_02 | ecosystem: Host-associated > Mammals > Digestive system > Stomach > Rumen | place: Canada: Alberta...
GCAGCATAAAGCCCTTCGTCATTGACCGCAAGAACTTCCTGTTTGCCAACACGCCGGAAGGCGCGCAAGGCAGCGCGGTAATTTTCAGCCTCATCGAAACGGCGAAGGAGAACCGCCTGGATCCCTATGCCTATCTGCTGTACATCTTCCGCACCGCGCCGCAGCTCGACCGAACGAGTGAGAACTGGGTTTTGCCCCTGCTGCCGGAGAATGCGCCGGACGATTGCAAAGTGAATACCTGAGTTGTGCAGAGCCTCGGCAACCGCCGAGGCTCTGCTGTTATGTGACGTTGCTAGAGTTGACGCTTACCATAAAACAACAGAAGCGGCCCTTTCGGACCGCCTCTGTTGTTTTATGGTATTTGTCAGTTACCCTTTGCTTGTCTCTACAGACAAGTTTTTCCCATCAGACCTTACAATTATGTCTCCATTCAGATCGGTTCTGTATACCTTTGGTGCCCATGTTTTGCTGTTGAGCAAGTCTAGTGTTTCACGATGGGGATGACCGTATGGATTGTCCTTGCCGACAGATATTACCACATAATCAGGCATGAACGTCCGCATAAATCGGTATAGTGTTCCTGTATATGATCCGTGATGCGGCATTTTGACTAAGCTGACCGGAAAAGATGCGTCTGACTCACTCTGATACTTATTTGAAATCCTTGTCTGCGCAGATTCTTCTATATCCCCTGTAAACAGGAATTTAGTTTTTCCATATGTAATGAGAATAACTAGTGAGTCGTTGGCCTCCGCAGAAGATGCGTCTATCACCTCGATTTCAGCACTTCCTAACTGGAATTTGTCTCCTTCATGGGGAATAGAAATGCTTGTTCCATTGATGGCAAGCTGGTTTTCCAGACTTCTAAATTGAGCGTTATCCGTATAATCCGAATTTGACAGTGTTTTGCCTATGGAGGACGCAAAGGTTACGGCTTTGATTAACCCGCCATAATGGTCAGTATGCAAATGCGAGATAACCAGATAGTCCAGTTTCTGAACACCTTTGTCTACCAAAACATTATATACTTTTTCGCCTGCTGTTGTCTCGCCGCCGTCAATCAACATATAATGGCCATCACATTCGACCAGGGCGGAATCACCTTGACCTACATCGATAAACTGAATGCTAAAGGTCGAATCTTTACTTGTCGTGCAGGCGCAGAGGCAAAGAACTGATGCTATGGATAGAATTATGGCCAGGACTCTTTTTTTCATACTTGCCCAAACACCACCTTGTCGCCATACCAGTGATCCTGAAATTCAGTTACCACGAAGTTAAAATCCGTCGTTTTCCCGTATGCATCGCCATAGGTAATCGTGATAGTTACCCTAGAATTTGCGGTCCATTCATACTTTTTCCACTTGTTGCTGGATATTTGGGCTGAAAAAGTATCAATTGTCTTGCCCTTGCGATCAACCTTCGAGACAACGCAATCATCAATGATTGTGCTATTCCCATTCTCAGAAATAGTTATTCTAATCGTTGATTCCGCTGTCAGTAAGTCGGCAGGGATTGTAAGAGCGTCCTTTGTGAGACTGACAGTGTAGCGATTATCCTTGCTTGAAAATGAATAAGCATCGTTAATTGGCTTGGTTAAAAATGTACCGTTAGTTGCCGTCTGCAAAACTTTCTCTATCTCATTCTTTGCAATGTAGCCAAGGCACATTTTTTCAGAAAGAGCAAAAAGCAATTCACAATTCAAGACGAGCGGCTCATACAGTGCAGGCAACTCAGTTTTTCTTGCTTCTTTCAGCTCCTTGTTATATGCATTGACGCGTTTTTTCTCTTCTTTGTACTCCTTCTCTTTCGCCTTCTTCTCCTCAGCGGTTAAATACCTGTAATCAGGTTCGGCGACGGAAAGCTCACACACATCATTCAAATATGCCTCGTTCAGCTTCCGTTGCTCTGCCAAGAGACGATCAACATTATCATTGGCAATTTGATATGCGTTTCTTAAGTAACTGAAATTATCTGTTCTTGTGTATAGGTCTAAATATACTTGTGCCAAAAAATAGCGAGAAGACCAGTCATCTTTGGTTGTGTTCTGATCAAGTTCTTTGGCAAATGAACCTACATTCGTTATGTATGCCTCGCCAGTATAGGTTTTTTGGGCTGCAACAATTGCTTCAGGCAAGATTTTGGCGTAATTATAATCCTTCCGATAGATATCGTTTGACAATTCATTATACTTGGCAATGCAGTCCAAGCACTTTCTGTACTGGTCGGTCTCAAAATAGCAATCAGCCAGTTCGAGCCAATAATTTCCCAGAAGCGAATAAGTGCTTTCCTCAGATACAAAGCGTCTGATTCTTTCATGTACTGACTCGATAGCACTAATCTCTGCAAATTTCTCAATATCCTTTTCATTAAGAGTGAGGCGTCCATCAAGGTGATACGCTTGAACCATATCCACCATATAGTCGAACGCTCGGTCTCGGTTCTTTTGAACGGTTGCAACCTCTTCGTCATCTAACTCCCAGCCGCTCATAAGGAAGTTCATATCAGCATTTTCTGTTGCGCCTCTATAGTTCTTATAGGAATCAACCGCGGTGTAGACAACGGATACCGCAAGTCGCTTCCAATCCATTGAACCCGCAACAGACAAAATCGCGAGCGGATTTGGAACGGCGCTTCTGATTGCAGCAGCTTTCTCTTGATTGTAGATAAACTGCAAACGATCACGTTTCGTTTCAATTAGCAGATACGATTTGATAATATCACGCAGATTTTTCAGATGATCCTGTGTAATTTCGTCAATGGTTCCCGGATTGATGTCATTGAGTAATGAAGTATAAATATCATCCAGGATTAACCGATTGTGCCTTGATGTACGAATTTCCTCAGCAGTAATTGCCAAATAGTACATCATTGAGAAAGAATTGCGCTCTTCAGCCATCTTTTTCTCTTCTTCGGCTCTACGGCGTTCTTCCTCTTCAGCTCTTGCTCTTTCTTCCTCCTCGGCTCTTGCCCTTTCTTCCTCTTCAGCTCTGGCTTGCGCCGCTGGGTCAAGTGTTTCTTCAGTCGGATTTTCGGGTTCGCCCGCAGGTGTTGACTCCGCAGTAGAACCAACTTCTGCGAGATCTTCTGGATTAGCTTCGTTCGGGCTTTCGCTTCCGGCTGCATCCGTCTGAGTAGTAGGCTCGGGATCAGGAGTCGGTTCATCCTCTTTTCCTGCATCCGAGCCTACCTGCCCACCGCTCTGTGCTTGCTCTACAGGGTCTGGCGAAGGTTTGACGCTGTTCGCAGTATTCCCGCATCCAGTAAACAACTGCAAAATGAGAGCACAAGCCATGGCAAGGCTGATTATTTGATTATTTCGACAATGCAGCATAGAAATCCCCCTCATATGGTTCTTTATCAGCGTAGATGCCTTTTCAATGTGTCAAACTATTCAACTTCTGCCTCTGAGAAAAAACTGAGTCTAGTAAACTATCTTGCCAACACCGCTTTGAAGATGATACCAGCCAAGGCCAATGCTGCCAATGTGATGGCGATATTAAGAAGCCCAAAATAGGTAAGAATCAAAGCAATCAGCAAGCCAGCTATTGCAACGGATACCTTTGCCAAACCAAAAGCAACTCTGAAGAGAAGCAGAGAAACCCAAACTACAACGAAGATCATAAGAATTAAAAAAATAGTGCATAGCATCGTAATTGTCCTCCTTTGCTGACGTGGAGCCGACATTGCCTTTCTTGACATTTTGATGCTACCACAATTAGAGGTCTATATTACGGACTATAGAAATATTTTTATAATTCTTCCTTTGCCGCCAAATATGGCCGAATGGCCTGTTTCTAAAAGCACACTTTTTGGGAGTGTTCTCCAGAAAAGCGCAAAGCGGCTTTTAACCGTCCCAAAAGGTCGATGGGAAGAATTGGAATGTTTCACCATCTGATTATACCTTTTGGGACAGTTAAAAGCAACTTCTTCAGCTTATTTCCCAAACTACCGTCACGGTATCGGAGACCTCGATATCGTCGGGCTCGATGTCCACAGCGTAGCTTGCGCATCCAACCTCGGCTTCGCAGCATTCGTCAGCCATAAGCATTCGGTTCATCGGATTGACCTCAAAATTGATCTCACCCCATGAGTAGTCGATGCTCTGGATATCCTTCAGTGCGACTCCGGCGGCCTGCGTCAACACGGCCGCTTTCTCTTTGGCATCCGTGACAGCCCGACCGAGCAGCTCGTTCTTGGCAGCTTCCGGGTCCTTGACGGTGTAGCTGATACGGAACTCCGGCTTCACGCTATAGTGGGCGAGAGCATACAGAAGCTTGCCAAGACGGTCATTGTCTGACTCGAACTCGACCTTCATCACATGGGTGAACTTGTACCCGACGAATCGCTGCTTATAGGTGTCCTTCTCCTTATAGCTTTCGTATTCGGTATCTACACTGAAATTCAGCGTCTTCAGATCAGAGCGTTCAAAGCCGAAGTCACACAGCAGATCTTTGATCAGTTCCGTAGACTGTGAGGAGCAGCGCAGCGTCTCGTCATACTCGGGGTGAATCTCCTCCAGAATCATCGTGATTCTGGTCATATCCGGCTTCACCTTGATTTGGCCCTTTCCAGTCACTCGAATCGTTCTCATGGGTCACTCCTTTCCCGGCGCGCAAGCGTCGATCACATTCTGGTAGCACTTAAGCGTCTCCTGATCATGGCAGCTCATCACGACAGCCATTCCGTAGTCGGGATTCTCCGAGAGCCAGTTGGAGATCGCCTTCAACGCCACGGCTGCGGCCTCCTGCTTCGGATAGCCGAATATGCCGGTGGAGATCGCAGGGAAGGCAATGCTGTGGAGGTCATGCTCCTTCGCAAGCTCCAGAGAGCTGTAGTAGCAGGAGTGGAGCCATCTGGGGCACATGAGGTTGCCTGCCTCATAGTGCGGCCCGACAGTATGGATCACATACTTGGCCTTGAGCAACCAGCCTCCTGTGATCTTGGCCTCGCCGACCTTGCATCCATTCAGACGGCGGCACTCATCAAGAAGGCCGGGGCCGGCCGCTTTGTGAATTGCGCCGTCCACGCCGCCGCCACCGAGGAGCGTTTCGTTTGCGGCGTTCACGATGACGTCAACATCGAGCTTGGTGATGTCTCCAACGTCGAAGTAGATGTGGTTGTCGGGCTTGTCCGCGTCAAGGATCAGGTTGATCAGCTCTTTTGTCAGCATGAACGGTTTTCCCCAGGGATTGATGATGATCCCTGCGTTGGACATATCCTTGCAGCTTCTCAGCATGCTGTCGATGAAGTTAGAGATGATGGAGGCGCTTTCGCCCTTCTCATACTCCGCCTGCGACGTGAAGGCGACAAGCCAACGCTTCCCGTCGTCGGTGTCGATGTAGTGGAGCTTGAAATGCAGCTCCTCGTCGCTGGTTACAGTATCGCCAACGCTGACATGCTCAATGTCCAACATGTCAATGGCAGCCTGCTCCGGAATGACCGGGATCATGAAATGGCCGTCCTCATGCATCCGACGCCGGATGGACTCCAGAACAGCAATCAGATTTTCACGGCTCTGGTTTTTGTGGTAGCGGTCAATGGCATCCTCAATGACGTTGTTGCCGTCGAGAAAGCTGTCATGAAGATGCGATCCGCGTCCTCTTGCGGCATCGAAACGATCCAGAACCTCCAGCATATCATCGGGAAGCCGGTCTCGGCACTCGGCCTCGTAGAGAATGGGTACGCCGTAGAACGCCTCGGCGATGCTTCCGGCGATGCAGGTCAGGGTATCGCAGTCACCACCGAGGGATACCGCCGTTCGGATCACGTCCTCAAAGTCGTTGCCTTCGAGGAATGCGGTGATCGCCTCAGGGACAGTCTGCTGGCAGCTCTCAACATGGCGGTAGGTGGGGCGGATCTCATCGCAGCTGCGGGAAAGGTCATATCCGAACTCACGGATGATATACTGCTTGATGTCCTCTTTGTTGCTGCCGGTCCGGGCGAGGAAGATCGCGCTGGCCGTTGCCTCTGCGCCTTTGATGCCTTCCGGGTGGTTGTGCGTGACCTCAGCAGTCCACCGGGCCATCTGCCTTGTCCTTTTTAGCGAGTCATACAGCCAACCAACAGCAGAAACGCGCATCGCGGAGCCGTTGCCATAGCTCCCATAGGGCTCTGGTTTCTTCGAGCCGAGCCAAAGTGCAAATCGGCCTCCGTAACCAGCGTGGGGGTATTTCTTGCCCCACTTGCGCATAGAGCACACCAGCAGGTCGCTGATATCCTGACCAATTCCATCCTTGCCGTCCAAAAGAGCTTCCGCGACCGCTATGGTCATTACGGAGTCGTCCGTGAAGTGGCTGCGCTCGATGAACAGCGGAAAATCTTTTGTTTTCGGGCTCCTGTCGAATTCGTAGGGAGCGCCAATCATATCACCTAAAATTGCACCGTACATCTTTCATTCCCTCCTTGGTTTGTTGTTGAGCTAAGTATAGCTGACCAAGAAGAGGAACTGGTCGTTTGCCAAACGACAAATCACAGAACGCAGAAGTGGTTACTCCACACTGTTGACATCATTTCGCGCATAGCATCTTCGATTGTGGATTTGTGGCGCGGCTGAACAGCAAAAAAGTAGTAGCGCTGCGAGGTTGTTCTGAATTTCAAAGCATAGCTGGTGGAGCCCTCAAAACCGTCTCCCTGAAGGAGCAGGCTGTGCTGCTCGATGTAGAACTCATCTGGGCGTCTAGCCTTGTGTTGATAATAGATAACACTTGAACCCTTGCGGTAATAGTCTGAAAGTTCCTTTGGCTTTACAAACTTGTTTTCCTTGCGCGTTTCCACAGCGGAGGGTACAACAAGACCGTTATCTGGATCAACAAATACCACATCAGTCCCCGAAAGGGAGGCAAGAGCTGACCTGTGCCATTTTTCGCGGTGTGAAAGCCTTTGCGCCTTGGACATCCCGGAAAAGTCAAGGACAGGAGAAAAGAAGGTCGCCTCCAGAATTCGCCTGTCCTGAAGGGCGGAGACCTCTCTTCTTCCAGAGTTAACGATTTGCCGTAGCTGGAGCCATAGAGCCTCATCGCATGACCGGAATCTTTCGGAATGCAGGTAGTTTACATGACGTCCATCACTATTGTGGTCTTCATTTGGTGTGAGATACCAGTTAACGCCAATACTCAAGCCTGATGCCTGCAAAACGCGAAGAAGCCCAAGTTTCCCGTAGTCACCGATGTCTCCTGTGTATCGATTCTGCATTGTAACCTACCTATTCCATTAGTCGGTCCCCAGCGTCGGCTGCCCGTATGTGAAAAGAACGGTGTTGATCTTGAAAATGTCATAGATGCCATTGCTGATGAAGTATGCCACGATCAGGTCAAATTTATTGCTGGGCGAAAAAGCGAGCTCAGCTCTGGACAGCAGATCAAGTGTTGTCGGCAGATCCAGCTCAAGGGCAATGGCAAATGCCACAGCGGTCTTCTTCGTCGGCTTATAGTCTGCCTTGCAGCGGATACGTGAGAACACCTTTCGGTCGATGTTTGCCTTCTTGTACACAGTAACATCGGTTAGCCCGCTGGCATCGATCAGCTTGAAGAGCCGTTGCTGAAAGCTCTCCTCTTTGCCGCCCAACACATCGTCTAAGCTCTTGCCGGCGACGCTCTGGAGAAAGCTCGTCGGTTGGGAAAGCTCATTTGAGATGATTTCATCTGCCTTGGAGGGCTTCCTTGGAGTATGCCACTCGACAGATTCATCAGACCTAGCTCTTTCACGCCGCCGAATCGATGAGGCATAAGCGCCGCTATACTCAGCTTCGTGGATCTGATGAGCCGAGTGCTCGTCGATGTACTGTTCGATGTCGCCGACCAGTTGCTGAGAGAGCTCCAAAGCCGTTCTGTCAAACACGACGAGGATGACCTTCATCTCATGCGTCAACAGGAACTTTCCAATCTCCGCCAGTGCGATGTTCAGGGCTTCGTCCTTTGGGAACCCGTATACACCTGTCGCAATCAATGGGAACGCGATGCTCTTGCACTTGAGCTCGACGGCCAGGGCCAGTGATTTCTCATAGCAGGAGCGGAGTATGTCCCGCTCGCCGTGGCTGCCGTCCTCCCACGCAGGGCCGACAGTGTGGATAATGTACTTCGCTTTGAGATTGAAAGCGTCAGTGGAGACAGCTTGGCCAGGAGCAATCGCGCCAATCGTTCTGCGCACAGCCAGGAGCTTGTCCGCGCCCGCCGCGGTATAGATGGCGCTGTCGGTGCCGCGTCCAATCTGCGGTTTGGGATTTGCCGTATTGACGATGGCATCGGCTTTGACCTTCGTTATATCGTTTCGGATGATCTGAAACGGCATTCTGCCTCGACCTGCCTTTCAACTGGATTCTTAGCTTTGCTGTTTCTTTCCTGTCTTGCAGGAGAGAAAGAAATCACGAAGAGCGGTAATATCCCCGCGATCAAGAGTTATCGTCAGGAAGTTGTCCGTTAATCCACCATCCCAGAAGAAGATGCGCCACTCAGCATAGATGTCCTGAATTTCGTGACCGGGCGCAATGTATGCGTATTTGGGGTTATTACGCAGATCTTCCTTTGGGTAGAGCACGAAAACAAAGTCCGGCTCCACCAGCTTGATTTCATCCGGAGCGTCGATTTTATCTTCAAGCAAATCAGTCAAGGCCCTGGCGAGGTAGTCCACTTCCTCAGGCATAAGGATCTCATCGTGCTGCTTATAATAATTGATGATGTTCCCAAAGCTGAAAGAAAAACCGCAATCGCACCAGCGCGCACCGAATTGATGTTCTTCTGGCGATTCGTAGCCATCGATTCGTAGCACGATAATCGAGCTTCAGCTCGTGCTTCTGGTAGATTTCGCCAAGTATGCTCTTCTGCTGCGCCGCGTCAATGATCTGGAAGTTTTTGGGGAGGAACAGCTTGCTCGCGTCCTCCCGCAGAAGGCGCGCGCAGAACCCGTGATAGGTGCAAATGAGGGAAGACGCATTCTCGTCTCCGATCAAAGCGTGAATGCGTTTCCGCATTTCACCTGCGGCTTTATTCGTGAACGTGACGCAGAGAATGTTCGCCGCGTCGATTCCATACTCCTTGACAAGATAGGCATATCGGCAGACAAGCAGCTTTGTCTTGCCGCTTCCGGCTCCCGCTATGACGCGCACAAAACCCTCGGTTTCCGAAACCGCCTCTAGTTGCTTCTCGTTAAGACTCTCCAAATAGTCCATACGCCACCTCGCTTTCGACCTACTTTGGCTGTTTTATCAAAAATACTCTTTCTACTGTCCCATAATCCTCCCTATAGGAAAGTGATTTATAGAAAATGAGACCGCGAAATTGTGTCATACGACGAATTGTTGTGAAAAAGGTTGAGTTTGAAGGAAAAAGATGCTACTATACCCGAACAAGATATACTCAGGTATTTAAGGCAAACCTCGATGTTTCGAGATGAAATGCCGATATTGTTTGCTGATTGTCGCGCAATGTGCGATGATATAGACCTTAAACACAACTTTAGGAGGATGAAATGAACAAGAACGAACTCATCAGCGCGATGGCCGAGAAGTCTGGCCTGAGCAAGAAGGACTGCGATACTGCCCTCGCCGCGCTCACCGCTTCCGTTGAGGATGCGCTCAAGGCGGGTGACAAGGTTTCCTTGGTTGGCTTTGGCACCTTTGAGGTCAAGAGCCGCGCCGCACGCACGGGAATTAACCCCCAGACGAAGAAGCCTGTCGAGATTGCTGCTTCCAAGGCTCCGGCGTTCAAGGCCGGCAAGGCATTCAAGGACGCGCTGAACTGAATAGACGCAGGACAAGCCCCGGATTCGGGGCTTGTTTCTTTGTGACGGACAGGAAATTGAGCAAAACCAACGCCATCGGGAGTATGTGACGCTATAGGAGCGTTCAGCTTGCACATCTCTTTGGATATACTTCTATTAGTATTATCTTTGACTGATAGGAGTGGCAACGTGGATACGAAATTGATTGGGAAGCGGATTCAGGCAATCCGAAAAATGCGCGGATACACCCAAGAGCAGTTTTCCCAGATGGTTGATTTGTCTACAAACTACCTGAGCAACGTCGAGACCGGTATCAAAACTCCAAGCCTGGATACGCTCATTGCAATCATAAATGCCCTTCAATGTGATGCGAATGCTATTCTTGCCGATGTGGTAGATACAACTGTGTCGAAGGAGAGTGGCCTGATCACAAAGGAGTTGGCTGAGCTGCCACTTGAAGATCAGCGGCGGATTATGCGAGTAGTCGAGGCGCTGATCGACGATGCCAAGCGTAAATAACCCTTTTCTCCCTATGCGGCGACACGCATAGGGATTTTTTTGCGCGTTCTCCCATTTTTCGACAAATTCCGCGAAAAGCCTGTGCTATAAATAACGCTGTAAGGAGTAGATACACCTTAAAGACACATAAAACACGGACATTTCAGAAAAGGAGAATGGCAATGAGCAGTGAATTGACGCTTAAAGAGATCATGGTGGCAAGACGGAGTATTCAGGAGAGCGCCCGGAGAAGTCGGCAGCCGCTTGAAAAGGTTCTTAACGAGATGAGAGATGGTATCGCTGAAGCAATGGCGAACCCGGACCCGCAGGTTAGGGCAAAGTGGGCTGAGGCACCATTCGGAGGCAGAGTTCCCTCGCCAGAGGAGTTTGTTGCGTGGTGTGCAAGGCTGGTACAGGAGGAGCAAGTTTGACAGAGTTCAGCTTTTGACAACGAATAGAGTATTATTCACAAAAGCGCGGATCGTAGCTTAGCTTTGCTACGATTTCGCGCTTCTTGTACATCATTGCCTGCTGCATTCCCTGTATTATTACGGAGGATTGCAAAACGTATTGCCTTTTTCACAGCGTTTGCTATAATATTATAGCGATAATTGTAAAGAAATCACAAAAACGGACTGCCTGCACCGGCAGCAAATTAGATTCAACCGTTGTTTTCTGCACCTTTATACTGTACAGTCATTATGGCTGCGAGAAACTCATCCTTAGTTGGGATGTCTGCCTTGCTATCATGGATGTATGGAATATGGTGAAGCGCAGGTTTGTTTCATAAAATCAATTCAAATATGCAGGAGAGGTCTGACATGGACAATAATCAAATTTTGCTAGAAACAAAGCTCGTCTGCGAAATCAAAGGATCATTTTATATTCCTTCATATCAACGCGGATACCGCTGGGGACGTGACGAAGTGATACGTCTTCTCGACGATATATATACCAACGGGCCTAACAACTATTGTTTACAACCCGTTGTTGTCAGAAAATGTGAACGAGGCTATGAGCTAATTGATGGGCAGCAAAGGCTTACGACGCTTTTTATTCTGTTGTCCTATATTAAGCAAGAGTACAAGCCCAGAATCGAGGTCAAGTTTGAATTATCCTATCAAACCAGGAAGAATTCGTCGGAGTTCCTGCGTCATATTGATGGCGAAAAAGCTGAATCCAATGTAGATTATTATCATATGTTTCATGCCTACAAAGTGATTGATGAATGGTTTTCTTCTCAAGAAGACAGTGTTGTTGTGGCAGATGACATCTATGGATATCTTGCAAAGTATGTAAAGGTTATATGGTATGAAGTAGGTGAAGATGAGGATGCCATTTCACTTTTTACCAGACTGAATATTGGAAAGATACCACTTACGAGCGCAGAGCTTGTAAAAGCGATGTTTCTGAGTAGCAAGGGGAAAGAGAAAGCCAATCTGGAGAAGCAGGAAGAGATCTCGCTCCAGTGGGATAACATGGAACGAGAACTTCACAATGAGTCACTTTGGTATTTTCTGACAAACAGGACAAAGACCGGATACCAGACAAGAATTGATCTGGTTCTTGATCTGATTGCTGAGAAGTCCCCGGATAATCGAGAAAAGTATTACACCTATTTTAGAATAGACGAGCTTGGGAAATCTATGCCTCTTGAGGATTTGTGGAGGAAGATCCAGCAGACGTTTCTTGTTCTGAAGGACTGGTTTGAGAATCATGAACTCTATCACAAAATAGGATACCTCATTGCTTCCGAAGAAAAGACACTTCAGGATATATATAATCTTTCCATCGGTAAAACAAAACATGAGTTTCTTTCTCTGCTCAACGCTTGCATCTGTGAAAGCATAAAAATTGACGGCAACTATGCAGATCTAAGTTACGAAAAGGCATGGGATTACAAAAAAATCAGCACTCTTCTGCTGCTTTTTAACGTAGAGTCCGTTTGTAACAATGGTGAGCAGTCAGAATGGTTCCCCTTTGACAGGTTCAAATATGATGAGAAGGGAAAGGTCGCATGGTCGCTGGAACATATCCATGCACAGCAATCAGAAGGACTTCGGACACAAGAGATGTGGAAGGAATGGCTGAGGCTTCATATTCCTTCTGTGTGTGCAGTGTCTGATGATAAGGAACTGATTACAGCCATGCAGTACGCAATAGATAAGCAGAAGTTGGAACGCAACGAATTTGACGAATTGCAACAAAGAGCAATTGAACTACTGTCAGTGAAGGGAAACACGGAATACCTTCACTCCATAGGTAATCTTGCATTACTAAAATCAAGCGATAATGCGGCGCTTAACAATTCGACCTTCGATGTGAAACGAAACAAGATTGTAGAAATGGACAAAGAAGGCCAGTATATTCCCTTCTGTACAAAAATGGTCTTTCTCAAATACTACACGCCGTCCGCTGAAGAGCTACACTTTTGGGGGCAGGCGGATCGTGTAGCTTATATCAAGAGGATTAACAAAGTTCTTGCGCCGTATGGATTGGAGCCTATCACAGTTGTGGAGGAAGCCTGATGAACTCAACACTACATTCTTTCAAAGAAATTTTTGACACATCTTTCTCGTATGGGGATGATACTGTAAAGCTCGAAAAGATTATTATCCCAATCATCCAGAGAGACTATGCGCAGGGTAGACGAGACCCCGAGGTTGACAGGGTTAGAAGCAGGTTCCTTGATTCCCTTTATGATGCAATAACCAACAAGCCCATTACGCTGGATTTCGTGTACGGCGATATTGATGCTTGCGGAACAATGACTCCTCTCGATGGCCAGCAAAGGTTGACAACGCTCTTTTTGCTTCATTGGTACGCTGCGAGGAAGGATCAAGTTCCGGCAGAAGAGTGTGCTTTCCTTCAGCACTTCGGATATGAGACCCGATATAGCGCAAGATTCTTTTGCAAGGAGCTAACCCGGTTTGTTCCGTCATTCAACGCGGCGTTGTCGGCTGAAATTGTTGATCAGGCATGGTTCCCACTAGAATGGCAAAAAGATCCAACAATCAGTTCTATGCTGGTTATGTTGGATGCAATTGATGAAAAATTCAGGAATGTTGAAGATTTATGGAAAAAACTAAGCAGAAATGCAATCACGTTCTATTTCCTTCCAATAAAGGACATGGGCCTCACTGACGAGCTCTATATCAAGATGAACTCCCGAGGCAAGCCGCTGACCCGTTTTGAGCATTTTAAGGCTGAACTGGAGCGGTGCGTCCGCGCTTTAGGCGATGACACCGCAAATGGTATTATGCTGAAGATTGATCAAGACTGGACGGATATGCTCTGGCAATACAGAGACTCTGGCAGCGGAACGGCGGAAGATGCTGTTACGGATGACGAATTTCTCAGATACTTCCGCTTTATCTGCGATGTAATATGCTATCAAAATGGAGAATCCCCCCAAGGGAAGAGCCCAGATGAATTTGATATGCTTGAAGAATACTTCACTGGTAGCCCAGAGAAGGTTCAGGAGAATATCAATACTATGGAGTCCTATTTTGACTGTTGGTGTCACATCGATGGCTTCAGTGATCCGACTGAATTCCTCGAATCCTTCATGTCGCCTGTGCACGAACCGGGGAAAGTCACAGTTGATTCAAGAAATAACAAGATTGACATTTTTGAGGATTGTCTTCATTCCTACGCAGATAAGAGTGGACGGGTAAGACTGTTTCCCTTAAACCGAATCGTCCTTTTATATGCGATTATTAGTTTCCTCCGCAACCGTGACAGAATCTCCGATACGGATTTCTTGCGTCGGCTTCGGATGATTAACAACCTGATTCAAAACTCTACGGACGAGATTAGCGACAGAATTGACCGCAACCGGCTGCCCGCTATCCTTGCGCAAACAGATGCAATCATGCTGCACGGCGAGCCAAATGACGAGATTAAGAACAGTTTTAGTGAAAATCAGCTTGCGGAGGAAAAAGAAAAGAAGGCATATCTGCTGGCACACCCTGATCGGGAGGAACTATTATACACTCTTGAAGATCATCCTAACCTATATGGGCAAATCAGCATTGTGGGATTAGACCACGTAGACTATGCAGGACGATTTGCTTCACTCTTTACATGCGACATGGATCTTATAGACTGTGCGCTGATGTCCATTGGGGATTATGGGCAGCAGGAACGAAACAAGTGGCGCTATCAATATGCCTCCAGCACTCAGAAACTTGCATGGGATGAGTTATTCCACCGCAGTGCGAATTCCGGGTTTGAAAACACCAGAGAGATTTTGATCTCTTTACTTGCAAAGACGGAATCATTCTCCAATGAAAGATTGCAGGACATGATTGATGCTTTCCTTGGGAAGTGTGAGTCCTCATCGCGGTATCCGTGGAGATATTATTACGTCAAATATAGCGTATTTCGTCCGGGCAGCTTTGGAAAATACAGTAATCAAGCAAAAGCGGAAAAGCCGTATATGTTCTCTGTGCTACAGACAAAATCCCAGTGGTCGTCAAACACATACATGCCATTTCTGCGTGCAGCTGATGAAACACACCTTGATAAAGATTCTGCCGGGCAACGCCTTGTTTTCGGCGATAAGCATATTATCTGTGAAAACAGCGCATATGTGATTCGTGCAAACGAGACCAATGAGCCGCTTGATGTCGTCCCTATCCAACAGGATGAAAATGGCGTAGACATGGAAGACCGCGTTATCAAATTAAAGAACATCATTGCAGATAAGCTGCAAAAATAGGCTAATTGCGCTATTAAGAGAACTCGCAATGGTGTATATACACTGCAAGCCTGACAAACATCATGTTTGTCAGGCTTGCAGTGTATTAAAGAGGTCAGAATAGGTGCTTGCATTCGGCGCGTAGTTATTCTGTGCCTTGTAAAACAGTATTCCTGTCCAGTGTTCAGACTTGGTTAAGCAAAACATTATCCTAAGAGTGTCGGGATAATATTGCCCTTACCAATTACTTTGGTGTCTGAGGTTGTCCGATTATAATGTGGATCATACTCGGCAAGACGACGATACCCAACATCCGCCAGATATTGGGCTCCGTTTGACATGGTGTAGAGCCATGCCCAGTCTCCGTTTGCAAGACGCACCTTTTTCTTTTCTTCTGCCATTTTGCATGCTCCTTTCAAGTCGTATCTAGAGCGTGAAAGTCACAAGATCGATGTAATCCATGGAGCCGCGCATGATGAGAAAACCACCCATGCCGATAACCGCCACCTGCATGACTCCTGTGGAAAACTCCATGCCGCTGTTGAAAAGCCCCATGGCTCGATAATAGCCCTGCTTAGCGCTGCGAAATACATCGTTGCTGCGCCGAAATTTTTCCTGTTCCTCCGATTCATTGGCAAAAGCCTTGGCTGTACGGATTCCGCTGATTCCGCTTTCAATCGTCGCGTTGATCTCGGCAGTCTTTCTCCGCAGTTCCAGACTTGCCCGCTTCATGCGGGTACGCTGCCAGGAAGTAAACCACAGGCATGGCGGCAGAATTACCAACAGCGTCAGCGCCAGCTCCCAGCGGATTGTGAACATGACAGCCAGAGCGCCAACAAGCGTCACCGTGCAGATAATGATATTCTCCGGGCCATGATGGGCAAGCTCCGTGATATCAAAGAGGTCGTTTGTTACCCGGGAGAGCAGCGCGCCGGTTCGGTTATGGTCAAAGAAGCTGAAGCTAAGTGTCTGCATATGGGCAAACACGTCGCTGCGCATATCCGCTTCCACCAGCACGCCCACACCATGCCCCACAACTGTGATCACATAGTATAGAAGTCCTTTCAATACATAGGCAGCCAGCATTGTGCCGACTACCGCAAAAAACGCGGCAAACATGCGTTCCGGCAGGAGACGCTGCATGGCAGTGCGGGACACAAAGGGAAAGATCAGATCAATCACGGAAACCGTCACCGCGCAGGTCATATCAATGGCGTAGAGCTGCCAATGAGGTTGGAAGTAGGACAAAAAAATCAGAAGAGGCGGCTTATTAAAGTCTTTCTTCATATTTCCAAATCCTTCATCCTTGGATATTCGTTGCACAATAGCCGATAGGGCGGTTCATCCTCCTCTATGGTCGGGAAGCGGCCCATTGGTGGTTCAAAGCGATTATCCGTATTGTCGTCGTTGCATTGACTGACCTCTCCCAGCAGAACCGGGCCTCCCCCGTTCTCCACCGTAAAGTCGTGATACAGTCTTGGTGTGATGGTGATGCTCTGTCCCGGGGTCAGACGAACCTGTGTACCCGCGGCCACGGTATAAGCGCGGCCATCCACATGAACCGTTACGTCGCTGTGGTAATCGATGCTCTCGTCCGGGTTCGAACGATAGACACGGATCAGCACATTTCCCCCTGCCCGATTGATGATATCTTCCATCTTCATCCAATGGAAATGCATGGGAGCATACTGCCCTTCTTCCAGATAGAGCAGTTTTTCCGCATAGGTTTTGGGATACTTGTTCTTCATATGGTAGTTTCCGTTGCGCAGCGTAATGAGAGAGAAACCTACCTCGTTGAATTTGCCGAGACCATAATCCGTGATGTCCCAGCCCAACATGTTGTCCCGTACCTCGTCATATTCCTGACCTTTTGATTGCCATTGATCCGGGGTAAAATGGCAAAAATCCGGCAGCGAGATTCGGTAATCGTTAATCATGCTCTCCATTCGACGCAGAGCAGTGTTGATTTCGCTTCGCTTCATATTATCTTCTCCTTCAACTTAGCGCATAATATATCGCGCCGATTGCCTGCGCAAACTGGGCAACGGTTACATCTTTCCGCGCTTCCAGTTGCTTCATCAGGGGTGTGTTGGCAAGACCCTCTCCTCCGTTTTCCAGGCGCAGTTCCGGCAGAATCTCAGAAAAACCCTCGCGAAGCAGTGCAAAACAGCGCTCCGACTTTACAAAACGTCCAAACAGCCAGCGCGTGTTGCTGATCGGACAAAGTAGAAAGTTCATTTCCCGTGTCACCATGGCAAGGTTGCGCCCGATCTGCCGAAAAACTTCTTCCGCATTCCTGTTTCCAGTGCTTGCAAGCTTCATCAAATGCTCAAGACAAGGTTTACGCATGTCCTCCGGCTCTGTGCGGATACGAAGTATGCCGTCTATCTCCTCAATAAATCCATTCAGGAGCTTTGGATCAATTAAATAAGCCAAACGGTAGGCCGCTGCCTGCCCCAGATAACGACGTGCGCCGGGCAGACCGGAATTCTCATTTCGAGTGCTTCGCATATCGTCCGGTAAAAGCTCTACATAAGGTGTGCTGCCAAGATCAATCCAGGTGTCGTATAACTCCAGAGATAGCTGTGGAACTGCCCCTTCCTCCGCCAGCATTCCTGTTCCAAGGTCAGTGCCCAGGCTGTGGGCGACAACTCCGCGCTCCACACTTTTTTCCGATGTGTCCCCATGGGCCAGTTCCATCGCTGCGGTAAATGCCGCGATATTTCCGTCGTTTGCGATATGACAGCATCCATTGTCCCGGCAGAGCGTCAACAGCTGATCTTTCAGCCTGCCCAGACGAGCAAATTCCTCCTCATAATCCACAGACGGATTGTTGCGGACGCCCTCAGTCTTTGGCGTCTCACCTCCCACGATACGATCATGAAGCACTATGTCAGGAAAGCTGACGCCAATAGCATCCAAAATATTCGGGTTATATCGGTTTTCCAATTCCTCCACGGCAACCAAAATCTCCGCTTCGGTTGCGCCTCTGCTCAACACTCGCTTTAACGTTTCATCTGTTCCTTCAGAAACGATACTAACCCGCATAAGCCGCGCCAACAGAAGAATTGGATCGATGATCTCATCTATTGTTGAAAAAGAAGAAGGATTCCAATCATATTCCTTGACTGCAATCAAACGTCCGTTTTTTGAAGCGGAAAGCTTTATGTCTGTGCCGCCTACATCAATGCCAACGCAATTGACGGACTTTGCGTTCTCGCTGAGCACACGAAGCAGATTTGATAGCTTGCCCGGCTTAATCGGCGGATTCTGTACAGGTGAATATTCTCTTATATTCTCTATTCGCAAGCAAAATTCCTTGTCGCAAAAAGCGTGACCCATGCGGTTCGCGACATTCACATTTTTACCAAATCCATGCCGCTTTTTTTCCGATATTTGAAAAATGCCGGGCAGTTCATTCAACAAGCCCGTCAAGTCTGCCTCTTTCGGGTCGGCAAAGCAGATCAATTCATAGCCGCCGCAGACGGAGAGCGTGTTGTATACCGTAGCACTGAGATAGTCGCATATGAAGGCTCTCTCCTCATCATCGTTCCATCGCGGGATTTGATGAAAAAAATCCCGTGTCCGGCCATCAAAAGAGCTGAGCCGAAGAATCATCGAAACGGTATCCTGCTGCTTTGCGAAGGAATCACGCAGCACAGGCAGCCATAACGGCTGCCCGCTGCGTGCTTTGTTTAAGTATTCCTTCAACATATCAAATACAATGAGCGTTGCCCGGCTCAAAGTTCACATAGGCGGTTTCACCCATGGCGTAAATCTTCTTGCCCTTGGGATTGTATTCATGAATGATGAGCTTTGTGTCACCCAGCATGACGTGATAGAGCTGATACGCGCCCATAAAACTGGACACGATGACCTTAACCGGGAAATAACCCTGATCGGCCAATGCTGTAGACTCCGGACGCAGAACTACGGTAGTATCCGCACCGTCCGGCACGTTAGTCGTCTCCGAAACACGCACCTCCGTACCGCCCACGTTGACAATACCGTCACTGCCCTCATGGCGAAGCATCTTTCCTTTCAGGAAGTTAGCGTCACCGATAAAGTCCGCCACAAACTCGTTTTTTGGGTGATAGTAGATCTCCTGCGGCGAGCCCATCTGGGATACGACGCCCTTTTCCATGATGATGATCTTGTCAGAAAGCGCCATCGCCTCGCTCTGATCATGGGTGACATAGACGGCGGTGATGCCCGCCTCCTGCTGAATGCGGCGAATTTCCGTGCGCATGGAAACGCGCAGCTTCGCGTCGAGGTTGGAAAGAGGCTCGTCAAAAAGCAGCACGCCCGGTTCAATCACCAACGCGCGCGCCAAAGCGACACGCTGCTGCTGACCGCCGGAGAGCTGGTTGGTCATACGCGCCTCCATACCTTCCAGTCCGACAAGCTTTAGAATATCCAGCACCTTCCTGCGAATGGTCTCCTTGTCCATCTTCCGCAGCTTAAGACCATATGCGACATTATCAAAAATGTTGTAATGCGGGAGCAGCGCGTAACTCTGAAACACCATGGCAGTATCGCGCTTGTTGGGCGTGAGAGCGTTGATGGGTTCGCCGCCCAGATAGATTTCTCCCTCGTCCGGACTTTCAAATCCGGCAATCATGCGAAGCGTTGTAGTCTTTCCGCAGCCAGAGGGCCCCAGCAGCGTCACAAAGGAGCCCGGCTCAATTTCCAGCGAAGTGTCATGTACTGCATAGAAATCCTTATGGGTCTTGGGATCCTGATAGATTTTTGAAATATGGTCAAGGCGTACGCCCTTTTTCTCTTTAGCCATCTCACTCGTCCTCCTTTATTTTGCGGCTGGTTCCGAAGAATTTCATCACCAGATTCATCAACAGCACGGAGCCATAGGTGATCAGAATCAGAATCGTTGCAAACGCACAGGCAATGCTGTAGGCTCCCTTTTCCGCAAATTCATTGATCTGAACTGTAATCAGCAGATACGACGGTGTCACCAGCAGAATGATCGCGGAAATTGCCGTGATAGAGCGTACGAACGCGGTCACAAGCCCACTCAGGAATGAATCCTTGATAAGCGGCAGCGTCACGGTCATAAACACCTTAAAACTGTCCGCTCCCATATCATAGGCGGATTCCTCAATGCTCTTGTCGATCTGACGCAGCGCCGAAATGCCGCTTCGTGTACCGGTTGGCAGTGAGCGAACGACAAACACAATAATCAGGATCAATCCCGTGCCGTAGATTCCCTGCAGGAATCCGGTGCGGAACAAGCCGCCGGAGAAACCTCGGATATATCCGACGCCCAACACAGTGCCCGGTACCGCCATGGCAAGCATAGACACCGCCTCAATGAAGCCCTTTGCCTTAAACTTGCGCTTAACGACGAGATAGGAAATAATCATTGACAACAGCGCTGTAATCGGCGAGGCAATCAGGCTGAGTACAAAGGAGTCGCGGAATGCCTTGAAGCCCTTGTACTTGCTGAACACCTGTCCAAACCACTTAAAGGTCAGCGGTGTAAAGTGGAGTCCCCAGGTCGGGAATAACGCGCCGATAGGCACGCAGATGTACATGATGATGACAAAGAGAGCGCCCAGTGAGCAAAGTATGGTCAGCGGGATGGTAACGCTCTTGTCCTCAATGAGCATACGGGCGCGAGATGCCTTGCCAGTCAGAGTAGCGGCTGTCTTGGATTCCAGATAGTATTTTTGAACCGCGAACATCAACAGCGTAATACACAGCAGCACAACCGCCATTGCCGCAGCGCCGACCTTATCCATGGCGCCTGTGATTTGGAGGTAAATGGTTGTTGCCAGCGTATCATAAGAGCCGCCGATGATCATCGGGTTCGCAAAGTCCGCGATGGACTCAATGAAGGTGACAAGGAACGCGTTGCCAAGACCCGGCAGCAGCAGCGGAAGCGTCACACTGGTGAACACCTTCATGCGGCTCGCGCCCATGTCACGGGCTGCTTCCTCCAGCGAAGGGTCTATGTTCTTCAGAAGTCCCTTGAGCATCATATAGCATACCGGGAAAAAGGTCAGCGTCTGTACGATGACAATCCCCCAGTAGCCATAGACATTGTTGTCATAGATGCCCAGCAAAAAACGCGTAATAAGTCCCGAACGTCCGAAGAGCATAATCATGCTCAGGGACAGTACAAACGGAGGAGATACCACCGGCAGCATGGACACGACCTTAAAAAGACCGCCAACCACCGGTTTCATTTTAACGTAGACTTCTACATACGCGAAAAGCAGACCGATGAACGTGGACAGAATGCCCACCACAAAGCCCACCTTCAATGTGTTGGTGATCGCCCGCGTAAACGTCGGCATGGCGAGTACGCGCTTGAATACGCTCAGGGACACGCCATTGCCGTCTCCGCAAAGGCTGTCCACCAGCAGAATCGCCAGAGGATAGAGAATGAACAATGTCAAAAACGTAATCAGTACGACGATGGTAGTCACCATGATAGGATCAGCCATCAACTTTTTTCGATCCAACGCCGCGCCTTGGCTTGTTGCCATATCAGAAAACTCCTCCTTTCACACAACGGAAAAGATTACGAAAGCAGCAGGGATGGCGGTTTACCGCCATCCCTGCCCCTTTTTGCTGATTCAGTTATGGTAATTCTTACTCAGTCTTGAAACGGTCGTCGCCACCGTTCAGAGCCGCCATGACTTCCTCGACGTACTTGGCGGTGTTCTCCGCGGCGTCCGCAAAGTCATAACCATCCCAAACGAGGCTGGGATCGAGGCCGAACTCAACCGCTTCCTTCGGCTGGCTGGCGTTGTCAATGACCAGGAACTGATAGGAACCGTTCTGCGCGGCAAGCTCCACGCAGGCGGGAGAAAGCGCATACTCCATGAACAGGTGCGCTGCATTCGGATGCTTGGCGCCCTTAAACTCGGCGACAGGCCCGATCTCGCAGGACGTGCCGTCCGCGGGGATGATGAGCTTGACGTTGTCATAGCCGTTGTCTACGATCTGGGTAATGCCGTCGTGCAGGAAGCCGATACCGATGACGCACTCGCCGGTGCCGACGTTCTTGCTCGGGCCGGAGCCGGACTTGGTGTAAACCTGAATGTTCTTGTCAAGGTCAACAAGGTACTGGATACCGGCGTCATGTCCCTTCATCTGGAGCATGGTGTTGATGACGAGCTTCGCCGTACCGGCAGTGTTGTAGTTGGACAGCCAGATGAGACCCTTGTACTCAGGCTTGAGCAGGTCGTCCCAGGTCTGCGGAGCCGCGAGGCCGAGACGGTCAAGCTCGTTGGTGTTGACCATAAAGCCAAGAATACCGGTGTAAATGCCATACCAATAGCCGTTGGGATCCTTGTAGATGTCCTTGGAAAGATGGGAGGCATTCATGGGCACATAATCGTTCTCCAGAAGGCCCTTGGCAGCCGCGGTATCATAGGGGTTGTTCGTGCCGCCGAACCAGACGTCAGCAGAGGGGTTGCCGTTCTCTTCCTCAATCTTGGTGGGCACCTCGCCGGTGGAAAGGCGCTGATACTGGGTCTTGATACCGTAGAGGCTTTCGAAGTTCGCGCAGGCAGCGGAGAGGTAATCCTCTTCGCAGGAACCGTAGACTACGAGCTCGCCTTCGGCCTGGGCCGCGGCGATCAGCTCCGCCATGGGATCCGCCTCAGCCGGGGCAGCGCTGTCCGTCGGCGCCGGGGTGCTGCTCTCCGCCGGAGCGGCGGGCGCCGGGGCAGAGCTTTCGGCAGGCTTACTGCCGCAACCGGCCAGCAAACCAAGCGCCATGACGAGGCTCAATACAAATGCAAGTGTCTTTTTCATGTTCACTCCTCCTTTAACTCTGTGAATCGTTTGCAGTGGGTTTTACTGCCATTCACATATGCCAAGTATATACCTTTCGTCAAAAAAGTCAACCCCCCGAGGCTATATACTGTGCATCCTGTCAATATGGCGGGAATGTCTATACAGGTCAGGCCATTGTGCGAACGGTCATTTTTTTCCTTGAAAATCTGGACATTCCGCGAACGCAAAAAACATTGTCGGTATTCCTTCTGTCCGATATAATACAGACAGTTGGATCAACCACGTAAGGGTTGTCCGAGGGCAAAAGGCAAACAAAGGACACAAACCGGGAAAAGGAGGACAATCGCATGAACTTTCAAACCACGCAGGCGCACGAAGAATTGCGCGCCAAGGTAAGGGCGTTCGCGGAAGCAGAGGTCAAGCCAATTGCATTCATGCTTGACAAGGAAAACCGCTTTCCGCGCGATGCCGTCACCAAACTCGGCGAGATGGGACTCATGGGCATCCCCTACGACCAAAAGTACGGTGGCGCGGGGCTGGACGTGCTCAGCTATGCCATTGCTGTGGAGGAACTGGCCCGTGTGGACGGCGGCACAGGCGTCATTCTGTCGGCGCACACGTCACTGGGCACCTTCCCCATTGCGCAGTTCGGCACGGAGGAGCAGAAGCAGAAGTATCTTGTGGATCTCTGCACGGGCAAAAAGCTCGGCGCTTTCGGACTGACCGAACCGAATGCCGGTTCTGACGCCGGTGGTACGGAAACCACGGCGGAGCTCATGGGCGACTATTACCTTCTCAACGGTGAAAAGATTTTCATCACCAACGGCGGCGAGGCCGATACCTATGTAGTCTTTGCCGTGACTACCCCCGGCATCGGCACCCGCGGCATTTCCGCCTTTATCGTCGAAAAAGGCTGGGAGGGCTTCACCTTTGAGGAACACTATGACAAAATGGGTATTCGCTCGTCTGCCACATGTCAGCTCAATTTCAACAACGTGAAAATTCCAAAGGAAAACCTACTGGGCAAAGAGGGCCAGGGCTTTAAAATCGCCATGGCGACTCTGGACGGCGGACGCATCGGCATTGCCGCGCAGGCGTTGGGTATCGCTCAGGGCGCATATGAGGCAGCTGTGGAGCAGGCCAAGGAGCGCATTCAGTTCGGAAAGCCCATCGCAGTGCATCAGGGTATTTCCTTCAAAATCGCCGACATGGCGACAAAGATTCGCAACGCCCGTTTCCTTGTCTATAGTGCCGCGGAGTTGAAGCAGGCCCACGAGCCCTATGGCATGGAGTCTGCCATGGCAAAGATGTATGCCTCCGACATTGCGTTGGAAGTTGCAAACGACGCCCTGCAAATCTTCGGCGGCTCCGGTTATCTTAAGGGTATGGAGGTGGAGCGTTTTTATCGTGACGCAAAAATCACCACCATTTACGAAGGCACCAATGAGATCCAGCGCGTTGTCATTGGGTCCTATATTCTCGGCAAGGCTGCGAAAGACACGTCCTCGACACCTGCGGTCAAAACCGGAGGCGAAACCGGCGCGCGCAAGAAGATTATTATCAAGGATGGCAGCGCGGAGGAAAAGGTCACGGCACTGGTGGAAGCGCTGAAAAAAGAAGGCTTTGATTTCACTGTCGGCATCGATATTCAGACGCCCATCGTACAGGCGGAGCGCGTGGTCAGCATGGGCAAGGGCATCGGCGAACAGGAGAATGTCAAGCTGATTGAGGCGCTTGCCAAGGCGGCAGGCGCAGCCATCGGTTCTTCCCGCCCCGTAGCCGAGACGCTCAAATATGTGCCCATTGATCGCTATGTCGGAATGTCAGGTCAGAAGTTCCGCGGCAATCTTTACATTGCCTGCGGCATCTCCGGTGCATTGCAGCATCTCAAGGGTATTAAGGATGCCAGTTATATTGTCGCCATCAACAAGGATCCCAACGCAAAGATTTTCAAAAACTGCGACTATGGCATCGTGGGCGATATTCTTGAAATTGCCCCGCTGCTCACTAAGGCACTGGATACCGGCGAGAAGCAGCCTGCCGGCGAGATGGTAAAGATGAAGCGCGTTGTTCCCAAGGCCAAACCCGCTCCGCGCAAGCTGGCGGTCTGCCTTGGTTGCGGCAACGAGTATGACCCGATGAAGGGCGACGCCGAAGCGGAGGTCAAGCCCGGTACCGCGTTCAAGGATCTGCCCGATGGTTATGTGTGCCCGCACTGCGGCGAGGGCAAGGACAAGTTTGTGGAAATTACCGTTTAAGGAGGGTTTCACATGTATTGCTATCGTAAGGTAACAGACGACCTCTATTGGGTGGGCGGAAATGATCGCCGCCTCGCCCTCTTTGAGAATATTCATCCCCTGTATCACGGTGTGAGCTACAATGCCTATGTCCTTCTGGACAAGAAATCTGTGCTGTTTGATACCGCCGATTGGGCAGTGGGCCGCCAGTTTATCGACAATGTCACCGCAGTTCTTGACGGCAGACCTCTTGACTACATGGTCATCAATCATGTCGAGCCGGATCACGCTGCGTCCATTGAGGAAATTTTGCTCCGTTGGCCGAAGGTAAAAATCATTACGACGCCCAAAGCTGTCATTTTGCTGCATCAGTTCGGTTTTGCCATTGAGCCGGAGCAGATTGAGGAAGTGAAAGAAGGCGATACCCGCAGCTTCGGCAAGCACACCGTCGCATTCATTGAAGCGCCGATGGTACATTGGCCGGAGGCCATGGTAACATTCGACACAACCAACGGTGTGCTGTTCTCCGCGGACGCCTTCGGTTCCTTCCGCTCGCTGGACGGCAAGCTGTTTGCCGATGAGTTTGATTTTGACGGTGAGTGGTTGGACGACGCGCGGCGCTATTACACCAATATCGTCGGTAAGTACGGTGTACCGGTTCAGGCGCTGCTCAAAAAGGCGGCAGGTATCGTAAGCGACATCAAATTTATCTGCCCGCTCCACGGTCCGGTGTGGCGCAAGGACTTCGGTTATATTTTGGACAAGTATCAGCACTGGAGCACCTATGAACCGGAGGAAAAAGGCGTCATGATCGTCTACGCCTCTATGTATGGCGGCACGGAGCGCGCGGCGGAAGTGCTCGCGGCGAAGCTGGCGGAGCGCGGGGTTTTGAACACAAGAATGTACGATGTGAGCAGCACCCATGTGAGCTATCTGATCTCCGACCTCTTCAAATACAGCCATTTGGTGCTGGCAAGCGTTACCTACAATCTCGGCATCTTCCCGCCGATGCACAACTTCCTGACCGACATGAAGGCGCTGAACCTCCAGAACCGCACCTGCGCCATCATCGAAAACGGCAGCTGGGCCATCCGTTCCGGTACATTGATGCGAGAGGAATTGGAAAAACTCAAGAATATAGAGATTCTCGACGAAAGCGTGACACTCGCCTCTTCCCTGAGGGAACAGAATCTCACCGATATGGACGCTCTCGCCGATGCGTTGGCCGCGTCCGTCCAAAAGTAAAAATCTATAACACAAAAGGTGCTGTAGCAAAATTTTCATTTTGTTACAGCACCTTTTGTTTGTTCGGAGCTATCAGAAAAGTAAGCGTCAAACGGGCATGAAAAATGAGCCTGCTGCTCGCAGGCCCAGAGGGATCAGAATTATTTAGCCGGTCGGCAGTTCGTGGGCGCGTTCCACGGCAGCAGCTTGGATGCCCACTCCGGCTCACTTTGAGACAGCCGAGGCGCTTCGGTAAACAACCATGTCAGGTAGCGGTACGGATCGAGCCCGTTCTCCTTCGCCGTCTCAATCAAGCTGAAGAGCACGGCGCTGCTCTGCGCGCCCCTTGCCGTGTTCGCAAACAGAAAGTTCTTCCGTGAAATCACAAATGGCTTGATACTGCGCTCGGCGCGGTTGTTGCTCAGCTCAATTCTGCCGTCGAGCAGATAGTTGTTCAGATACGGCCACTGGTTCTTCAGATAGGTGAGGGCTTTCCCCAGCGCGGACTTCGGAGCGGCGCTGCGTGTATTTGCCCATGCCAACATAGCGTCCAGAACGGGCTTTTCCCGTTCCAGCCGCTGTTTCTTCCGCTCTTCCGGCGAAAGAGCCTTAAATTCTTTCTCCAGCTCGAAAAGCTGGGTGCAGTAGGCTACGCCTTGTTCGGCTGTCGGCGAGCGTTTCCCCTTGGGCACACTGCGGCACGCCTCGTCGAATTTTCGGCGGGCGTGAGCCTTATCCGAGTTCTTAGATAAGGCGCATTATCCCAGAAGTATCGTTATTCCAGATAATAATGATATAGCCGCTTAAATTCAAAGCATTTGTACAATCCTCTTGAATAACGATACAGTCCTTATATGATTGAGATGTAGCTTTTCACCCAATCATAAAAGGAGGTCGCTTATGACACAAAAAACCGCGCCATTCAATGAGCTGATGGAGGGAGTCCTCAATCAATTGAAATCCATGGGGTACATGGATTCAACCCTTACAGTTTACAGCCGGACGTATGCCAGAGTCCAAGCATTCCTCGCCCAATGCGGGACGAACATTTACACGCCCGAAATCGGGGTAAGCTTTCTTACGAATACGAACGCAAAAAAGTCCACCTCCGTTGCATATGCTTGTGCGATACGCAGGCTTAATGACTTCATTGATGGGAAGTCCTTCAGGAGCCACCATGATTGTCCTCACGTACAGGCGCCACCGGAGTTTTCATGTGTCTTGGTCAAATACCTGCAGGAATGCATGAAAAGCGGCAATAAATCAGCAACGCTTCAAAGCAAGGAAAGAACCTGTGGGCTGTTCCTTGCTTTTTTAAAGGGAGATGGCTGCACCGACCTTTCGCAAATGGATGCGGGCATGGTATCACGGTCGTTGCTTACGTTCTCCAACAGGGACCGCTATGCTGTTGTCCGTCAGTTTTTAAGATTCCTTGCGGATAAAGGCGTTACGAAAACGGATCTGTCTGGGATAGTTCCTCATTACAGGCGGCGAAAGCCCCTTCCGACGACATATACCCCGGAAGAAATCACTAGGATTGAGGCCGCCGTCGATATCTGCACGGACACGGGGAAGAGGAACCTTGCCATTATCCGACTTGCTACACGCATGGGTCTCCGTTCAGGCGACATAGCCAGACTGAAACTGGCGGAAATAGACTTCAGCACGGGACATATCAACATAAACCAGGAGAAAACGGGAATCCCCCTCTCCATTCAGATGCCGTCCGATGTATCTGATGCTCTCGCGGCACATATTGAAAACGACGCGCGTTCATCGGTCGATGGGTACGTCTTTCACTGCATGGTAGCACCGTATGGACGCATCTCCACGAGCATAATACGGCACGCCGTAAACGAAAGCTTCACCGTAGCGAAAGTCAACACAGTTGGCAAAAAGCACGGCCCGCATGCTTTTCGTTCGTCACTTGCGAGTTCCATGGTGAACGATGGCGCACCGTACGAGGTGGTCAGGAGAATCCTTGGGCACTCCAACCCCAACGTCATCAAACATTATGCCAAGGCCGACATTGAAAACCTTAGGAGGTGCTCAATAGACCCGCCAGCCCCAACCGGGCGCTTTGGCGACTACCTCTCCGGCAAGGAGGTGGTCTCCCGTGTTTAGAAGCATCTACTCGGATCATCTGTCGCAGTATTACGACCTGAGGAGCGCCACCCTCGGGGACAGCGCAAGAAAACACGAGTTGTGCTATCTTCGCCGGTTCGACACATATGTTGCCGAGCGGTTGAGGACGTATGGTGGCATCACGGCAACTTTCGTCAACGAGTGGGTGGGTTCCCTTGCTGGAAAGAGTGGCTCTGTCGAGAACGTGGTGATCGTCATACGCCAGTTTCTGGTTTATCTTGGACTGTCCGGCGAACGTGTCTCCCTCCCCTCCATCCCAAAGGTGCGCGATGACTACGTGCCTTACATTTTCAGCGACGAGGAACTTGACCGCATTTTCACCTCTGCAGACAACATTGTCCTAAAAGATCCCAAGGCGGATCCATATATGGTGATAGAGTTCCCGGTAATCATCAGGCTGTTATACAGCTGCGGACTCAGGGTTGGCGAAACGGTAAAAATAGGTATGTCGGATGTCGACCTGGATAACGGCATTCTAAGGATGCTGAACACAAAGGGTGACAAGCATCGCCTCGTACCGATGTCATCCGCCATGGCGGATATCCTGACTGGTTACTGTATGGCCATGGGGCTCTATGGAAAGAGTTCCGGGTGGCTTTTCCCAGTGTCAAGGAGCAACGGGCATATATCAGATAAAGCAGTTAAACGAAGGTTCGAAACGATACTCATAACCAACGGCATCCGTCTGGGAAATCGAAAAAAGCACGAACGCGGACCATGCCTGCACTGCATGCGCCATGTTTTTGCGTTCAAGTCATTCTCACAGGCCGAACGCCAAGGCAGACATCTGGATGACTCCATTCCGTTCCTGTCCATATACCTCGGGCACGATGGGATTAATGAAACCGCAAAGTACCTGAAATTCAGCAACGAGCTCTTTCCAGAATCCATCGATGCCTTCGGGAACTTCATGAGCGGGTTGTTGCCGGAGGTGGATTATGAGACGTAAGAATCATTCGTTCCTATACCACCTTGAGTATTACCTCAGTACTTACCTCCCGACGGTAAAAGGCTTGTCAAACGCCACCATTGTCTCCTACAAAGCTACGTTCCGGCTACTCGTGGAATTCATGTACTCGGTAAAGGGTGTTCCCGCAGATAAGGTGGATTTTGATGTACTTGATGACAAGCTCATCATTGAGTTTCTGGGCTGGCTGGAATCAGCGCGGGGATGCAGTATCGCAACCAGGAACCAGCGGCTTTCAGCCATTGCCGCATTCTCCATGTATGCGCAGAACAGGGATTTTGATGTAGCTACGGGTTTTAGGAACAGCGTGCTAAAGGTGCCAAGAAAGAAAGCTCCCCGAAAAGGAAGGAACTCCTTCACACGAGACGAGGTCAAGATCCTCTTCGAGCTTCCTAACGAAAGGACGGAAATAGGCTTGAGGGATAAGACATTGCTATGCTTTATGTACGCCAGTGGGACAAGGGCACAGGAGGCGTGCGACCTGACAGTCGGCGATATTCAGTTCTACTCAGACAGGGCGGGTATCAACATACACGGCAAAGGGCAAAAAGTGCGAAGGATAGGTATCCCCTGCGAAGCGTCTGGTATGCTGAAAAAATACATAGCGCACAGGGGCATAGCCAACGATGCCGAGGCGCATGTGTTTTCCAGCCAGACACATGAACAAATGACCGTCTCATGCGTCGAGGAAATCTTTGCAAAATACATTGTCACGGCAAAGCGGGAACATCCAGATCTGTTCAAGCACGATTACACGCCCCATTCAATGAGACACACCACAGCCACTCACATGCTTGAAGCCGGAGTCCCGCTCATAGTGGTGAAAAACTTTCTCGGGCATGTGTCCTTGCAGACCACCCAGATTTACACGGAAATCTCGCAGGATACCATGAACAGACAGCTCAAGTCGTGGAACGATAAATGGTTCCTTAAAGATAGTTCAGGTCAAAATAATAATGCTAAAGACGCCGGCAATATCCCAGCTTTCCTAATGTAACGCGATTATCGTTATTCGAGGTTAAAAATGGAAAACTGCCGGTTTATGCGGTTGCTGGCAGTTCTCTTAGAATAACGATACTTCTGGGATAATGCGCCCAGCAGCCGACGTGCGTTACCCCTTCCAAGCCGTGGTAGCCGGAGTAACCGTCTGTTTGGAGATACCCGCGGAACCCTTTCAGAAAAGCGTTGGGGTACTCCTGCCCGCGTCCGGGAGCGTAGTCATACAGGACGATGGGATGCTCCGCGTAGCCGCTGGTGCGGTACAGCCACATATAGCTTTTCTGCTGAGCCGTCCGGTTGGTTTCGTGCAGCACCTGCAGCTCGGTTTCGTCCGCGTGAAGGAGGTCACGCTTTTTCAGTTCGTCCTG
>Ga0256405_10003743_pt1 | contig 30619 bp, 25 predicted proteins | sample RumenRJG_02DNA_FD_189096 | JGI IMG/M metagenome (GOLD analysis project Ga0256405, IMG submission 189096) | Bovine rumen microbial communities from Lethbridge, Alberta, Canada - RJG_02 | ecosystem: Host-associated > Mammals > Digestive system > Stomach > Rumen | place: Canada: Alberta...
ATATGAAAAGAAGGATGAAGATCTAATTGAGATTGAAAAAGAGATGTAACAAAAAGTCCGACTTTTGAAATCGGACTTTTGTTGTTCGCGGATTGCTATGTCATAAAAAACTTACAAAATCCGCGTTAGTTAGAAAACTTGTAGATAATTGTCTTCTGCAATGGTTTCTCTGGGGTTACCATTGGGTTTACATCAGCAAACTGTGGTAAGTGAGGGCAATCTGGGTAGAACTCAGGCTCGATACATACTGCGCTCTGATCTTTATAAACCTTGCCATCATCACGTGCTGTAATGTTGCTGTCACCCTGATTTACATAATTACCAGTATATAACTGGAAAGCAGGGTAATCTGAAGAAACCTCTAAAGACAACTTCTTGTCATCAGATGATACCTTAATAAATGGTTTTGTCAAATCCCCATTGATTAAAAATGGGTGATCATAACCTAAACTTGCTTTCATCTGATCGTCTTTTCTAAAATCCTGACCGATGGTCTTCTCTTTGGTAAAGTCAAAAGCACCACCAGCTACCTTACGAACTTCACCTGTAGGGATAGAAGTATCATCTAAAGGTAAGAACTCAGTTGAGTTCATCTTGATGGTGTGGTTTAGAATTGAGCTGTTGTGACCGTTTAAGTTGAAGTAAGCATGGTTAGTAATACATGCATAGCACTTCTGATCGCACTTACCTGTGTACTGCATAACAAGCTCGTTGTCATCTGTTACGGTAAATACAACAGTTAAATCAAAGTTACCTGGGAATCCCATGTCGCCATCAGGTGAATGAATGGTGTAGGTAAGAGAGTTTTTACTTTTATCTAATAACTTAAAGCGACGCTTATCAAAGCCCTGTACACCACCGTGTAAACAGTGCTGTGCGCCTGAATTTAGCTTATATTTCTTACCATCAATTTCAAACTCTGAGTTTGCTACGCGGTTTGCAAAACGACCAATAGTAGCGTTAAAGAAGCAGGACTGTTTGTACCAGTCGGCAGGATCTTTAACACCTAATAAAACTTCACGTGCTTCTTCACCCTTAACAGGTACCTTCATAGAAATGATGGTAGCACCCCAGTCCATAATGGTAACGCTCATGCCATTAGCGTTAGAGATGGTTTCCAAATTAGGATTTAATGAATAGCTTTCAGTCATGGTGAATTTCCATTTACTTATTGTTAATTTCTTTACTAAGCTAATTATATGGTAAAGAAATTAAGATAAATGAAAACGTTTACAAAATAGTGATATAGCGCAAATTTTACAGTGAAACTTGAAATTAACTAAGTGATTTTTATAGAGATTTAAAACAGCGAAATTTTTGCAACTCTAAAAAACAAAGTCTGAATTTTCTATTTTGTTTGCATTAAAAGTCTTGTACGAAATTCTTTGTATTCTCTGCTCATAAAATTTATGAATACAGTTACAAAGTGCGCATAATCTTGTCATTTATCTCAAAATCACTAAGGTTCAATGTTATGATCTAGTAAGTTTCATTAGTTTTAGACTGAATTTTAAAAGTTAAGGATAAAGAGTATGAAAGACTTTTTAGAATTATCACAGACTCGTTATGCTACTAAGCACTATGATCCAGATAGAAAGATACCTCAAAAAGATATTGATACCTTACTTGAGATCGCAAGACTTACACCTTCTGCTGTAAATATCCAGCCATGGCACTTTTATGTAGGTTCAACTCAAAAGGCAAAAGATTTAATCTTACCTGCGATTCCTGATTTTAATATTCCTAGAATTCAAGACTGCTCTCATTTTATCGTCTTGTGTTCAAAAACAAAGATGGCAAAAGATGAGTACGACGCATTAACAGAACAAGAATTCCAAGATGGTCGTTTTAGTGATCCTAAGTTAAAAGAAGCCATAGGCTCACACCGTATGGGATTTGGTCAGATGCATGAGAAATCAGGTGATTTTTCACAGTGGACTGCAAAGCAGGTTTATCTTGCTATGGCAGCTTTATTATATGGAGCTGCTTCCATGGGTATTGATTCAACTCCAATTGAGGGTATGGACTTTGCTAAAGCAGATGAAATTCTAGGCTTAAAGGCTAAGAATTTACAGACTGTAGGTATTGTAGCTTTAGGTTACAGAAAAGATGATTCTAATGCCTTAAGACCAAAATCAAGATTAGCAAAAGAGACTATTATTTCATCAATAGACTAGTAGTCATAAAAGAATTAAAAAGAAAAGGAGCCAATATGTTTGAGTTTACAACTCAAGGCACATGCTGTAAGAAAATCTCTGTAGAGTTAGATGGCAAAAAGATTAAGTCAGTTGCTTTTGAAGGTGGCTGTAATGGTAATTTAAAAGCCATTTCAAAGTTAGTTAAAGATCATGACATTGATGAGATAATTCCAATCTTGCGAGGTAACACCTGCAAGACTAAGAATACCTCATGTGCCGATCAGCTAACTTACGCTCTTGAAGAAGCTTATAAAGCAGAGCAGGGTAAGTAATACCTCTAAATTAAAAGGTCCTACAAATTTGCAGGACCTTTATCTAATCTTAAAAGCATCAGCCTTTAAAGTTTAAAGACTAAACTGTACCGTGAGCTCTCCATGCAGGTACTTTGCTTTCATACTCTTTAATCTCATCTTCATGCTGTAAGGTTAAAGAAATAGCATCTAGACCTTCTAACAGGCAGTGACGTCTGAATGGATCTAAGGTGAAAGTAAAGTGCAGGTTATCGCAATCTACAGTCATCTTTTCAAGATCAATAGTAATTTCTGTACCAGGCTTTGCCTCTAGTACTTTAAAGATCTTATCTACATCTTGAGCTGACAGCTTTAAAGGTAATAGACCATTACCTAAAGAGTTGTTGTAGAAAATATCTGCAAATGATGGAGCGATAACAGCTCTAAAACCATAACCCATTAAAGCCCATGGAGCGTGCTCTCTAGAAGAGCCGTTACCAAAGTTATCACGAGCAACTAGAATAGTAGCTCCTTTGTACTCAGGCTTATTTAGGTTAAAGTCTGGATTTGGTTTGGTCTCAGCATCATCTAAATATCTCCAGTCATGGAAAAGGTGAGCACCAAAACCATTTCTGTCCACAGCTAGTAAGAACTGCTTTGGAATGATCTGATCGGTATCGATGTTTGCTGAATCAAGAGGTACTGCAACACCCTTGTGTACGGTAAATTTCTGCATTTTAATCCCCTTAGATAAATTCTCTTACATCAGCAATTGCGCCTTTAATTGCACATGCTGCAGCAGTAGCAGGGCTCATCAGATGAGTTCTTGAGCCTTTACCCTGACGTCCTACGAAGTTACGGTTAGAGGTTGAAGCAACTCTAATGCCAGCAGGAGCCTTGTCGTCGTTCATAGCTAGACACATAGAGCAGCCAGGCTGTCTCCACTCAAAGCCTGCTTCAATAAAGATCTTATCCAAGCCTTCTTTTTCAGCCTGCTTTTTAACCCAGCCAGAGCCAGGAACAGCAATTGCCAACTGAATGTTAGATGCAATCTTGTGGCCCTTTAGAACCTTAGCAGCTTCTCTAAAGTCCTCAATTCTGCCATTAGTGCAAGAACCGATGAATACATAATCAACAGGAGTACCAATTAACTTCTGACCTGGTTTTAGGTCAATGTACTCAAGAGCGTCCTTGCATGATTTAGCTACGATAGGATCGCTGTAATCATCAGGAGACGGTACTGTTGCGGTAACAGGAGCACCCTGACCTGGGTTAGTGCCCCAAGTTACATAAGGCTCCAAAGCTGAAGCATCGATAGTTACAGTCTTATCAAAGACAGCATCATCGTCAGACTTTAAGGTCTTCCAGTACTCAACAGCTTCATCAAAATCTTTACCTTTAGGTGTGTACAGTCTGCCTTTTAGATACTCAATGGTAGTCTCATCAGGGGCGATCATGCCTGCTTTAGCGCCGAACTCGATAGCCATGTTAGACAAGGTCATTCTGCCTTCCATAGACAGAGCGCGCACAGCTTCTCCGCAGAACTCAACAGCGTAACCAGTGCCACCTGCTGTAGTTAATTTTGCAATGATAGCTAGGATTAAGTCTTTAGCGTAGCAACCTTTTTGAAGACGACCAGTACACTCAATCTTCATGGTCTTTAAGCGACCCTGTTTTAGGGTCTGAGTTGCCATTACGTGTTCTACCTCAGAGGTACCGATACCAAAGGCTAGGGCACCAAATGCACCATGAGTTGCAGTGTGTGAGTCACCACATACAAGAGTAGTACCTGGTAGTGTAAAGCCGGTCTGAGGTCCGATGATATGAACCACACCCTGGTTCTCTTCACCAAAACCAAAGAACTTAACACCAAATTTCTTGGTGTTTGACATTAAAGCTTTGATCTGCTCTTGAGCCATTGGAGAGCAAGCCTCAATGGTCTGTGATCTTGTAGAAATGTCATGATCCATAGTTGCCAGATGCAGATCAGGACGGTGTAGTTTACGACCAGCCTGTTCAATACCTGCAAAAGCCTGAGGGGAGGTTACCTCATGGACTAATTGTCTATCAATATACAGAGTTGGCAGTTCGCCTTCCTGTTGGAAAACAATATGACTGTCATAAACCTTCTGATAAAGTGTTTTACCCATTTTTAAAACCTATGTGTTCTAATTTATTTATTCTTAGCCGTTAATCTCTGAGGCAATCTTGTCGCCCATCTCTGATGTAGACAGAGCAGGACGAGGTGAAGCACCTGATTCCATTAGATCGCCGGTCAGATAGCCTTCCTTTAGTACCTTCGCTACGGCATCTTCAATGCATTTAGCAGCATCGTACTCCTTTAGAGAGTAGCGAAGCATTAGAGCTGCTGACAGGATCTGAGCAATAGGGTTAGCAATGTTCTTACCTGCAATATCAGGAGCAGAACCACCTGCAGGCTCATATAGACCGAAACCGCCTTCACCTAATGATGCTGAAGGTAACATACCCATAGAACCTGTGATCATAGCGCACTCATCAGATAGGATATCGCCGAACATATTTGAGCATAGCATTACGTCAAATTGAGCTGGGTTCTTAACTAACTGCATAGTAGCGTTATCAACATAGATGTGCTCTAATTCAACCTCAGGGTAGTTTTTAGCCATTTCAGTTACAACTTCACGCCAGAGTACAGAGCTCTGTAATACGTTTGATTTATCAACTGAAGTTACTTTCTTATTACGTAACATAGCAGCTTCAAAAGCAATCTTAGCGATTCTTTCAATCTCAAAACGGTGATAGATCTCAGTATCGTAAGCCTTTTCCTGTGGACCTGTACCTTCTCTGCCTTTTGGCTGACCAAAGTAGATACCACCAGTTAACTCACGAACGCACAGCATATCAAAACCACGCATTGCAATATCAGCACGTAATGGAGAAAGTGAACCTAAACCCTGGTAAATCTTTGCAGGGCGGAAGTTACAGAAAAGACCGAACTGCTTACGTAATGGAAGTAGAGCACCAGCCTCAGGACGCTTTGCTGTAGGTAAGTGATTCCACTTAGGACCACCTACAGAACCAAACAGAATTGCATCAGCCCACTTACAAGCATCCATTGTCTGCTCTGGTAGTGGAGTACCGAAAGCATCGATAGCGCAACCGCCTACTAATTCTTTCTTGTACTCTAAGGTAAAGTTAAATTTTTTCTGAACAGCCTCTAATACCTTTAAAGCCTCGTTCATTACCTCAGGACCGATACCATCACCTGCTAGTACCGCAATCTTATAATTCTTAGCCATTTTTAAGCATTCTCCTTTTCGTGCTTTTCTTCTTCAATAAGTTGTGCTCTATAAATACTATTACATGCTGAAATCAGTGACAGGGCAGATGCTTCAATAACATCGGTTGATAAGCCCTTACCATGATAATGTCTGTCGTTGTAGATAACATCAACGTCAACCTGACCTTGAGCGTTCATACCAGAACCCTTTGCTGAAATTACAAAGCTGTCTAGCTTGAGCTTGATGCCGGTTAAACGTGAAATACAGTTAAATACAGCATCAACAGGACCGTTACCGGTACCAGATTCAGTTCTTGTACGTTTACCGATCTTCAGGCGAACTGAAGCTGTAGGAATAATATTCTTACCGCCTGACATTACGTTCAAGCTATCAAGCTCAAACTGAGTGTCCTCTTCCTGCTCATGAGACAGGAATAGTAAAGCTTCTAGATCGTAATCAAAGACCTGACCTTTTCTGTCAGCTAATTTTAAGAATCTTGAATAGATATCATCAAGATCGTATGAACCTTCACGATAACCTAATTTCTCTAAAACAGCCTTGATCATATGACGGCCAGAACGAGCAGTCATATGCATATTGTTCTCTTTGAAACCTACGCTCTGTGGAGTTAAGATTTCGTAAGTGCTCTTGTTCTTTAGAACACCATCCTGGTGAATGCCTGAGCTGTGAGCAAAGGCATTTGAACCTACAATAGCCTTATGGCTTGGAACAGGTTCATTAGTAATACCTGATACTACCTGACTTGCTCTTGCGATGTTCTCAGAGACGATATTAGTGTAAACACCCTTCATGTACTCTTTACGCAACTTCATAGCCATTACAACTTCTTCTAGTGAAGTGTTACCGGCTCTTTCACCTAGACCGTTTACAGTACACTCAATCTGACGAGCGCCTTCCATTACAGCTGACAATGAGTTTGCTGTAGCCATACCAAGATCATTGTGACAGTGAACAGAGATTACTGCCTTGTCGATATTAGGTACTCTGTTATATAGAGTCTTGATGATGCCACCGAATTCATAAGGTAGGGTATAACCTACAGTATCAGGAATGTTAACGGTAGTAGCACCTGCTTTAATAGCGTTTTCAACCATTCTACACAGATGATCAATTGGAGTACGACCTGCGTCCTCACAAGAGAACTCAACATCGTCAGTGTAGTTTCTTGCTCTCTTTACAGCGTGAACAGCCATATCCACGATATCGTCAAAGCTCTTCTTTAACTTGTCATGAACGTGAATATCAGAGGTTGCAATAAAAGTATGAATTCTGTAGTGATCAATACCTTTGAAGGCTTCATAGCAAGCATCGATATCTTTATCTAGAGCTCTTGACAGACCACAAGCTGTTGAAGTCTTTAAAGCTTGTGCAATTTCTCTTACAGACTGTAAATCACCAGGTGATGAAATTGGGAAACCTGCCTCAATAACATCAACACCTAACTGCTCAAGACAAAGAGCAATTTGTAATTTTTGTTTTGCTGAAAGTGACTGCTGTAGTGCCTGTTCGCCATCACGAAGAGTTGTATCAAAAATAATGACTCTATTGTTATCGACTGCCATATTTTTGCCTTACCTTTTTTATACTGAAAAACAATAAATTTGAAACTTTTACAACTTACATCTTTAATTACAAAAAGTATGTAATTGTCTTTGGTGATAGGTATGTTATCACTATGAAATTGTAATAGAAATGATTTTTACAATTTTTGTATATTAAAATATTTAATTTATTGAAAAATAAATAAATTATTTTTCAAACTAATTATAAAATGTAATAAATATAACTAAAATTAACTTTGCAAAAAGTACAAAAGTTGTAAAAGTGAGATTTTGCAATTTGAAAGGATTTTGTAAAAAAGTAGCAAATGAAATTTAACTTATGCACATGTGGTACTTTGTAGAGAATTTTACTTGGCCGTAAAACAAAACAAGCTAGAAATCGTCTTCTAGCTTGTATGAAAAAATAATGCAATTTTAATTAAACAGGGATAGTATCATCATTTTGCATTTGAAAACTTGGTTTCAAATATTTGATAAATGCCGGTTTATTAGTTGAAATTTCAATTGCATTTCTTGCATAAGAAATATGTTTGTATTCGTGCTCTTGAGCTTCATCTATGTAAAATTCTATAATTTTTGACCTAGCTTTTCTTTCACTATCTATGCTTGCTTCATCATATAGATCTGCTAGATCTTCATATGATTCATCAAAAGATAAATCAATTTTGCCTTTTCCAAATTGGACATCAAGATGATTATGATATTTTGCTGGGACTAAAGGTATATCCATTATTATCATCTTTGAAATACAGGCTACCTGTAAAGAGGATATGACATTCTCATATGTAAAACATTGTGATGCGGTCGTATTTGTCATTTTGATAGCAATTTCTTGCTCTTCCTTATCGCCTTTATTAAACATCTCGTAATCATTTATCTTAAATACTTTTTCGTCAGGTGAATGCAAAACGTTAGTTAAGAAGTGAATGTAATTTTCAATAAACGTTTTATTTGGATCTTCAATTTTTCCTAATTTAATAAAATCTAAGAAGTTAAATATAACTAATGGCCAAATCGAACTAGAGTCATCCTTAATAAGCCACTCGAACAGAGAGCGATAAAAAAATTGACGCCTTTCTTGTAGAGCTTCATCATGGATTACTTTTATAACTGTTTTATTGAATTTATCTGTCTTTAGTGTATTCAATACATCTTGTTCTACAGTATTAAATTCATCCTCAGATAAGTAATCTTTGGTGCAGTTTCTTAAAAAGTTAAGCAAGAGTTTTTGATACTCAAAGTAAAACTCTTTGTCGTAGTTAAAGTTAACGTGTTTGAAGAATAGCTTCTCCACTTCTTGAGTAAAGTCAACAGCTGTTGAGCTTAACGAAGGTCTTACATCATAATCATAGCTGTAAGTTGTTTCGTCTTCACCAATCTCAATATCAATATCAGTAAAAGGTTTTCCTAAAATCAAAATGACATTGATGTATTTGTAATAATCATTATTGAAAATTTCAGGGCTCTTTTTTAGAAGACCTTGAGCATTACAAAGCTGCATTTGATCAAAATACTGATCTACAAACACAAAAAAACTAATTTTCTTTTCTAAATCAACAACAGGAGCTTTTTTGTGCAATTCAAAATTCTTTAGAGCATAGTACATTTGATAACCATGGAACATTCCTGAAGCAGTTCCTGTTAGGTATCGTATTGCGTCAATAAGTTTATTTTTTACTTCACTTTTTTTTAAATGGATTTTGTATGTTACTTTCATTTTTTTTCAACAAATTTTAAAGGTATTTTAAGTAGGTGTTTTTTCTTTAAACAAGTAGACTGATATTCTACAATAGACGTTCTAAGGGTAAATGACTTCTAAAGCTTGAAACTGTATTCTTGTTTGTCATTAAAAATTTGAGAGCCCAAACTATACCGGAACGCAATTATCCTCCTGCATCTTTTGGCTTGGCTTTAAGTATTTAGCAAGTGCAGGTTTTTCATTTATCAATATTAAAGCGTTAAGAGCATACTTTATGTATTTTACTTTATGAGTTTCAAGGGTTCGAGTAAACTCACGTGCAATTATTAAACTTGCCTTTTTTTGACTATCAGCAGTCTGTTTAATAAAGAATTCTTCAAATTCCATATAAGAAGGAAAATATGCAATGTCTAAACGTTTCCCTTCAGTTTGACGTATATCAAGATTTTTATGCACTGTAGGTGGTACTAGTGGCAGGTTAATATCAAAAAGACCTGCAACCTGACCTAGTTGTAATGAGTAAATTACATTCTCATAGGTAAACATTTGTTCTGCAGTTGTTTTTAAGATCTTCTCTCCTATCTCTTTTGTTTTATCATCAGCATTTTTAAGATCTGAAGGATCTGGTAATGAAACTACAGTTTCGTCAGGTTTGTACAAATCATGGGTTAAGTAATGTATAAAGTTTTCGATAAAAGATAAGCCCAGATTTTTAACTGACTTGTCCTCAAGGAATTGGAACAAATAAAAGATGACATTTGGAAAGATCAAGTAATTTGCAGAATCACATACCCATTCATTTAAGTTGAAGTAAATGTATTGAGTTCTTTCATGCAAAGCCTCGTCATGAACGACGTTCATGACTGTTTTTAGGAATCTGTCTGTTTTCAGGCTGTTTAAAGCTTCTTCATTTACAGCGTTAAACTCGTCATCAGATAAGTAGTCTTGAGTGCATTTTCTTAAAAGGTCTAAGAGAAGCTTACGATAGTCAAAGAAAAATTCTTTTTCATCATCAAAGTTAACTCTTTTTATAAGAAGACTTTCTACACTGTCATTAAAATCATGTGCAATAGAACTTAATGGAGGTCTTATCTCGTTGTCATAGCTGTAAGTTGTTTTACTCTCGCCTACATCAACTTCTAATTGGTCAAAGATCTTGCCGAAGATGAAAAAGATATTGATGTACTTATAGTACTTGTTGTTGAAAATATCAGGGCTCTTCTTTAAAAGACCGCTTGCAGTGCATAACTGCATTTGATCTAAATACTGATTTAGAATAACCAGAAAGTTCATGTCCTTTTCTTGAGCGGAAATTGGATCTTTAACTCTAAACTCGTAATTGAGTAAATCATAAAACAATTGATAACCGTGGAACATACCAGAAGCAGTGCCTGTAAGGTACTTGATTGCTTCGATGAGCTTATTTTTAATTTCATCTCTTTTTAGGGCAACACTGTAAGTTACTTTCACTTTATTCTCCAATTGTTTTTGCTCTAGTATCGTTGCGTTAAGCTAGTATTTAACTTTTGTACATCATGGCATAAGCAATCTCATTTGCAAGTAAAAATATCTTTTTATATGATCTAGCTAATGAATGAACTTGTGCAGAAAAAAGTTGACCTAATTCTAAATACCTATTTGTAAATGCCAATTCGTAAATACCAATTCGTAATATCTAGGTATAAAAGTAACATCTGCATAAAAGGAAAGTGGAGTATTCAATGAGCAACAAATTTGTAGAAATCAATCCAGACGATTTTAATTACAGTGCTTTTAAGTTAATTGCAAAAGACTGGTTGCAGATCACCGCAAAAGCAGGTGATAGAGTAAACACCATGACCGCATCCTGGGGTGGCGTAGGTCAGATGTGGGGTAAGAATTCAGCCTTTATTTTTATCAGACCACAGCGTTTTACTAAGACTTTAGTAGATAAGTCTGACGTATTAACTTTACAGGTATTACCTGAGTCACTTCGTAAGACCAATTCATATTTTGGCAGAGTAACTGGTTTTGATGAGGACAAAATCAAAGCTTCAGGTGTAACTGTTCTATCAGAAGGTGAACATGTTTACTTTGATGAGAGTGATGTGGTTCTATTCTGTCGCAAGATGTATGCTCAAGAGCTGAATAAAGAGAGCTTTATTGATAAGAGCAATATCGACAAATGGTATCCACAAAGTGACTACCACACCATGTACGTTGTAGCTATTGAAAAACTGTTAGTATCTGAGAACTTCAAGAAAGCTCACAACCTCTAATCAGCTTTCATCATTCCTGTATTTCATTATTACAGCATTTCTATTAAGGCAGAACGTAGTTTCTGCCTTAGTCAAAATCGCAATTTTTGTTTTCTGAAAATTAAAGATTGCGAAGTAAATCACATTTATGTATAATTGCGCAACATTTTTTGAGGCGTGTCTAATTTAAGGTTGAGCCGCGGGTTTTAGGCTCATGTGCGTGTGTCTGTAAAGTATTAAAAATCTAATATCTATCTATAGAGCATGTCGTTAAGATAAGACGCTCCTCTTATTCAGGAGCATAAATGTCAGATATTAAAGAAAAAGATATCACTACCACTGTAGGCGGTGAGGAAAGCTTATTAGTTAAAGAAGCAGAAAAGTTAACTGATACTGAGTTAACTGATGAGACTGATGAAAACATTGTTACCTTTGACGATTTAGGTCTGTCAAAGGAAGTTTTAAAAGCAGTTCACGATTTAGGCTTTGAATCTCCTACTCCTATTCAAGAAAGATCAATCCCTGTAGTTTTAGAAGGCAGAGATATGATTGGTCAGGCTCAGACCGGTACTGGTAAAACAGCTGCTTTCTCTTTACCAATCCTTTCAAAGTTAGATTGTAAAGAGCAGTGCATCCAGGCTTTAGTTTTAGAGCCAACTAGAGAGCTTGCAATTCAGGTTGCTGAAGCTTGTCAGCAATTTTCAAAGTATTTAAAGAACTTTAGAGTAGCACCTATCTATGGTGGCGCTTCATATGAGAATCAGATCCGCTCATTACGTCACGGTGCACAGATTGTAGTTGCAACTCCAGGTCGTTTAATCGATTTAATCGAGCGCGGTAAGGTTGATTTATCAAACTTAACCCATATGGTTATCGATGAAGCTGATGAAATGTTACGTATGGGCTTTATTGATGATGTTGACTGGATTTTAAGCAACACTCCAGAAACTCGTCAGACAGCTCTGTTCTCAGCAACCATGCCACCTGTGATTGCTCGTATTGCAAAGAATCACTTAAAAGATCCTGCTGATGTTCGCATTGAGTCAAAGACTACAACAGCTACTACAGTTCATCAGCGTTACTGGATTGCATCAGGAGCTCATAAGATTGATGCAATGACCAGAATCTTAGAAGTTGAAAACTATGATGCTGTAATCGTGTTCGTACGTACTAAGACCGATGCTGAAGACGTATCAAATCGTTTAATGGCAAGAGGTTTTGCTTGTGCAGCTTTACACGGTGATATTCCACAGCGTCAGCGTGAAAAGATCATCGAAAGATTAAAGAAAGGTCAGTTAGATATCATTATCGCAACTGATGTGGCAGCTCGTGGTCTAGACGTAGACAGAATTACTCACGTATTCAACTACGACATTCCATATGATGCCGAGTCATATGTGCACAGAATTGGTAGAACCGGTCGTGCTGGCAGAACTGGTGAGGCAATCTTATTCGTATCTCCTCGTGAAAGAAGAGCATTACGTCTTATTGAGCGCGTAACCGGTCAGAAGATCGAGCCTATGCAGATGCCTTCAATTGCAGATGTTAACAAGGCAAGATTAGAGAACTTTAAGAATCAGGTTTTACAGACCATCGAAGAAGGCGGTCTTGAGACTTATGAGGAAGTTATCTCAGAGTTACTGTCAGATGACGCAATCGAAGTTGAAACTCTATGTGCTGCTTTAGCTAAGATGGTACAGAAAGACGGTACCTTATTATTAGATGACAGCAAGCCAGAACCACGCATGAGAACCTTTGACGATGACAATCGTTCAGAGAGAGGCGAGCGTGGCGACAGAAGAGAAAGAAAACCATTCCCAACAGCAGAGGCTGCTCCATTACGTGAGTTCCCTGATATGGCAATGGTAAGATTCCGTGTTGCTGTTGGCCGTAAGGATGGCGTAAAGCCAGGTCAGATCGTAGGCGCAATTGCTAACGAGGGTAACATCGAGTCTAAGTACATCGGTGAAATCTCAATTTTTGATACCTTTACTACCGTTGACTTACCTGATGGTATGCCAAAGGACACCATGCATATTCTGTCTCAGGCAAGAGTATGTGGCAGACCTTTAGATTTACGTATCTATACTGCTGAACCACCTCGTTCTAGAGGTGGTAGAGATGGTGGCAGAAGAGACAGACCATTTAACCGTGATCGTGATTTTGACAGACAGGGTCAAAACTCAGGTCGTGATTTTAGAAAGTTTGAAGGTGAAAGACGTTCATCACGTTCAGGTGGCAGAAGACGTCCTGATTTTGGTGGCTTCGATAAGAGATCATCTTCAAGAAAGGGTAATGACAAGGGAGGTTTCCGCAGTTCTTACTCAGGTCGTCGTGAAGGCTTTTAAGATTTAATCTCCACAACAGAGCCTTGCTTGCAAGGCTCAACCTATAGTTACAAAAAATCCAGACTGTAGTCTGGATTTTTTACAGGTTAAGTTTTCTCTACAAAACTAAGCTAAACGTTTTAGCTTTGCCATATAGAATCCATCAAACCCAGATGATGGCATGATGTGCTTATCCTCAATAAGTTCAAACTTACCTTCATTCTCTTTTAAGAAAGTTGCAATCTGATCTTCATTTTCAGATGGCATGATTGAACAGGTTGAGTAAACCACAATACCGCCAACTTTAGCCATTTTGCTGTAACGGTTTAGAATGTCTTTTTGAGTGTTTCTGATATCATTTAAATGCTCACGACCGTCACGCCATTTTGAATCAGGCATACGTCTGATTACACCAGTACCTGAACAAGGAGCATCAATTAACACTCTGTCAGCAGTTTCATACATTCTCTTGATAACTTTAGTTGAATCGATAACTCTAGGCTCGATGTTAAAAGCACCTGCTCTTTTAGCTCTCTTCTTTAAGTCATCAAGTTTCCACTGCTCGGTATCCATCGCAATGATGACACCTTTACCTTCCATGGAAGCTGCTAACTGTAAAGTTTTACCGCCAGAGCCTGCGCAAGCGTCGATAACTCTCTCACCAGGTTTTGCTTCAACAAAAGAGCCAATTTGCTGTGAGCCTGCGTCTTGCTGTTCAAATCTACCTTCTTTAAAAGCTTTAGTTCTAAATAAAGCAGAATTTGAGGTAACCTCAAGTGCAGTTGGAACACCGGCTACAGATTTAGTTACTACGCCTTCTTCAGAGAGGGCATGAGCTAATTCATCGCGAGTACCTTTTAAGGTATTAGTTCTAATGAATCTTTTAGCTTCTTGACCTAAAGCATGACGCTCTTCGTCCCATTTGCCTTTTAATTCAGAAGCTCCTAGCTCCTGTAACCATAAAGGGCAACCGTCATTGTACATAGGCTCATCTTTAGCCTGAGCTATACGTTTTTTAAGACCACGTCTATCAAAGCCTTCTTCACCTTCTAATTCAGGTAAAGGCCAGTCTCTGTAAGCACAGAATGAGAAGGTTAAACGACCTACGTGTCTTTCAAAATCTGAAGGTCTCTTTAAATTTGCAACAAAGGCAAATAAAGATAAGCGTGAGAACATGAAGTTAATCTGCTTAATTAAGAAGCCCTGCTCAACAGGATCGATCTTAACTTTGTTAAACCAGTAGGCATAAGCTCTATCTAGAGAGTTATGCATTACTAAAACATCCTCAAGAATTGAGTTTACCAATCTTAACTGAAAAGCAGAAAAGCCCTTGCGACGCACAAACTCTACATGCTCATCATGAGCTTTGAATTTGCTCTCTTCTCTAGTCTTGTTTTTATTATCATAACGAGACTTGAAAGGACGCTTTTCTTTTGAGAATCTTTCAGTCTTTTCCTCATCACCTTTCTTAAATGATTTTCTTTTAAAATCTCCATTACGGCTAAAGTTAGGCTTTTTTGAAAATTCCTTTTTAGCGCCATCTTTTTTTACGAAAGGCTTTTTAGAAAAGCTTTTTTGTTCAAATGTCATATAGACCTCATTTCTTCAAAGTGCCTTTTTTACTCTTTACCCCATAACCTGATTGCTTTAAGGTAAAACCCTCACGGTTGACCCAAACATCAAGTCCATTTCTGACATTGCCTGCGACAATGGCAGCAGCTAACGAGGCACTTTTAAATTTCAAATCTTTAGTGAATACAAAGCAGTTATTCTCAGGATCAAGTTTTAATGATCCGTCTGACAGCAGTTTTTCTCTTTGCTCATCAACGTGTTCTGGAGTAGATGACACGTGTTCTAATACAGCCTGTGATCCTTTGGTTACCACAAAATAAGGTTTTGATCTGGTGCCTTCTGGATAGCCTTTTGCTGTAAGGTTTTTAATAGAAAAAGTGTAGAGTTCATGTTCACCTAAAGGCGCAGTATGCTTTAAAAGACCTTTTAACGCCACTAATTGAGTGTAAATCTCAATTGGAATAATGGCATGGGTCCTTTTGCCTTTTTCGTCAGTAATAAAGTGAACTTCTCTATCTGCCATGCTTCATATTTCTAATACAAATAATGGCATATTTTAACATTAAAAAAGGCTGCATTTTGTGCAGCCTTATAAGATCTAAACTTTTTATTACTGACGGTAAGTCTTTAGGAAGTGCTCCAATCTATCACAAGCATCATTGATGATGTCAATTGAAGGTAAGAACACAACTCTAAAGTGGTTTGGCTCAGGCCAGTTAAAGCCGGTACCCTGAACAATCAGCATTTTTTCTTGCTTTAGTAAGTCCATAGCAAATTTCTGATCGTCCTTGATATTGAACTTCTTATCAAGCTTAGGGAACATATACAGAGCGCCGTGTGGCTTTACTACAGTAATACCATCAATAGCACTTAATCTTTCGTACATGGCTGTTCTTTGCTGATACAAACGACCACCAGGAATGATAAGCTCGTTGATACTCTGATATCCGCCTAAAGCTGTCTGAATAGCATGCTGTAGAGGTACGTTTGCACATAAACGCATTGCCATCATAAGCTTGATGCCATCAACAAAGCCCTTATTACGTTTTTCAGGACCTGTAATTAAGATCCAACCCATTCTGAAACCGCAAGCTCTGTATACTTTTGACAGACCGTTGAAGGTAACAACAGTTACATCATCAGCTAAAGTACAGATACTTCTGTGTGCTACATCATCGTATAAGATCTTGTCATAAATTTCGTCAGCGAAGATTACAAGATCATTCTGTCTTGCAAACTCTACGATCTCTTGCAAAAGAGGAGTAGGGTATACAGCACCAGTAGGGTTATTAGGATTGATAAGAACGATACCTACTGTTCTTGAGGTAACTTTCTTTTTCATATCCTCAATATCTGGATACCAGTTAGCCTGTTCATCGCACATGTAGTGAACAGCTTTACCGCCAGCTAGGTTAATAGCAGCAGTCCATAATGGGTAATCAGGAGCTGGTACTAAAACTTCATCACCGTTGTTTAACAGTGCATTCATAGTCATAGTAATAAGCTCTGAAGCGCCGTTGCCGATAAAGATATCGTCAGCATCGACGTTCTTCATACCCTTTTGCTGGTAGTACTGCGCGATGGCTTTACGGGCTGGAAAAATACCATTTGATTCGCAGTATCCTTGAGAATTAGGTAGAGAACGGATAACATCGCGAACCACCTCTTCAGGCGCCTCAAAACCAAAGGTCGCAGTGTTTCCAATGTTAAGTTTTAAGATCCTCTGACCTTCCTCTTCCATACGAAGAGCTTCTTGATGTATCTTGCCTCTAATGTCGTAACAGACATTATCGAGCTTATGAGATTTTTGTAATAATTTCATATTTCACCCGTTTAAAAAAATTACTAAGTTTGGTTTTGAGTGTTTAGGATTGTACTACAAATAACTTAAGTTCACTAATAATTTAGACTTTTTGAAATTCTTTATTCTTTGTAGGCTACAATCGGTTAGGTCGTTTTGAGAGGTTTGTGATGATCTTGAATGGGAATAAAGACTGTTTTAAGTCGATTTTAAAAGGTGAGTACATAGACAAGTCTATGCTCATATCCTATACCAATAGCTGTCTTTATGCTCCTGCAAATAAATTCATTTGTGTTTCAAGACCGCGTGGTTTTGGAAAGACATATGTAGCTCACATGCTTACAGCCTATTATTCTAAAGGTTGTGATTCACATGATCTCTTTTCTAATCTAGCGATCTCAAAAGAAGAAAGCTACGAAAAGTATATCAATAAGTTCAATGTGATAACTCTTGATATACAGGCGATGATTGCTCTAAATCAAGGTGTAAAGGGAGTTGTCAATTTTATACAAAAGACAATATGCAAAGAATTAGCTGATGTCTTTTGTGATGTTCCATTTTCCAAAGACAACCTTGTTGAAGCTATATTCAATATCTATAGCAAAACAGGTCAAAGGATTATCTTTATAATCGATGACTATGATTTCCTGTTTCTTAAATATGCTGATGAAAAAGAAGAAATCTTCGCCTACTTTAATCTATTAAGAGGTTTGTTTAAAGGAGCAATTGGTGATAGCGCAGTGGCTTTAGCTTATTTGACTGGAGTTATTCCAATTGGTCGCTATGAATCACAGACAAGCTTGAATAACTTTGATTTGATCTCAATGTTGAATACCTACAGATTAGGAAAATTTGTAGGATTTACAGGTGAAGAAGTAGCAACTCTTTGCCAAAATCATGATATCGATTTTGAAAAAGCAAAGTGTTGGTTTGGAGGATATCATCTAGATGGTCATGAGGTTTTTAATCCACGCTCAATCATGACTTTGATGAGAACAGGAATTTATCAAAGTCAGTTTAATGAAACAGATCCATCTTGTCTAATTAAAGCAAAAATATCTTTGTTTACGGGCTTGGAAGAAGATCTTAGGTCTTTAGCAAATGGTAACCCTCTAAAAGGCATCGATATTACACGTTTCAATAATGGAAATTCAGTTTTCAGTAACAAAGATTCAGTTATTGTTTATTTAATTCATCTAGGTTATTTGGCCTATAACTTAGAACAATACGAAGTGTTTATTCCAAATGAGGATTGCAAAAGAAAGATTATAAAAATCTTAGAAGACTAGTCTGAAGTGTAGATTTTAGAAAAAAGCGGAATTTAGTAAAAAATGTCAAAAATTAACTTTTTGATAATCAAATAAAAAATCAATTCTATTCCCAAAACTTTAAAATTTTTTAATTTTTGGGAATAGAAAGTAAAAATTATAAATTAGAAGTCAACACCCATAACTTTTTCATCATAAATCTGTTCTAGAACGTATCTTTCATATCCTAAATGAGGAGAAGCAATCTTGTGATACTTTACAAGATCTCTAGTTCTCTGATCGTAAGAAATAGCATTGGTGTAGAACACGAATGGAACTCTTACACCTGATTTTGTACGCATAAAGCCCATTAGGTTAGAAACGTTTTGTAAGGTACCAGTTTTAGCTGTTACGTTTTTACCTAAAGGAGGATTTCTTGTAGAAGCTCTCCAATGTAAGGTACCTGATTCATCAGCTACAGGAAGCAACTTAATAAAGTGGATCTTGTCATCATTTAAGTTGATGAACTGTAAGATCTCTAACATCTTGTGAGGTGTTACTAGGTTGTGTGGTGACAGACCGTTACCATCTACAAGATAGCTGTTACCTAAATCGATATTTGCATACTGCTTTAATACAGCTCGCAGAGCTTTAGTGGTTCTGCTATAGGTTGCAGGTAACTTGTAGTATTCTGCTGCAACAGTTTTGGCAATAGCATCAGCATAGAGGTTATTAGAACGATGTAGCATGTACTTTGCTAATTCATCTAATGGAGCTGATTCAATAACACCAATAGTGGTGTAGCCAGGCTGTGGAGCGCGAGCTAATTTAATTGAATTAAAGGAAATCTTCTTTTCATTAAAGATAATGTTTGTCCAATCTACAGCCCACTGATCAGGATCTGAAACAGACAGTGATAAAGGCCATGGTTGATTCTTTTCAAGAACAGGTACACAACCTGTGATGTGGTACTGATTCTTCATATAAAGATCAGCTTCAAGTTCACAGTTACCACCGTAATTAGAAGGAGATACACCTACAGCATCAGAGGTTAGAGTAATCGGACTGCCGGCTGCTAGCTTAGGAGTTGCAACATTACCTATGCCATTAGGTTGAAGCTGAGCGAACACACAGTTTCTGTTGATGATGGCTGAACCTGCTGGAGCTGTAAAGCAAACTGGAGTGTCATCCCAAGACCAGCCTGAACCTTTTGACAAACCACCAAAACGGCTTACATCAAGAATAATGTCACCGGCGATATTTTTAACTCCAGCTTTGGAAAGAGAATTTACTAAAGTTCTAAAAGACTTAGTAGTAAAGCTAGGATCGCCTACAAACTTAATTAAAACATTACCGTGTAGTGTTCCGTTCTGATCTGTAGCAACTTTGCCTTGAGCATCAGCATTATTTGCTGCAACCTCAAGAGTGGTCTTAAAAGTGTAGTCATGACCTAAATAAAGAATAGCAGCAAGACCTGTAACAACTTTTAGTGTTGAAGCAGGATGCATAAAGGTATCAACGTTCTGACCATAAATCTTGTTGTCATTTGGCTTTAAATAAGCAACACCAACTTCTGATCCTGGAATTGGATTAGGAGTTGCAACAATAGCTGAGGATACAGATGAATATAAAAATAGAGGAATTGCGAAAAATTTTATGAATTTGTTTTTTATAAATTTGTTCATTTTAGATAGTGCGTTATATGTAATTTTTAAGTTGAGAAATTATACAACTATATGAGCATTACGTGTACAGATACGTGCACAAGAGTTCTCATGAGTAAAGCAAAGTATGAAACAGCTCTAAAATACACTGCAAAAATCGGTTATGCCTGATTAAATTTAGCCATTTTGTCATGATCTTTTGGTTAAAGTTATGAAAAGCGTGTGTTTACGTAACAAATGCTGATAACAAAAAGCTGAGCTATTCGTAAAATATGATAAAATCTGCGCAATAAATCTATGACGCATTTTGCGTTTAAAGGAGAATATTCATGATTATTGAACCTAAGGCACGTGGTTTTATTTGTGTTACCACTCATCCTACAGGCTGTGATGCTAACGTTTTAGAGCAGATTAACCTAGTTAAGAAAAAGGGTAAGGTAGAAAATGGTCCTAAGAAAGTACTAGTTATTGGTGCTTCAACAGGTTATGGTTTAGCTTCACGTATTAGCGCAGCTTTCGGTTCAGGTGCAGCTACAATTGGCGTATTCTTTGAAAAGCCTGGTACCGCTAAGAGACCTGGTACAGCAGGCTGGTACAACACAGCAGCTTTTACAAAGTATGCTAAAGAAGCAGGTTTATACGCACACAACGTTAATGCTGATGCTTTCTCTAATGAGTGCCGTGATAAGGTAATCGAGATCATCAAGCGTGATTTAGGTCAGGTAGATTTAGTTGTTTACTCTCTTGCAGCTCCTGTAAGAAAGATGCCAGATACTGGTGAAGTTGTAAGATCATCATTAAAGCCAATCGGTCAGACTTACACTTCAACTGCTATTGATACTAACAAGAACGAGATCATTACCTCATCATTAGAGCCTGCAACTCAAGAAGAGATCGACAATACTGTAAAAGTAATGGGCGGTCAGGATTGGGAGTTATGGATTGAAGCTCTAAAGAATGCGGGTGTTTTAGCTGACGGTTGCAAGACTGTAGCTTACAGCTATATCGGTACAGAGATCACTTGGCCAATCTACTGGCACGGTGCTTTAGGTAAGGCAAAAGAAGATCTTGATAGAGCAGCAAAGGCTAACGAGCAGCGTTTAGCTTCATTACACGGTGATGCACGCGTTGCTGTATTAAAGAGTGTTGTAACTCAGGCTTCTTCAGCTATTCCTGTAATGCCTTTATACATCTCAATGTGCTTTAAGATCATGCGTGAGCAGGGTATCTACGAGTCAGTAATTGAGCACATTTACAGATTATTTGCTACAACCTTATACGGCAATCAGGCTGAGGTAGATGCTGAAGGTCGTTTACGTATGGATTCATGGGAATTACGTGATTCTGTACAGAACAAGTGCAAAGAGTTATGGCCACAGGTTACAACTGAGAACCTATTTGAGAAAACTGATTATGCTGATTACAAGAAGCAGTTCTTACAGCTATTCGGCTTTGAGGTTCCTGGCGTAGATTACACTAAGGATGTAAATCCTGAAGTTGCAATTGATAATTTAGATAACCTTGTAGGTTAATAAAAACTTACATCGTATCAATAAAAATTCCGCTATCACGAAAATGATAACGGAATTTTTTTTATCCACATAGCTTTGAGAACGTAGTCTCAAAGCTCTATTAAATTAAGCTTTGATATGGCTCTTATATGCTGTAATAGTGTTCTGCATTAAAGTTGCAATAGTCATAGGACCTACACCACCTGGTACTGGGGTGATGAAAGCAGCATGTTCTTTAGCCTTTTCAAAGTCAACGTCACCGCATAACTTTCCATCAGGCATACGGTTAATACCTACATCAATTACGGTAGCACCATCTTTAATTAGGTCACCATCTAAGAACTTTGGTTTGCCTACAGCTACAACCACGATATCAGCATTCTTGATTAACATCTTCTGATCATCTGGCTTTGAGAAACGATGTGTTACTGTAGTAGTGCAACCTGCTAGTAACAGCTCTAAAGCCATAGGACGACCAACGATATTTGAGGCACCAACAACTACAGCATTTAAACCTTTAAGATCTTCACCTAAGGTCTTGTGTAATAAGGTCATAACACCGTGTGGAGTGCAAGCACAGATATAAGGAATTCTCTGTACTAATCTACCTACGTTGTATGGGTGGAAGCCGTCAACATCTTTTGAAGCACTGATCTTTTCAACAATGCTTGATTCATCTAAGTGTTTTGGTAATGGGAACTGAACTAAGATGCCATCAACTTCATCGTTGTTGTTAAGATCATCGATGATTTTATCTAATTCTTCTTGAGTAGTTGTTTCAGGAAGATCATAGGCAAAAGATTTGATACCAACTTCTTCACATGCCTTACGCTTATTTCTTACGTAAACCTGAGAAGCAGGATCTGAACCTACAAGCACTACTGCAAGACCAGGCTGTCTGTTGCCTTTAGCTATGCTTGCATCAACAACTTGACGAAGCTCAGCTCTTAGTTCTTTTGCAATACCTTTACCATCAATAATCTGTGCTGACATTAGTTATTCTCCACTGCACTGTTGTTATTTGTCTGTTCTGTAGGTTCTACAGTTGTAGAAGCTTCTGTAGAAACTTCAGTTGTAGCTTGTGCACTATTATCCTCAACATAATAGCTGATGCCACTGAACAGCATACGTGCACTAATTATAAACAAAGCTACAGCAAAGATTCTCTTTAATGTGGTTGGCTTGATATTTTTACCAATATTGACACCTAATGGTGCGCAGAAGTAAGAAACAGGTACTACACAGATAGCTGCAAGGACATTAACTAAGCCAAAAGTGCCGATTGGTGCATGATCTGGAGTTGTATTTGTTAGCAACATTAAGATTGCGCCAGGTACACATACAAATAAAGATACAGCTGATGAAGTGCCAATTGCTTTATGTGGAGGTACAGAGCAAGCATTTAAAATAGGTACTGTTAAAGTGCCACCGCCAATGCCTAGCATTGATGAGAAGCAAGCAATGCAAAAGGCGATAACTGATTGGCCTGCTTTACCTGGTAATGAATCAAAAGCAGGTTTTGCTTTTGCTCTAAATAGAGTATTGATTGAATTTAAAATCATTACTCCACCAAAGAGTAAGGTTAACCATGCGCCACCTAAGAACTTAGATACTAGGATGCCTACAACTACACCAATAAGCATAAATACTGACCAACTTCTGATTACAGCCATATCAGTATTGCCTTTCTTATTCTGAGAGAGAGCTGCTGAAATAGAAGTAGGGATCATGCATAAAAGAGAGGTGCCTGTTGCAACTAAGATGGCAATATTAGGATCTACTTTAAAGAAGAGGGTAAATACAAAGTAGAAGCATGGTACGAAGATGATGCCACCACCGATACCTAAAAGACCTGCTAGAAAGCCAGCTACTACGCCACAGCATAAAAGCATGCCGATGGTAATAGCTAATTCATATAAAGGAATACCAAGAATCATTCTATTCACCATAAAAAAATAAGTGAGCTAATTTTAGCAAAATTAAGATAGGTGAACTTAACTATATGGATTTTTTGTAAAAATGAACCAAGATATGTCAGAGAAATGTCTGAAAATAAAAAGTGATAAATAAGCCATTGCTCAGATCTTTAAAAGGAAAATGTAAAAAAATTCGAGAAAATTGTTAAAAATTCGTTGACGATAGGGGAGTCCTCCTGTATTATATGCACCGTTAAATCACTTCACCTCACTGAAGTGTGGTTGGAACAACAGGTTAAGACCTATTTATCCAGCAACTTGCGTCCTTAGCTCAGTTGGATAGAGCAACAGCCTTCTAAGCTGTGGGTCAGAGGTTCGATTCCTCTAGGACGCGCCAGTTCGAATTGATTTAACAATGTTTCCGATGGTGGCTATAGCTCAGTTGGTAGAGTCCCGGATTGTGATTCCGGTTGTCAAGGGTTCGAGCCCCTTTAGCCACCCCATCTGAAACCTCTCAAAATGCGGGAGTGGCGAAATTGGTAGACGCACCAGATTTAGGTTCTGGCGCCTTCGGTGTAAGGGTTCGAGTCCCTTCTCCCGCACCACTTTAATTGTTTCCCTTCAAATTTTTTTTCTAATTTTTCTTTATTTTTTATACTATTTTCTGCATAATCTATAAGTTAGCATTAAATTTGTGTTGCTACACTTTCTTCTAATTCTACTGATGACATTGTTTTCTGTATTTTAGTTGTCAACTTGTTAATAAATCTAAGCATAATAATCTTAACTTATATCGATTAGGAAAAATATAATGTTTCCAACAAAAGAAAACCTTACCATTGAATTTAAGGATGACTCCAGGGATTCTTATAATTTTGATGACATTATTAGGGAGTGTGTTGGATTAACAAATGCTGAAGGTGGTTTTGTTTTCTGCGGTATTAAAGATAATGGTGAAGTTATAGGCTCAAAGGTAGCTTTAAAAAAAGGAATCGATGGAATCAAATACGAAATTAGAGCCAAAACAAGACCAAGTATTGATACAGATGTAGAGATAATAGAGTTCAAAGAGAACTGCTATGTTGTTAAAATTTCTGTACCAAGATCGCAGACTGCTACGTGTACTTCCAAAGGTGCATATGTAAAAAGAGCTCTTAACTCAAGAGGTGAACCAGAGATCTTTGCTATGGACGTTGATGCAATTATTAATACTGTCGGAAGAATAGGAACTAGAGATTTAACAGCTCAGACTCTTACAGGACTGACTATTAAAGATATTGATCTAAAACTAGTCAAACTCGTTGCCGATGATATAAGAAAATCAAGCATATTAGAATCAGATATTCACATCTTTTCTCAAGATCCTTTAGATATATTAAAAACTTTAGGATTGATCAACAGCAGGAGCGGAGAGCCTAATATTGCGTGTCTATTGCTGTTCGGTTTTGAAGATTCAATTATAGACATGCTTCCAAATCATTTCGTCCAGTATCAAGTTTTTGTTGGAGACGGAAATGAACTTGTACGAAATGAGAAGTTTACGATGCCTATAGCAGCGTTGCTTCCTCATCTTTTGGAAATGCCTGAATTGAACCAAAAGACTAACGAGCTAATTGTTAATGGAAGAAGTTTAGTTATTCCAGAATATGCAAAAAACAGTGTTAGAGAAAGTATAGCTAATGCAATGAACCATAGGGATTACACTCTTCATTCTGGAATTCAAATTCAAGTTTATCCTCAAGAGCTTATTGTATGTAGTGCAGGCGGTTTTGTTTCAGGAATAAATATCAATAATTTGCTTCATACACCTCCAACTCCAAGAAACAGAAGATTAAATGATGCCATGACAAAATTAAAACTGGTGGAGTCATCAGGTAGAGGTATAGATACAATTTATTACTGGCAAGCAAAATACGGAAGACCAGCTCCTGATTATTCAATGAGTGATAATTCTAAAGTTGAGGTTGTTCTTGCTGGTGGTACAGCTAATTTGGATTTTGTCCAAGAAATGATATCTACTGACGTAAAAGATGTTAGTCAGATGATGATATTAAATTCTTTATTCTTAAAGAACGTGCTTTCTCTAAGTGAGCTTGCAAAGATCGTTCAGTTGAATGAATCCAGAACTAAGACAATACTAACAACCATGATCAACAAAAAATTGATCAACGCTATTGGTCCTCAACAGGATACTTTTGTTTTATACAACAAAAAGGAAAAAAATAAAAAATTATCAAGAGTAGAAACAGAATCTGCCAAGTCAATCATTATTGAAAAATTAGAAATCACAAATGGTCTTACAAAATCTGAATTATCAAAAGAGCTTTCTCTTTCTGAATCCCAGATCTACAGACTTTTAAGTGCCTTAAATAAAGAAAACAAGATCGAGCTTGATAGGTTATCAAAAGCTTGGAAATTGAAAAAATAAGCTGACTGATATGTGCCTTTGTACTCAATATATTTAAAGTCAGATTACGAATAATTATTCGTAATTACGAATAATCCGCTGTGTCAAAAATATCTTTATAAAACAAACAAATAACCCAGATTACGAATAATTATTCGTAATTACGAATAATCTGCTATATCAAAAATATCTTTAAAAAACAAACAAATAACCTAGATTACAAATAATTATTCGTAATCACAAAAAAAATAATGTCAATAATTTCTATTTTTGTAAAAAATCCTTATTAAACAATAAGATCCTTTTATCTTTTGAAGATAAATACCGTCTTTTATCTTCAAAGTCAGATTACGAATAATTATTCGTAATTACGAATAATTTTAAAATTATAAAAAAGCTTATAAAACAAATAAATAAGTCAAATTACGGATAATTATTCGTAATCACGAATTGATTTAGACTCTTTTATTGAGCTCTGACAGATCGATCTTGTAGATGGAGTCTTCCTCTTTAATTTCTTGCTTCAAAAACATGACCATGTAAATTGGAGCGTAAGTCAGTTTGCCTTCAACCCTCAAATTCGTGTTATTAAAGATCACTGCTTTATTTAGTTTGAATTCTTCACAATCCATTATATTAGAAAGAGCTCTGTGGACTTTGTAATCTTTACCAGACTTAACTTCTATAGGAAGCACTTCACCATCAGTTTCGATTACAAAATCAAGTTCTCCTCTTTTCTTATTGTTGTAGTAGTAAAGATCGTGTCCACTAGCGGTTAATTCTTGAGCTATAAAGTTCTCAAAGATTGCGCCATAGTTTAATTTGTCATCTCCGCTAATGATTTTTAGTTGAATTCCTTGAGAGTACTCTGATGCTAAAAGTCCTACGTCACTCATGAACAATTTGAATAGACTTCTTGATTTTGATAATTTTAAGGGGATCTTTGGTGTTTCTACGTTGTAAACTGGTAAAGCGACACCTGCGTCTTTCAACCAGAGAAAGCTATTTTCATATCTATCAAACTTGACTCCTGATTTGATATCTTTGATTATAAAGCGTTTGTTTTGACTGTTAAGTTGAGGTGCTATTAGATCAAAGATCTGAGCTATTGCGAGCTTATTGTTCTTGTCATATTGCGTAATGTCTTTTTTATAGAGATTAACAATTTGCTTTTGTATATCTATTACTTCATTAAGGTTGTTCGTTTCGATGTACCTGTTTACAGCAGCAGGCATACCTCCTACCACTAGGTAAACTCTAAACAGTTCCATCATTTTCTGATGGATAAAATCATCAACAGGCTTTTTTTCCTTAAAAGATGTTTCAAGACTATCTAGGATGCTTGTGTTTAGTCCGAGATTCAATGCAAATTCTCTAAATGTTAGAGGGAACATCCTTTTTATAGTAAGGTAGCCTACCGGTACTGATCTTGTAATGCAAAAAGAACTTTCTAAATAAGAACCTGAGAGTATGTATCTATATGAACCTTCGTCAACAAGAAACTTAATGTAGGTGACAACTTCAGGACAAAGTTGCACCTCGTCAAAGAAGAAAAGCGTCTCTCCTTTAATGAATTCTTTTTCAGTTAATAGAGATAGCCTTGCTAGTAGATCTTTAGCTCCATTGAGCTTTTTAAATATCAGGGCTGCTTCAGGCCGTTTTTCAAAATTGATTTCAATGAAAGACTTGAATCTTGTGCCAAACGCTCTAATAGAGTAGGTTTTACCGACTTTGCGAGCACCTTCAATTAGTAAAGCTGTATTTGATGTATCAAAATGGTGGATTAAAATTTGATCTATAGTTCTTGTCAGCATTGTAAGAGCTCTTAACAGTTGGTTTTATCTAGATCATAGATATAATAATGCCAATTATCCAACTAAAAATAACCTAAAATTGTCCATTTTTCCAACTTAATTAAGCTTAATTTTGCCTCTTTTCCAACATTTTAAGAAAATGAGGTATACAAAAGCACAGCGAAGTCACTGACAACATGTGGTCTGAGAACGTGTTTTTAAAGCTCTTTTTGGCTATCTGAAAATAAAACTCATCACTAAAAAATACCCTTTAAAAAGCTTGAAGTGACCACACTTGTATAAGTGTGAAAAGAGAATAAAGGGATTGCAAGAAGAAGCAATCCGAGGAGCTTTTATGAAGAACATGAATAACAGCAATAAGAATATGTTAGCAAGAGTTAATAGTGGTTTTAATAAGAACTTTGCACCTACATTGTTTGATTTCTTCAGCCGTCCATTAGCAGACTTTGACAATATGTTTACTCCAATGGCAACAGACAATGCTCGTGTAGATATTAAAGATTTAGGTGATCGTTATCAGTTAAAGGCTGATATGCCAGGTGTAAAGAAAGAAGACATCAAGGTTGATTTTGAGAATGGCGATTTGACCATCAGAGCTGATCATCATAAAGAGTGCAACAAAAAAGATGAGTTTGGCTTCATGGTTCATGAGCGTTCAGAAGGTACCTACGAGCGTAGCTTCCACTTTGATGACGCTGATCCAAAAGATATTACAGCAGCCTATGCAAATGGTGAGTTGGATATCTGCTTGATGAAAGCAAAAGATGCTAAGACTTCAACTTCAATCAAGATCCACTAATTAGGGATTTTTAAAGAAAGACCATTAAATACACGGCAAACAATAATTGGCATGTATTTAATCAATGATAACAAAGATAAAAGAATAGAAAACAATTAGAGTAAGGAGGCTAAGCCTCCTTACTGAGAGATAAAGATTGCATTGAGAGCAATCAAAGGAGTTTATTATGAAGAACATGAATAACAACAAGAACATGATGATGACTCGTGGCAATAACTTTGAACCTGCATTTGCTCCAACCTTATTTGATTTCTTCAGCCGTCCATTAGCAGACTTTGACAATATGTTTACTCCAATGGCAACAGACAATGCTCGTGTAGATATTAAAGATTTAGGTGACCGTTATCAGTTAAAGGCTGATATGCCAGGTGTAAAGAAAGAAGACATCAAGGTTGATTTTGAGAATGGTGATTTGACCATCAGAGCTGATCATCATAAAGAGTGCAACAAGAAAGATGAGTTTGGCTTCATGGTTCATGAGCGTTCAGAAGGTACTTACGAGCGTAACTTCCATTTTGAAGATGTTGATCCAAAAGATATTACAGCAGCCTATGCAAATGGTGAGTTGGATATCTGCTTGATGAAAGCAAAAGATGCTAAGACTTCAACTTCAATCAAGATCCACTAATTAAAAGTGCTAGCTTTTAAGGCTTAGTCTTATAACCGCAAAACACAATAGTTTACTCTCATAAATAAAAAGGGCAGAGCCACGAGGCTCTGCCTGTTGTGTTTTTGACAAACAATCAAATCAAGATGGGCAAAACTTACATTTAGGTTCTACATATATAGTGTCACTACTTTAGAACTAATATGTTTGAGGATAATTTTTTCATTAATTTATAGCTAGGATTTTCAGTGATGTCTCTGAGAGTTCCAGCTTCTTTCATCTGTTTATATCTACGTTCAGTTTCTTCGGCATTTTTTAAGAATCGTTTCGCATCTTTTCCTGTCAGGGTGGGAATGACTTTAATTGGAGTAGACATTTTTCTCTATTTTATTCTTTATTCTTTATTCTGTTTAGAACAATTATACACATGATTATAGATCAACGAACTAATGCAATTGTTTTTAATACAAAAAAAGCAGAGCCACAAGGCTCTGCCTTAATCAGTTGCATTTAGCTCTTATTTAAAGATTCTTTTCAAAGAAAGTTTCGATCTTATCAAAAGGGATTACATCCATCTTGTAGTAAAGATCTGTATGTACTGCGTTAGGTACGATGTACAGTTCTTTGTTATCACCTTTTAGCTTTTTGAAAGCTCCTTCAGAGAAATATCTTGAGTGGGCTTTTTCGCCGTGAATCATCAGTACAGGAGTTTCAATTTCATCAGCATATGACAGAATTGGCATGTTCATGAAGGAAGCTGCTGAGGTTACAGTAGCACCTGATGTAGAGCCATATGATCTTTCATGGTAGCCTAATTTTGTCTCATAAAAGTAAGAGTAGTCCTTAACAAACTGAGGCATATCAGGAGTTACCTTAGCAGGGACACTTCCTGCCATTGCATAAGTACCGTTCTTATAATCAATAGTACGTTCAGCTGCAATTTGAGCTCTTGCTTTCTGTCTATTTGCCTTTAATTCTTCAGGTGATTTACCTTCATCAAAATAGCCATTTGCCATGACTCTTGTCATGTCGTACATGGTTGAGGTAACAGTAGCTTTGATTCTAGGATCTTGAGCTGCTGCATTTAACGCAAAGCCTCCAAACCCACAGATGCCAATGATACCGACTTTGCCATCAGCTACGTTTTCATTATTCAGTAGGTAATCAACAGCTGCTAAAAAGTCCTCTGTATTAAGTTCTGGTGAGGAGATGTTCCTAGGTTCACCGCCACTTTCACCTGTAAAAGCAGGATCAATCGCTAGGGCTATAAAACCACGAGCAGCCATTTCCTGAGCATAGCGACCTGATACCTGTTCTTTTACGGCACCATATGGTCCTGTAACAGCTAAAGCTCTTAGCTTATCTCCTTTTCTCATATTAGCTGGAGTATAGAGATCACCTACCATGGAGATGCCAAAGCGATTGTGGAAAACAACTTTGTGGTGGTGAGCTCTTTTATCCTCAGGAAAAACTTTATCCCATTTTTCAGATAGGGAAGACGCGTCTATAGTTAAAGCTGGAGCTTGTGAATCTTTAGCATAGGATGAATTGACAGCTAGTGTAAGTAGCATGGTTGCTACAAGAGGTGCTAATACTTTTGCTTTCATAAAATGTTCCTTTATGTATTTTGTATACATCTACTTTAGAACAGTAAAAAGCAAAAAATAGGCACTTTCTTTTCAAGTTATTGCCAAATTCTGCTAAAAATTGAGAGTTTTTAAGAGAAGTGAGTTAGTTTTTAGAA
>Ga0256405_10003745_pt1 | contig 30613 bp, 31 predicted proteins | sample RumenRJG_02DNA_FD_189096 | JGI IMG/M metagenome (GOLD analysis project Ga0256405, IMG submission 189096) | Bovine rumen microbial communities from Lethbridge, Alberta, Canada - RJG_02 | ecosystem: Host-associated > Mammals > Digestive system > Stomach > Rumen | place: Canada: Alberta...
CCCGTAGGAGTTTGGACCGTGTCTCAGTTCCAATGTGGGGGACCTTCCTCTCAGAACCCCTACTGATCGTAGGCTTGGTGGGCCGTTACCCCGCCAACAACCTAATCAGACGCATCCCCATCCTATACCGGTAAACCTTTGCTTCATTTCAGATGTCTTCTACGAAGAACATAGAGTATTAATCCGACTTTCGCCGGGCTATCCTCTAGTATAGGGAAGGTTGGATACGCGTTACTCACCCGTGCGCCGGTCGCCATCATCAAAAGCAAGCTTTCGATATGCTGCCCCTCGACTTGCATGTGTTAAGCCTGTAGCTAGCGTTCATCCTGAGCCAGGATCAAACTCTTCACTGTAAAAAATTTGTTTTGTTTCACTCCTATATAAAATAGGTGTGTTATATCTGTCTCAGAACGACTATCCAAGATTTCTTTTCAGAAAGGTTGCTTGCGCGACCTCTCAAGAAATTGAAACGGTTTGTTCATTTACCCAAGAGCATTTCTGCTCTCGCTTCTTGTACTACTTCTGTCTATGTAAATCTTTCAAAGAACTCTTTCTTAGTGTGCTATCGTTTTTGAGCGAAAGCGGGTGCAAAGGTACGACATTTTTTCTTTCCCTCCAAACATTTTCCAAAAAAAATTCCCAAAAACATGAAAGTTTTCGGGAATGTTTACATTTAGAGTATTACACCTTATTTATATATATTACTCAAATATCTCTTCTATGTCATTTTCGGTTCCATCTTCGCCTAACGACTCACCGCCCAAGGGACACGGATTGAAGCCTGGCGGAAGATCAAAAACAGCGTCTTCACTATACCCAAGTTTGGCATCTTTATATACCTTTTGCATATATAGAGCGAAGATTGGCAATGCTCCAGATGCTCCCTGACCCATAGCCATAGAGTTGAAGTGGATATCACGATCATCACCACCAACCCAACAAGCATTAACAAGATTTGGAGTAAGTCCTACGAACCAAGCATCACTATTATTATTTGTGGTACCTGTCTTACCAGCCAGCTGTCCTTTCAGGTTATATTTGAAGCGCAGACGACTTGCAGTACCGCCATCAACAACATTTCGAAGCATATAGATCATCTTGTGAGCACTCTCCTCGCTGATAACCTCATTCATTCGAGGTTGGAACTGAGCGATAACATTTCCTTCGTTATCCTCGATTTTCGTAACAAACATACAAGCAGCACGAATACCATGATTTACGAATGCGGTATAAGCACTTGCCATCTCACCAACGCTGATGTCACAAGGTCCAAGACAGAGAGCCATAGAAGGATGGATATCAGGATTGCGAATACCATACTCATGCAGAAGATCAACAAAGGCCTGAGGATTAAGCTTGCTCATAAGATAAGCAGAGATCCAGTTATTAGACTGCTGCAGCCCCCACTTAAGAGTTACCATCTCTCCATATCTGGCACGACTACCATTACGTGGAGTCCATGACTGACCAGCCACAACATAAGTTTGCTGAACATTAGGAGCCTCGTCGCAAGGAGAGAAGCCATTCTCCATTGCAAGAGAATAAAGATATGGTTTAATTGTAGAACCTACCTGACGTCGACCTTCCATTACCATATCATAAGCAAAATGCTCATAATTAAGTCCACCTACGTAAGCCTTTACATAACCATTCTGAGGGCACATACTTACGAAACCTGTGCGGAGGAATGATTTGTAATATTTTATCGAGTCAAGCGGAGTCATAGTAGTATCAACTTCACCGTGATAAGTAAAGACAGACATCTTAGTCTTAGTACGGAACGACTTCTGTATTTCCTCTTCCGATGCCCCACTCTCCTTAAGCACACGATAACGTTCACACTGACGTATAGAGCGATTCAGAATCTGCTCTACCTGGCTCTTTGTCAGATGAGAAGAATAAGGAGCATTTGCCTTAGAAGCGATTTCCTTATCAAAGGCTGGCTGAAGGAACTTTACCACATGAGCATAGGCAGCCTGTTCGGCATATTCCTGCATGCGCGAATCGATGGTTGTATAAACCTTTAAACCATCAGTATAGATGTTATAATAGTTACCATCACGCTTCTTGTTTTTATTGCACCAACCGAACAAAGGGTCTGATTCCCAGTTAATTGAATCATTAATAAACTTTGCCATATTCCACGAAGGATAGTTGGAACGTATGGGTTTCTTAGCCGTCATATATTGGCGAAGATACTCGCGGAAATATACAGCAAGGCCCTCTTTATGATCAGCCACATGGAACTTCAATGTAAGCGGCTCTGCACTGTATTTTTCGTATTCAGCATCAGTAAGATATCCAGCTTTTACCATCTGAGCCAGAACCACATTACGACGATCGCGACTACGCTCAGGATTGCGTACAGGATTGAAATAAGAAGGGTTCTTACAGAGACCAACAAGAGTTGCCGACTCAGTAACAGTTAGGTCTTTGGGCTCCTTACTGAAATACACATTCGATGCAGTCTTAATACCAACAGCATTATGCAAGAAGTCAAAATAATTCAGATACATAGTAAGTATCTCATCCTTAGTATAGGTGCGCTCCAGCTTAACAGCTATCACCCACTCGATTGGCTTCTGCAGCAGACGCTCTATTGTAGAATGCGCTTGCTCAGAATACAGCTGTTTAGCCAACTGCTGTGTGATAGTAGAACCACCACCAGCACTCTTCTGCCCCAATACACCACGCTTTACGATAGCACGCCCAAGCGCAATAAAATCAATACCAGAGTGATCATAGAAACGCACATCCTCAGTAGCCACCAAGGCATGAATCAACGACGGAGCGATTTTGTTGTAATCTACCATCACGCGGTTTTCGCGATTAAAATTCCAAGTGCCCAGCAATTTACCATCCGAAGAATATATCTGAGTGGCAAAACGGCTTATTGGATTCTGAAGGTCTTCTATGGGTGGCATATATCCTATCCACCCCTTATCTATGGAATAAAAAGCACTAGCAACAGCCAGCACGCTTATGGTCAATAATGTCCATAGAAAATAGACAAATAGCTTTCTCATTTTCTAATTTTGGTTACTTTTTGCAATATCTTGCTGCAAAATTACTATTTTCTTTCAAAATACGGCACGGAAATCAGAAATAATGTGTAATTTTGCGCCAAATTTCCTTTGGGAAAGCAATTTTCAACGCTTACTGCGGCAGAAAGCCGCAAACAGATAAAGGCGGGATTTGCGTCCATCGAGGTCATTCCACACTACAAATTAGTGTTTATGACCAAGAGTAATGACCAAGATGGAGCAGATTTTTATTAAAGAATTAAAAGGCAATTTCAATTTAAGAAGACCAAAGAGTACAAAACCAACCCCAATCTATTATGTCGTATATATGGACGGCATACAACACTATTTCGCAACAGGCGTAAAAGTGTACCCATCACAATGGGACAAAAAGAAACAGATTGCAGTTGTGAGTAACACTCAAAGCAAGCTTGATAACCTTAACAATGGTATAGTCAATAGCAAGCTCAACTTATTCACACAACATTTATTAGATTATAAGTCCTACCTCTGCAACAATCCTCAAGATTTGTGCAGGGCTGGCGAATTAATAAATACATTTTTTAATAAAAATAAAAATATGAAACAAAATAAAAAAGGTACAGACATTCTAGTAGAAGCACTTGAATACTATTATGATTATATTGCAAAGAAGCCCATTAGCCCAAATACAAAAAGGCAGTCCGAATATAATTTGGGGCATTACATTTCATACATTAAAGAGCAAGGTATAAGTGACGATACAAGCATACTCACCCAAGAAGCTCTTAATAACTACAAAAAATATCTTCAAGACATCTCTAAAAAAGTTGAGAATGGGAAAAGAGGTGGCGGCGCTGACTCTATAAACCACAAATGCCAGATTGTAGTCCTATTAATTAATAAGGTTATCTGCTGCGAAAATGAGTACCTGAAATACAAAGTGAGTCCTGTTATATACAATGTTATTAAAGAAAGTCGAGTACAAAAAGAGAAATGCCGTTTTGCATTAACAGAGGAAGAAGTTATAGCCATAAAAGGATGTTCTGGCTTAACTCATAGAGAAGAAATCTATCGGGACATATTCTTATTACAATTAGAAAGTGGGCAACGTGCAAGTGATTTGATAAGGTTGCTTAAACTTCAATTTACAAAAGAAATAAAAGGAGATACCACCTATTATATATTAAAGACGAAAAAAGAGAAAACAACTGCTTATATTGAAGAGACGCCATATATTAAGTATTTCTTCGAAAAATACAAAGATGGATATGAAGATATAAGTCTCAAAACCATGGAAGAAAATGGTTTTACATATAATCGTAATATAAGAAAGATTGCAAAGAAAGCAGGGCTTAATCGTGAGGTCAACTACAAAGATTCTAGAGGAAATGAACACACAAAGATGATTCATGAAGTTCTATGCAGTCATGATGCTAGGCATACATTTGCAACTCTAAAGCTTAAAGATGGTTATGATTCCAAGACTGTTAGTAAAATGACAGGACATAAGGATGAAAAGATGGTTAATGCTGTATATGGTCATAAAGATAACAGTGACATCGCAGGAGAACTATTTGCTGCAAAACAGCGTCTGGAAGGAAAATATGTAACCCAATTAAAACCTAAGAAAAAAGATGATTGTCTATTAGATTCATTATTTGTGAACCACCTGAATGAGGATCTTATCAAGAACATATATAAGATGATCAAGACTAATAAGAGAGTACTGATAAAAGAGCTACCTGACATCAGCAAAATTACATTCGACAATGAAGTAATTAGTCTAAATATTCAACAACATAAGGAGGACATTCTACGCAATAGACCTTTAATCCTCAAAAGAATGGTTGAGATTGACAATATGTTAAATGTTATCAATAGAAGATTTGGATGCAGGATTACCATCAAACCTACCATCGACATCATTAGAACTCTGGTATAGTTCCTACTTAAAGGGCTGGCTAGCAGAAACTAGTCAGCCTTTATTGCTTTACCACCTATAGTTGTTAATCTTACTTAAATTACACTCAATATAACGTAAACATTCCATTTTTTTTTGTAATTTTGTACATCTCATTTAATTGTCTAAAGAAGTCAGTCAGCACAGTTGCATAAAGTTAATTCCAGAATTGGTGATACTTATAGCACGGCTTCTTATGTTTAATTAATCCGTTGGGGTTGCGACCTGACATATAGGAGAAAACATTTATGACAAACAATGAGGAAAAGAGCTCTTTAACTTCGATGATTAGCATCGTCCAGAGCGGAAATGCAAGTATTTGCAATGCAAATTTCGGGTTCTACTTTAAGAACAAACCTTCAACTGAAAAGTTGTTGGAGAAGATTAAAGAAACACGAAAGACTATGCAAACCGTTATGGGGAATCTTGACCAACTGGAGAAAGAAGCACTTCAACAGCAGGCTATTGAGCATCAAGACGCCTTACTAGAAATGTTTAAAAATCTACCAGAGGACATGAAAGAGAAGTTAATGAACTCTTAACAGTTAGGTAGGCTACAATGCCTACCTTTTTTGTTTGTCTTTATTGGTACACTTCTCCCATCCAAATACCAAATATCATTCCAACAAAATCTACAGTCAGTATTTATAACATATAGTATAGCTTCTACAATTTCTGTCGTATTCTAATGCCTGGTCTCATATATTCCACTTTATATAATAATCCAGATCCTGTAGTATCACTAAAAATCACCTATCACACATTAATTAATATAAGGTACTGACTTTACTATCCCCCCTTATCCCCTTACTGATGGAAACATTTCATGAAAGACATTTGCAAGCGTTTTCACTACCACTTTAGCCCCTCCACCCTTATCTAAAGTAAAAGAATGCTTATTGAAGGAAATCCCCCATTTCTAATAAGCATTTGAAAATGATTTTTCGTGTTAATTCACTATATTGTTTAATTTCAAAATTTTAGCTTATGAACGAATTAGTTCTTATGCCTACGATTAAAGAGAATCGTAGCCGTTTTGATTTCGCAGATGCGGAAGTGGTTGAACCTATTGCAGAAGTGAACACCAAACAGAGTTCTGTCTCTTTCTTGGATGCAAACACTAATGCAATCACTTTACAGGAACTATCCACTTCTTGCGTAGTACCAACTTGGGGCAATCAAGAGTTAACTATCTCCCATCAAGATTTTATCTCTTGCGTCCACAATGCTGCAAGTGACTTTTACAAAGGAGAAACTTTAAATTCACCAGAAATCAGAGTTTCACACATTGTCAGAGGTCGCACACCTGATGCACTAGGAAAGAAAGCATCTGAATTGCTAGAATCTGAGAAAACACAATTCTATCAGAGACTTGCGTTTGCTTTCACTATCCCAACCATTTATGAGACTCTTAACGGGCAAAAACTTGAATTATGCGTTGGCGGAGTCCGTAATTATTCAGATTTGAACCTCTACAGGCAAACAAGAGGAACAGAGAAATTCTCTATCTTCGTTGGTTGGAGAGTTCACATTTGCTCTAATCAGATTCTTACAGGAGAAGGGGTTAAGCTATCTTTTGAGGTAATGGACATTAAGGACATTTACAAGATTGTTATGGAATTATTCTATAACTTCGTACCTGCTAAAGACATTCACCTTATGCAGACACTTTCCAACACCTATCTAAAAGAAACACAATTTGCTCAGATAGTTGGAAGAATGAGACTTTATCAAGCACTACCACAAGCACAATTGAGAAAGATTCCCCGCTTGCTGATTACTGACTCTCAGATAAACAGCGTTTGTCGTGACTACTATCGTAATGAATCCTTTGGCATGAAAGATAATCAAATCTCAATGTTCGATTTTCACAACTTAATTACGGAATCCAACAAATCAAGCTACATTGATACCTATCTGCAGAGAGCCGTTAATGCTACAGATGTTGCAATAGGCATTAATAATGCTTTACATGGGGATTCTAAATATTCGTGGTTCATTGGTTAATAACTCTTGGGGGCATTCTAAGGAGTGTCCCCTTAAACATTTATAATTATGGAAAAGAAAGTAAGATTATATCCAACAGATAACTTTATACATGAGTTTCATGCGAATATCTCAGCGTCTTGTCACCTGCATGCTAAGAAAGAAGGAATACAGGATGTTGGTTTCTATAGAATAAGACTTTATAATGCTATTGTCAGATTTCAGGCTATACACATTAGAGCTATTGAAGTAATAGAAGACAATGATTATAAAACATGGTTCTTCAAGAATCGGAAGTTTATAAGATATGAAGTTAAACCTAATCCGTGGTATATAGAGTTCTTGGAGTTTCGTAGAGGTGATGGATTCGTAGCTATAGGAAAGAAAATGGACTTACTACGCACACCACCACTACATGAAATGGTAAATATTTAGTACAAACTAAAAACGTGTTCATTTTAGTCTCTAAATGGGACTATTATGAACACATTTTGCAAACCAAATAAATCAAAGATTAAAATGAATGCAGTAATTTACGCACGTGTTTCTAGTCTTGGAGATAGACAGAACACTGAAAGACAGATTTCTGATTTAAAGCAATATGCAGCATATCAGAATCTAGAGATTTCCAGAATATTTGAAGAAAAGATTTCTGGAGCAAAACGGAATGTTGAAAGACCTATTTTGTTGCAGGCTATAGACTACTGCAAGCAAAACAAAGTCTCTATACTCTTAGTAAGTGAACTTTCCAGACTTGGAAGAAATGCTTTTGAAGTTCTAGCATGCGTCAAAGACTTGATAGATAGTGGGATTAATCTCTATATGCAAAAAGAACAACTTACCTTATTAGATGATGAAGGGAAACCAACATTATTTGCACCCATCATGATTGCAACCCTATCCACTTGCGCACAATTAGAACGTGAAAACATCAAATTCCGTCTCAACTCTGGAAGGGCACAATATATAAGAAATGGCGGCATACTAGGTCGTAAAGTTGGAAGTGTTAAGACCCTAGAACAGAAGAAAGAACAATATAAAGATATTATCTCATATCTAAAGAGAGGCTATAGTATTAGAACTATTGCCACAATTACTGGAAAAGGAGTTTCAACAGTACAACGAATCAAGAAAGACTTCAATCTATAAATGGGGATAGGGGTGTAAACCTCTATCTCTTTTTTAGTATGTATGTGGTGCAAAATAGTGAAAATGATGATTTAATTGCGATTTTTGCGCAAAAAACCTTGTTAAATGAAAAAATATCTCTATCTTTGCCAATGAGTTTCAAGTACCACTATGAGAAGTGGTGCGTTATAAGGGGCTCACATAATAACAGGAGCAAATGGATATTATCCTTCACTGAAATCTGGACAATTTCAATCATCAAGGGTAATGACAGTATGCTCATGGTGGGATTATTATATCATTAATATATCTCACGCATGGGCTGTTGTCTTTATTTGATGATTGGCAGTCCAGAGCCACAGTGAGATAGATTCAGCAGTCCCATGCTTCTTAATATAATAATCCGCTATACATCTTGGGAACTGGTAGCCTAAAACTATGTTTATATGAAGAAATTATTCTTATTAGTAACAGCTACAATGCTAAGCATATCTACTTATGCTCAGTACACTTATGACATTACAATTAAGAAAGAGCCTGATTATACTCAGTATGGCGTAGGTTATACCCCAACCACATCTCCTAATACAAAGAGTTCCGTTCCCGATCCTTACGAGATTAATCGTCGAAACAGCGAAGCGATACGAAACATTGAAAACAAATGGGCGGCAGAAGATAGAGCCATTCAGGAAGCCAACAGAATAGTTTCACAAGAGGTTCAGTTATTCCAGGGCATCAAACTTGGCACTAACCAATCGGCACTAATTAGAGCGAATGTAATAACAAGAAAAAATGGACGAATTGATATAACATGCATGGGTATTAAGAATGGCCAGAATTGGAAACCTTGCAGCAAGCCTATTATGTCTCTTCAAAACATGTATAACAATGCTAAGAGCGAATCAGAAAAGAGTATGATTCTAGACTTGATGGATTTGGGCAATTATCTTCTTGATACAGGTAATGAAATGTTTGTAATTAAGTAAAATATTAAGATGAAGACTTCGATTTATATCATTAGGTGTATAGCTCTTTGTGCCTTATTACTATCCTCAACTTATGCCTTTTCTCAAAAAGGGATATCAACTGCGTATTTATATAAGGGATATTGGAGCCAATGGATAGATGCTGGGTTTAATTATTATGGCATGACAGGAGATTCAAAAATAGGTCTTGCTGGTGAATATGACCATTTTTGTATATTTGATAAAGGAAGACATCCCTCAGATTTCTTTTTCAAGTTTAGAATATCAAATTATATTCAACCATCTAAAAAAGAAATTAAACAGCATTACAAGAAAAAAACAGAATGGGTCTATAGTGGTTATGTAGAATATTACGTCTCTGATTTATATCCAACATTTGAAGATTGTTTAAGAGAACTCCACAGACCCTTAAAGAGTAACGATGTGGAAACGGACGAGTACAATAGGAAATTATCCGTTTTAAGAGCCTCAAGAATGAGTAAAGGTTTGAGTTTCACCCCCATTGGATATAAGAAAGTAACTAAGTCTGCAACAATTAAAATAATGCCATACAAGAAATTGCCTCAATGTTATAATTTCTTTTTTGACAATGTAGGTTATGCTATCGACTTGGGAATGTTCTATGTTGTATTTGACCCTAATCGAAGAAGATAGAATAGTATAGTTGAAGATTGTGAAAATTGACAGATATGGAAGATTATAGGTCAAACTACAAAGGAAAAGTCTTTGGCATCAAAAGAATAGGCGGCTTCTTCGCAGTAGAGGAGGCCAACCTATTTGGAGACTTGACCAAATATGATTTCATAATGAAGGATCGCCTCACATATAGTTATAATGGGAATCATAACTACTGTGCTGAGATTATGAAAGAAGCTTGTGATGAACCTGAATTTAATGGATGGAAGATAGAAAATCTTTATTTCTATGGAAATTGGTACGGACAAGCTCCTGCATTCAATCTTATAAATGAAAATGGTGAGGAATATCATTCGCCCCAATTTACACAAGAAAGGAATTGGTATGATAAGCAACCAGAGGTGATGATAAGAGAAACATTATTAAAAGTGTTGAAATTCACTGAGCAGAGTTTGTAGTTAATTAGGTGTTCAATAATAGAAATACTTGCGATTATGAAAAAGATTATTGTATTCATTATTTGTGCTATTCTATGTAGTTGTGATAGTAGCAAAAGAAAAGAAGTAAGTACAGAAAACATGGAAGCCCCAACTCCTGAACAAACTAAGTCAGAGCCAAAGATTGTTGATAGAGTTACAGTAATGGCAGAAGTCTTTCATTACATAGATAACTATGATGGAACACATACCATCAAGGATGCTAACAGAAAAGAAAAAATAGAAATAATCATCTATGATGATGGCCTTATGTATATGGCAAATGCATTACATTCTATTGTTAGATATTCTTCAATATCAGGATATGAATATGAGTGCAATATTCAAAATAATATTTGGGCTTTTAATAAAGGAGACAAAATTAATTAGTTAAAAAAGTATGAAAGGTGAATCACTTGCTATATTCGTTTCTCTCGGAGCAGGGCTTATTGGAGCATTGTTTGGATATTTAGCAGACATGAATCCATTTGTATGGTTTCTTATAGGGACTGTTGCTGTGTGGATATTAATTCACATGAACAATTAAGTTGCATAAAATCTACTTTTCAATCGTCCTATTAATTATGGTAGCCTCAACAAATAATTAAAGAAAAGGAGGAAAGACAATGAACAATTACGAAAAGTTGATGCAGGAAGCATCCCAAGGAAATAAGAAAGCTTTTAAGGAATTGTATTCTTATGCTGGCTCTGGCAATGCCGAAGCACAGTATTATCTCGCCTTATACTATAAAGAGTCGAAAGGTAGTGGTGCTGATTATGCCTATTGGATGAATAAGTCAAAAGATAATGGCTATGTTGCAGCACAGAATAGTGTAATTCCAGAATCAAAACCAAAGGAAACAAAAGAGAAACCAGTTATTGAATCAGATGAATCCTTGAAGAAACTATTGATGAAGTTTTCTTTCTGTGGCAGAATCAACAGGACTGAATATATCATAAGTATTGTGGGCTCAGTTTTGATATTTCTTTTTTCTCCTGTAGTAGAAGATGATATAGTAAAAGCCATAATTCATATCGTAGTAGATTGGTTCTGGTTCTCTCAAGGAGCAAGACGTTTGCATGATTTTGGTGTCTCTGGATGGTATATACTGATTCCTGTGGTATCGTGGATATTCGCAGCCTTTCCAAAAGGAGATAAAGGAGAAAATGAATATGGTAAAGAACCCTAATTAAATAATTTATGGAAGAATATGTATTTAAAAAAAGCAGAAATATTAAGGACACATTCAAATCATTGTACTCACACTTATGTAAAGACATTGCTCCAGCTATTTTAGGTGTGATGCTTTTGTATATTGCATATTCTGAATATTATGAACTGTCCGAGCCTAATGTAGCGAAATGGTATCTGATTGCAGGGATTATAATAATCCTTTATGCAATATATCGTTTTTGGAAATTGTACAAGGGCTTTTCTGCACCTCGTATCAAATCCTTCATTTTAAACGAGAAAGGCGTGCATATAGAATTCAACAAATATCCATATAAAGCTGAAGCTCATTGGAAGAATGTTGAACTTATAGAGTATTTTCCAGGCGAAGTGGATGCAGGAATATATTCAACAGTAGAATATCTAGAATATACTGATTTCTATGGACAATTTAAGGATTACAGAGGTGCAGAGTTCAATCAAGTCGTAAGGATAATGAATAACGATTGGGAAAATGAGCAAGGCGAGTCCCTTATTGCTGTGCTTCTAAAATATGAAGGGAGTAAAGACAAATTGAAAGTAGTAGGACAAGACTGATTAATACAAGAATAATGTAATAATATGGGACTGTTTAAAAAGCTATTTGATAAACAGCATGATAAAGAACAGGAAGAAAAGCCTGTTGAATATAGTGTAATGTACCCCAAAATCGAAGTAGTGGATTTAGAAGAATGGAAATGGGGCTATGATCCTTATGGCTATCCTGAGCAAAAAGAAGCATCAGAAGAAATTGGTGTAGTGTGGGATATATGGCCAATTATTATATCACATTCATACAATCTACTTGTGGATAAATATAAAGGAAAATGGGAAAAGCCAAATAACGTGCCGAAGTTCTATCATCTACGATTTTCATATAATAATAAAGACTACGGCGTATTTATAGCATTACAAGGCGGTGACAGTACCAAAGCAACTATGGAAAATACTGCCTACAAAGCCTTTATAAAAGGCTGTGAAGAGAATAACATGATCCCATTAATTGCTAATGGATGGGGCATAATATATGAACCCAATGAAAATCAGCCTTATTATATACGTCTATATGATGGCTATTCTTTTGAAATCGCCAATATAAAATGACTTTTTCTTGAAAATATTGAGATTATATACTCTTATTTTAAAAGGTCATTCCAGACTATAGAAATCAAGTAGAATGGGCTCTTAGGCTCATTCTATTTTTATATGGTACAACTCCAAGACGAAAAAATAACTTTATGGCCACATAAACATTTATTTCGACCAAGACTTGAATTTCTCGACAGTCTACACTATATTAGCATTAGGAACTTGAAGGATGGATTATTTCTTTTTCTCAACACTTTTTCTTTGTAACTCATAGCATGATTGTTTATACATGATTTTTTGTAACGCTTAATCCTTCAAGTTCTTCTTAAAATCGTCCTAATAATGAATATATGCTTACTACGACTGTGGTAAGCCAAGAAACAGGAGCAGGAATGCTCCTTTTCTTTTATATATAGGCGTAGAACTTTCTCCACATACAAGATAATCACTTTAGGCTGCGTCCAACTCCAATTTCTTCTAGATGACAAAAATTGGGAAAACTGATACCAGAACAATCTGGGAAAAGTAATACTCTATACACTACCTAAAGGAGAACACTACCTATTATAGTATTCCCCATAAATGGAGAATACGAATTTTACAGATTCATCTACTTTATTAACTATTGACTTTATAAAGGATTATGCTATTACACAGACCAACTCAAATAGTGTTCCATACAAGGAAAGAAGCTAAGGACTTCTTAGGTGGAACTAACAAGTACAACAGAGCATTTAAGAATGGAGATTTATATTTTATGAATGACTAGAGCATTGCAACCAATGATTCAGTACACAGTAATTACAAAAGACATTACCAAGATTGATGGTAACAACAAGTTAGAGGCTATACTTATCTATGCCTATATAAAGAGCAGGGAGAACTACAAAGAACACATGCTAGATAACCTTACATACGAAGAAATATCTCATCATTTGGACGTGCCTGTTCAAACAGTGAAGAACATAGTACCTACATTATATGGAAATAAGTCCATCTTTAAGAAGGTTGAGCATTTCAATAAAGATAACAAGACCTATCTAAAGTATTACTTCCATGAAGCCTACCAGAACTTCTTTTATGTAAGCAACAACCTATTTAAACTGGAAAACTACAGTAAGATTCCAACTCAATATGTAAATCAAATAAGGGGTTTGCTATTGCTCATGAAGGCTCACTGTTTAAATGGAACTAACTGTTATTTCTTCCAACGTAAAGGTAAGGATGGAATTAACTATGCTGAACTATCCAGAGCATTTAAAATGGATAGGGACACAATAGAAAAGTACCTTTTTAAAGCTTTAGATGGGGGATTGATTAGAAAGATTGATAACGGCATTGAAATCATGGATAGCAACATATTTCCCTACTATAGTAATAAGACTTATTACGATGAATACTACAAGATGTTATGTAAATGGTGCAATCAGAAGGGTATAGTACCACCATGTAAGGATAATAGCAGCCTTTCCATTTTATCGTGCCACTATCCTTTACTAATTAATGATATTGCTTATCTAGCTAAGTGTGAGGAAATGACACCTACTGATTACTATAAATGGATGATTGAAACGAAACAATCTATGCTAAACAAATTCTTCCCATACAGACTATCTAACAAGAAAGTCCAACCCCAAGACAATTATCTAACATGGAACTATCTCTTTAAGGCATTGAACTTGAAGTTACCAACCAAGCCTCAACCACAACAATACTTTACTATGTAACATGGAAAACAAAATCAGAAATGAACTACAGAAGCTCTATCATACAGGAGATAGAGTAACCAATAAAGAATTGAAGAAACAGATTCAACTTATATATGATAGATTAGGCTATAAGGCTAAAGCAAAGGGTACTGATATAAAGTTATACGGCTACAGTACACATAAAGTTAAGATTCGTATTGGAGATAAGAGATTAGACGGAGTAGAACTAACAATAATATGAATTATGAAACAGAAACTTATACCAAGAGGTGAGAAACAAGTGAAACCAATGGACGTGATTAGTCAGAATTGTAGAATTGAGTATTTGGAGATTATGAAGAATAGAAAGAATTATAAATAAACAATAGAGCACTAGATTCTTTATTTCGGGATACATAAAAGCCGAAAACACTTCATTATAGTAACATTATATCAAAAAAAGTGTTTAAGAAATAACAAAATAATCATTTATGAGAGTTTTTTTGAAATAAAAGCAGTACTTTTGTAGCGTGTAATGACTTAGAGTAATGACTATGGCACTGAAACCCCTCTAGAAATAGGGATTGTGGTATTTTGCGCCAACAAAACAAAAATAGTGAATGAAAAAGCATAATTTTGTGACAATTGCCGATCTCACTAGAGAGAAAATTCTCTATATGATTGAGATGGCAGAAGAGTTCGAGAAGCACCCGAACAGAGAATTACTTAAAGGCAAGGTTGTGGCCACCCTATTTTTTGAGCCATCTACGCGAACCCGACTAAGTTTCGAAACCGCAGCCAATCGCCTTGGAGCCCGTGTCATTGGATTTGCCGATCCAAAGATTACCAGTGGAACAAAGGGCGAGACACTTAAGGACACCATTCTGATGGTATCTAACTATGCTGATGTAATCGTGATGCGCCATTATATAGAAGGTGCAGCCCAATATGCATCAGAAGTAGCACCAGTCCCCATAGTTAATGCAGGCGATGGTGCCCACCAGCACCCTTCGCAGTGTATGCTCGACCTCTACTCTATCTACAAGACTCAGGGTACTCTCGACAACCTTAATATATATATGGTGGGAGATTTGAAATACGGACGCACTGTTCACTCACTGCTGATGGCGATGCGCCACTTCAACCCAACCTTCCACTTTGTAGCACCTAAGGAGCTGGCTATGCCAAAGGAGTACAAGCTTTATTGCGACGAGCACGGCATAAAATATCAGGAGCACACAGCTTTCAACGAGAAAGTTATTGCTGATGCTGACATATTATATATGACGCGCGTGCAAAAGGAGCGATTCTCTGACCTGATGGAATACGAGCGAGTAAAGAATGTGTATGTGCTGAACAACGATCTGCTTAAGAGCGCTAAGCCAAACATGAAGATTCTGCACCCGCTGCCACGAGTAAACGAGATAGCATACGAGGTTGACGACAATCCACACGCATACTACATCCAGCAGGCCGGCAACGGACTCTTCGCCCGCGAAGCTATCTTCTGCGATGTTTTGGGAATCAGTCTCGACGAAGTTAAAAACGATAAAACCATTATCCTATGAACAAGAAAGAACGCTTGGTAGCCGCCATTCAGAACGGCACAGTGATTGATCATATTCCTACAGACAAGACCTATCAGGTGGCCAGTCTACTTGGACTTTTCACACTGAAAACACCTGTTACCATCGGCTTTAACTATCCATCAAAGAAAGTAGGATCGAAAGGAATTATCAAAGTGAGCGACAAGTTCTTTACTGACGATGAGATTTCTCGCCTTTCAGTAGTAGCTCCAAATGTTATTCTTAGCGTCATCCGCGACTACGAGGTGGTTGAGAAGCGCAACGTAGTGACACCTGATGAGATTCGTGGCATCGTTAAGTGCAACAATCCAAAGTGCATCACCAACAACGAGCCAATGGCAACCCACTTCCACGTAGAGAATGGCATTCTGACTTGTCATTACTGCGAAAAGGAGCAGGACATAAACAAAGTGGAACTTTGTTAAAATGTAAAAATGCAAAAATTGAAAAATTAAACATTTAAACCCAATAAACAAAACAATGAACAGAGACAACACAATCTTTGAGTTGATTGAGAAAGAGCATCAGCGCCAGCTGAAAGGCATTGAGCTGATTGCGAGTGAGAACTTCGTAAGCGACCAGGTTATGGAAGCCATGGGATCTTACCTTACCAACAAGTATGCCGAGGGTTATCCTGGCCACCGTTACTATGGTGGTTGCCAGGTAGTAGACGAGGTAGAGCAGCTTGCCATCGACCGCGTTTGCAAGCTGTTTGGTGCTGAGTATGCCAACGTGCAGCCCCACTCAGGTGCACAGGCTAATGCAGCAGTACTGTTGGCAGTATTGAAGCCAGGCGACACATTCATGGGCCTGAACCTTGACCACGGTGGCCACCTGTCACACGGTTCACACGTCAACACCTCTGGTATTATCTACAATCCAATCGGCTACAACCTGAATAAGGAGACTGGTCGTGTAGATTATGACGAGATGGAGCAGTTGGCCCTCGAGCACAAGCCAAAGCTGATTATCGGTGGTGGTAGTGCTTACAGCCGTGAGTGGGATTACAAGCGTATGCGTGAGATTGCCGACAAGGTAGGTGCACTGCTTATGATCGATATGGCTCACCCTGCAGGTCTGATTGCAGCAGGTCTGCTCGACAACCCAGTTAAGTACGCTCACATCGTTACTTCTACAACCCACAAGACTCTTCGTGGTCCTCGTGGTGGTATCATCCTGATGGGTAAGGACTTCGAGAATCCTTGGGGTCTGAAGACACCAAAGGGTGTAACAAAGATGATGAGCCAGCTGCTCAACTCTGCAGTATTCCCTGGTCAGCAGGGTGGTCCTCTTGAGCACGTCATCGCTGCCAAGGCCGTTGCATTCGGCGAGGCTCTGCAGCCAGAGTTCAAGGAGTGGGCTAAGCAGGTTCAGAAGAACGCCAAGGTTCTGGCCGATGAGCTTATCAAGCGTGGCTTCGGCATCGTTAGTGGTGGTACTGATAACCACTCTATGCTGGTCGACCTGCGTTCTAAGTACCCCGATCTTACTGGTAAGGTTGCTGAGAATGCACTTGTTGCAGCTGACATCACAGTTAACAAGAACATGGTTCCATTCGATAGCCGCAGCGCATTCCAGACATCAGGTATCCGTCTTGGAACTCCAGCCATCACCACACGTGGTGCTAAGGAGGATCTGATGGTTCAGATTGCTGCTTGGATCGAGGAGGTTCTGAATGATCCTGAGAACGAGCAGGTAATTGCTAGCGTTCGCGCTCGTGTAAACGAGAAGATGAAAGAGTATCCTCTCTTCGCATACTAAAATAATTAAGCCCTCGCCTAACGGCGGGGGCTTAATCATTAACGAAGCTCAGCGTTAAAGTGATTTATCGCCTGACGGAACAGATGATTCCTTGTGTTACCTCCGAAAATACTATGATTTCTGTTTGTATATACTAACTGCCTGAAGTCCTTATCAGCCTGAACCAGCGCTTCCACATATTCTGCAGTATTCTGATAGTGAACATTATCATCAGCCAATCCGTGACATATCAACAGTGCTCCATGCAGCTGTGATGCACGCGCTATTGGGTTCACATCGTCGTATCCGCTGGCATTCTCCTTTGGTGTGCGCATGTAACGCTCTGTGTAGATGGAGTCGTAGTAGCGCCAGCATGTTGGAGGAGCGATTGCCACACCAGCCTTGAACACAGGACGACCTTCCGACATCGACATCAGCGTGTTCCATCCGCCGTAGCTCCAGCCCCAGATGCCAATGCGATTCTTGTCAACATAGCTCTGATTGCCAAGCCAGATGGCAGTCTCTACCTGGTCGCGAGCCTCAAGCTCACCCAGTCGCAGATATGTACACTTCTCAAATTCAGCACCACGACCGCCAGTACCGCGATTGTCAACACACACACAGATGTAACCCTGCTGACAGAGATACTGCTCAAGAATAGCACCATTGCTGCTCATTCCTATCCCCCACTGATTCAGCACCTGCTGACTACCAGGACCACCATACTGATACATAATCACAGGATACTTCTTCGAAGCATCAAAATCAGCAGGTTTCACCATCCATCCGTTCAGCACCACACCCTCAGAAGTTGTAAACTGGAACATCTCCTTCTTTCCAAGGTCATAGTTTGCCAGTTTCTCCTTCAGCTCGTGGTTGTCTATCAGCGTTGTCAGCACCTTGCCGTTGTTCTGACAGATGGTGTACTGTGCAGGATTGTTTATATCACTCCAGATGTTGATGAAGTACTTGAAGTTCTTGCTGAAGATGGCGCTGTTCACACCAGCCTTTGGTGTCAGTGCCTCAATCTTTCCGTTCTGGTGAGCCACCATCACCTGCTGCTCAGTAGCACCCTTTGGATTTGCTGCGAAGTAGGTGTCGCCAGTCTTCTCGTCGAAACCATAAACAGCCTTCACCACGTATTTCTCGTTCACAATCTGTCGCAACAGCTGTCCGTTCAGATTGTAGAGATACAGGTGGTTATATCCGTCGCGCTCGCTTGGCAGCAGAATGTGGTTATCTGTAATCTGCACGTCGTCAAGCACCTCTTCCTTCACATACTTGTCAACCTTATCCTCGATGGCCAGCTTGCATACTGTCGACAGCGGATTGGCCATATATATGCGCAGCACATCCTGATGGCGATTCATTGTAAAGATAGCAATCTTAGCAGGATCGCTTGTAGCCTTGATACGTGGGATGTATCCCTCTGCGTCGAGTGGCAGTTCTATCTTACGTGTCTGATGACTTTTTATGTCGTAGCTCCACACGCTAACCTTCGAGTTCACCTGTCCTGGCACTGGGTACTTGTATGTATAGTCGCCTGGATATTCAGCAAACTCCTTGCGCTCAGGCTTTGCGCCCTTAAACAGCTGCATCGAGTACTGCTTCACAGCGCTCTCGTCGTAGCGAATCCAGATAATCTGCTTCGAGTCGGCCGAGAACACCATCGATGAGTTTGTAGAGAACTCCTCCTCGTAAACCCAATCGGGGATACCGTTGATAACCTCGTTGCGCTTGCCATCCTTTGTAACCTGACTCTCTGCATTATCATACAGCAGTTTCACCAGATAGATGTTATTATCACGCACAAAGGCTATCTGATTTCCGTCTGGCGAGAACACAGGAGTCTGCTGTGGTCCACCGTCGCTCAGAGGCTCCAGCTTATTGTTGCGGATGCTATATATATAATAGGTGGCAGTAAACGAGCGACGATATATTGCCTTGGTGTTAGTCTGAATCAGCATTCTTGTGCCGTCAGGACTCAGTATATATCCATCCACGCTCTTCACCTCAGCACCACGTGCAGTTGCAGCATCAAACAGCACTCCAATCTGCTTGCCTGTCTTAAATGAGTAAGTTATAATCTGCTTGCCGTCATCGCTAATCTGCGCGTATGTCTCGCCGTCAGCCATTGGGCGCACAGCACTCATTGTCTTGCTTCTAAAATCTCCGTTTGTTATCCCTTTCAGCGTCAGTTTTTCTCCAGCAGTAGCCGAAACTGCCAACGCCAGCGATAATCCCAGTGAGAATAATCTCAATTTCTTCATATTTTTCTGTTATTTTACTGTTACAGCTTGCAAAGATAGCATTTTTTTCAGTAACTTTGCACACTGATGGATTTAAATAAAGTGAATACGCCCCATTATAACGACTACGGCACATGGATACGCCGTCAGTTTCCTTATCGCGTGCAGAAGATTTCTATCGATGCAGGCTTTACCTGTCCTAATCGCGACGGACGCATTTCTACAGGCGGTTGCATCTATTGCGACAACCGCACTTTCAATCCATCCTATTGTCAGCGCCGCCATTCTGTAACCCAGCAGCTTGAAGAGGGCAAGCGTTTCTTCGCCCACAAGTATCCTGATATGAAATACCTGGCTTATTTCCAGGCATTCACCAACACCTATGCCCCACTCTCCCAGCTAAAGGCGCTCTACGAGGAGGCGCTGCAGGTAGATGACATTGTGGGCATCGTCATAGGCACTCGCCCTGACTGCGTTACTGATGAGCTGCTCGATTACCTTGCCGAGCTTAACCAGCGCACATTCGTGCTGGTGGAATATGGCATCGAGAGTGCCAACAACGATACTCTTCTGCGAATCAATCGCGGCCACAGCTTCGAGCAGTCGCAAGAAGCCATCCAGCGCACCCATCAGCGCGGCCTGCTCACAGGCGCCCACATCATCTTAGGCCTGCCAGGCGAGGATGCAGCCGAGAGTCTGCGCCAGGCCTCCATCATCTCCAGCCTGCCCATCGACATTCTGAAGATCCACCAGATGCAGATTATCCGCGGAACGCGACTGGCCGAAGAGTTTGCCGCCAACCCGTTCCATATCTATACTGTCGACGAATATATCCAGCTGATAGCTGAGTATATCCAGCGTCTGCGCCCTGATCTTATTCTCGAGCGCTTTGTTTCCCAATCGCCCAAGGAACTGCTCATCGCACCACACTGGGGACTAAAGAACTACGAGTTTACCAATCTTTTGGTAAACTATCTCAAGCAGAATAAAATCTATCAGGGTCAGTTCTTTCTGAAGTCAGAGTAGTTGTTGTTTTTCAGCATCTGATCCAAGCTCAGGTTCTTGTTGTGCTTCATGTATCTCTCTACCATTCTGGTATAGATAGAGTTGAACATATTCTTGCCCAAAGCCTTGTTTACCACCCACAGAATCTTGCCTATGTGAGTATCGCGCTCCTGCTGGCTCAGCGCTCTGTTCTGTGGCATTGGATACATGCTCAACAGATAGAATCCAATACAGTCGGGCACGATATACTGGCGATTCATAAGCTCAAGCTGACTCTTTGAATAACCATACTGAGGCTTCTGATACAGAGGATATTCGGTACCCAGATACTTGTCGAGACATATGCCGATAGAGTTGTTACCCACTATCACGCTCTGATCGAGTGAGCCTATCTGAGCATAAACCTCAGGCACCTCGAATCCAGGCAGATTCTCGCGCAGATACTTGAAGCCGGTAGTAAGGTCGGCATTAATATCATCCATATTTGCGTACTGCTGCTCAGCCTCTGCTATCAGTATCTGCAGTGTAGAGTCCTGATAGAAGCGCAGGAATTTCTTGCTTATCAGCTGGTCGTCAACCTTACCAATGCGCAGCACATCCTCAATCAGCGTGCGTGTCTGCATGGGGTAGACAGTGTTCATCTGCTGCAGAGCCGAGAAGTCGCCCGTGGTAAGATAAAGGCTTTGGATACGATCATAGCGGTCAACGACAACCTCGACGTCTTCATCCATCGAGAATTGCCATTCGCAGCTGATGCATCCAAACATCACTATCAACAAGAAATAATAAACCTTGTGCACGGGCTTTTTACAATCAAATATTACAAGTATGTTAAAAAAATCGTTGCAAATATACTAAAAAGTATTTTAAAAACCAAATTTTAACCTAAAAAGTTTAAATATTTGTGTAAAAAGCTGCACATTTTTGTTTATTTGTGTAAAAAATGCCGTGTTTTTTGTGATTTTTTATCTTAAAACGGCAAATCGCTAAACAGTTTTTTGCCTTTGGCATAATACTGCCAAAGCAGCGAGTAGCTCTTCTGCTCAGGTATATCCTTCTTCCTTCTCGAAGCCTGAATCTCCTGTCTGTCGGCCTTGAAGTCCTTCTTCCACGCCTTGAAAGCCTTGCGCGCTTTGTATATCGCCTTGAAGTCGCCAACGTTTCTGTTCAGTATAAGCGTCTGCCATGCAGCCAGATAGTCGAGGAACCATCGCCAGCGCATCACGTGCTTCAGCTCCTCATCAGGCAGACATTTATATAGCATCGTCAGGTTGTTCCTGAAGTTCAGATATGTCTTCATCGGATTCCCCTTAGGCAGCGTTCCGCCACCCACATGATACACGTAACTGTCTGGTATACAAACTATTCTGCGTCCGCGTATTCTCAGTCGCCAGCACAAGTCAATCTCCTCGTTGTGAGCAAAGAATCTTGCGTCAAGCCCCTTTACCTCCCAGTAGTCCTTGGCGCGTATCATCAGCGCAGCACCAGTAGCCCACAGTATATCCGTCACGTCGTCATACTGTCCGTTGTCGGCTTCTACAGTATCAAAAATTCGTCCGCGACAGAAGGGGTAGCCGTATTTATCCAGGAATCCCCCACTCGCTCCAGCGTATTCAAAGCGGTCTTTGTCGAATATCGACAGCAGCTTAGGCTGACATGCAGCCGTATCCTCGTGCGCATCCAGATATTCTATCATAGGCGTAAGCCAGTGGTGAGTCACCTCTATGTCAGAGTTCAGCAGCAGATAGTACTCAGCGTCAATCTGCGACAGCGCCTTGTTGTAACCATCAGCAAATCCCCAGTTCTTGGTCAGCAACACCAGCTCCACCTGTGGGTAGTGCGTTCTCAGAAACTCCACCGAATCGTCAGTCGATGCGTTGTCAGCCACGTAAACCGTAGCCTCGTCTCTCGAATATTGCATAACCGATGGCAGATACTTCTCAAGCATCTCCCTTCCGTTCCAGTTCAGTATTACTATTGCTACCTTATCCATATCTTACGCGCGCGTGTGTACATTATATATATAAGAGTTAGAGAATAGCTTTCAGCGATTCCTTGTCGCGAGTCAGTTCGCCAAGCTTTACTTTCACCAGCTGATTGTCGAGTGCAGGATCGGCATCCTTGGCACTCAGCTCTACGCGGATGTAGTTCTTTGTGAATCCGTGCATGGCTCTGCCTCGCGTAGCCTTTTCAAACAGCACCTCGGCCTCCTCTCCTATGTGTCGCTCGTAGAAGGCCTGAGTCTTCTTGTCGCTCAGCTCCAGCAGTCGCTTCACTCTCAGTTTCTTGTCTTTCTCGCTCACCACGTATGGTATGCTGAGTGCCGATGTGCCAGGACGCTCAGAGTATGGGAACACGTGCAGCTGTGTAACGTCCAGACTGTCGAGGAATTCGTATGTCTCCTCGAAACACTCAGGTGTCTCGCCTCTGCAGCCCACCATCACGTCTACTCCGATAAACGCATCAGGCATCAGCTCTTTTATCTTGTGAATCTTGTCGGCAAACAGCTCTCGGTCGTAGTGGCGGTGCATCAGTTTCAGCACCGTGTTGCTTCCGCTCTGCAGTGGAATATGGAAGTGAGGCATAAACGCCCTGCTCTGTGCACAGTACTCTATCAGCTCGTCAGATGCCAGATCAGGCTCCAGCGAACTTATGCGATATCGGCTGATACCCTCAACCTTATCCAGCGACTTAACCAGGTCTACAAACTTCTCGCCAGTGGTCTTACCAAAGTCGCCAATGTTCACGCCTGTCAGCACAATCTCCTTGCCACCCTCGGAAGCAGCCTCTTCGGCCTGAGCCACCAGCGATGCTATTGTAGGGTTTCGCGAAAATCCGCGAGCATATGGAATAGTGCAGTATGTGCAGAAGTAGTCGCAACCATCCTGCACCTTCAGGAAGTAGCGTGTTCTGTTGCCACGCGAGCAGCTTGGCGCAAAGGTCTTTATATCCTTTGTCTTCTGAGTATAAGCCTTTGCTGAAGTCTGGCCAGACCATGCATCCGAGAGGAACTGAACCAGATTCGATTTCTCGTTCGAGCCCAATACCAGACTTACACCCTCAATCTTAGCCACCTCGTCGGCCTCCAACTGGGCATAGCATCCTGTAACCACTACAAAGGCTCCAGGGTTCTCGCGCACCAGACGGTGAATAGCCTGGCGACATTTCTTATCAGCCACTTCAGTAACCGAACAGGTGTTAATCAGGCATATATCTGCCTTCTCACCTTTCTGGGCAGTAGTAACGCCCAAGTCCTGAAGCATCTTTCCAAAGGTAGATGTCTCAGAGAAGTTCAACTTACATCCAAGTGTGAAATAGGCAGCCTTTTTGCCCTGAAATGCCGACGTATCTATCATATATAAAATAGGTGTATTGTTTACGGGCACAAAGGTACTACATTTTTTGCAAAAAACCTCAATTTTCAGTCATTTTTAAGTAAGGAGTGATTTTTACACTAAATTTAACATTTCGTAAGTCGCTGATTTTCAGTACTTTGCGAAAAAGTTACAAAAATACCCTAAAAAAAATCGAAAAAAATGATACGTTGTATTAAAATAATGCTTAACTTTGCAGCGTTTTAATAAACAAATGATTGTTTTACAGATTTAAAAAGCTTAGAAAAATGAAGAAATTGGTATTTATGTTCGTAGCAGTTGCTGCTATCTCTTTCGCATCATGTGGTAACAAGGCTCAGGCTCCTGTACAGGACACTGACTCTATCGCTGAGGTAGTTGATAGCGTTGCAGACAGCCTCGCAGTTGACACTGCTGCTGTTGACACAGCTGCTGTTGCTGAGTAATCTCAACACGGACAAGAGAGAAAAAGATCGTAAGACTCAGTCTTGCGATCTTATTTTTTTCCCCAATAACTAAAAAAATCATCCATTCTAACTTAACATCTCCCCCACTTGTGCGTATTATAGATGAATATGACACGTCAGGAGTTTGAACATATCGCCGCGCAACTGCGCCAGAAGGTACTGAAAATCAGCACCCAGTTCTTCAGCTCACGCGATGATGCTGAGGATGCAGCGCAGGAAACCATGGTGCAACTATGGCGCTACTGCGAGCATATCGACTCCAGCCGTAATATCGAGGCGCTGGCCGTACGTGTAGCCAAGAACTGTTGTGTTAGCATGTATCGCCACCAACAGCACCAAACCACAACGGCCGATATCGAAATTCTGGCACGCAACCATCAGGAGCCAAGTGCATCGCCACAGCAGCAGCTCGAAGCTAAGGACACGCAACGCATGCTCGACGAATCGCTTGCCCTGCTCAAACCGCGAGAACGCGAACTCTTTGATCTGCGCGCCGTGATGGGCCTGTCGAACGACGAAATCTCCAGTCAGACTGGCATCCCCAAAACATCGATAGCCCCTATGGTATCGGCAGCGCGAAAGAAAGTATTGGCAGAATTAATTAAACGCATGAAGCAATGACAAACAAGGATATACAACATCTCATCGACAAATATCTCGCGGGCGAGACATCGCCTGCAGAAGAGCTACAGTTGGCCAGCTGTCTGCAGCACTGCGATAACATCAGCGACGAATGGCAGGCAGTAAGCATCATGCTGGGCGAGCTCGCCCAGGGCGAGGCCGAATACGATCGCATCATGGCAAGCCGCAAGTCAGCATCCAGCCGTCCTTCGGCAGCTGTCATTGCCCTTCGCATCATATCGTCAGTAGCAGCAGTCTATCTGGTAGGTCTGTTCATCTGGCTTCAGATGCAGCCAGCTCCCAAGGCCGAGATGGCATATAGCCCCAAAGTAGAACAATCACAGCCTGCGCCACAACCAGCGTATTGCACTGAAGGTACACCCCGGGAAATCCTGATGTGCTACCTGGAACGCCGCCAGGCACAACCTGATACTTACAAACAATTAAAACTCATGAATTATGAAAACCAATAGATTTTATATCATCGTCGCAGCCTTAGTACTGCTTATCACATCGTGTGATAACGAATCGAATATGCTTACCATCATCAACGAGGATGGCACATGCAGTCGTGAGATGAGTTTTCACCCTAATCCTAAGTCGGTTATGGCTCCGCTTGATGAACCTATCGAGAATGATGGCCTGCACTTCAATTCTGATTGGGAGCGCACATGGTCGGTTGTGGGCGACAGCACACGCCACGCCTGTCCGATGACCGAAGCCCAGTGGGACAGTCTGCGCAAAGTATTCCCAAAACAGGACGTGGGCAGTCATATCCTAATGCATACCAATCGCCACTTTAAGTCGGTGGCCGAGATGAGCGACTCGCTTACCAAGGTGGTCAACCATCTGTTCAAGGCCACAGCTTCGCTCGATAAGCACTTCAAGTGGTTCTATACCGACTACGTGTATGCCGAGACCTATGCCATCAACGATATGCAGCAGTTGTTCACCATTCCGCTCGATAAGTTTGTGAGCGCTGATACCGCATCCTATTGGTTCACAGGCCAGCCCAATCTGGCCGAAGACCTCACAGGCTCTGAACAGAAGGAGCTGCTCGACGGTATCGAGTCGAAGATAAGTAAGTGGATGAACGCCAACACCTTCGACTACATCTACACCTACATAGCCAACGTTTTCTGGAAGGACATCAAGAATCCGCCTGTTAGCAAAGAAGAGTTCCTTGTAAATAAAAATAGCATAGCAATGTCGCCAGCCGTAGAGAACATGAAGATATTCGACGAACCCGAACAGGTGGCCAAGATACTCAAGGATTACTATCACACCGATGCTTTCGAACCCATATTCGGCGAAGACCATCATTGGGACAGGATCTTAGACCATCAATATAATAGTCTTCAATACCTGATGTGGATGAAGCCCCAGCTTAATCTGGTGATGCCAGGCAGCGTTATCGACGGTGGCATGGGCAAGGTCGACGGCAATGTTATCCGCTACCGCTTCTCAGGCGAGCGCCTGCTGCCTCACGAATATGTCATCTCTGCCACCTCGCGCGTCACCCACGTCTGGGCTTATGTAGCCACCCTGCTCGTCATTCTGTTGGCCATCGGCAGCTTCGTCTACAAACGCCGAAAATAGCTCTAAATCCAGCATTGTCAGACAAATGTCAGGCAGAATATTAGGATATTTCAGTATCTCTTCGTACTTTTGCAACAAAAATGTAAGAGTATGAAGAGATTTCTATTTCTGGTTTTCATTGGCTTCATCGCACTCATGATCTTCATGTCCGAATACGAGCCTGCCGACCAGCCGCTTCCCAAGAAGTTGGAGCAGGCCATCAAGCAGACCCGTATGATGGAGTATCACGACGACGATTACGATTACGTAGTGCGCCACCCACAGTTTTTCGAGCAGGCCGCCGACTCGATGATGGACAAAGGTGCCTGCCGCTTCACCTTCTGGAAGGACAGCGTCGAGGTGGTGCAGTCGGCCTTTGTAGAGCCCAATGCCGACTCACTCACCACGCCGCAGGCTGTAAAGAAATATACATCCGATTTACACGCCACATGCCAGCGTATGGGCGACGATTTCTTCATCCTTTCAGGTGCCCTCCACAGCGACACAGGCATGATTGCAGGTCGCCGTTTCCATGCCAAGTTTGTCAAGCATCGCAAGTTCTGGTTCGTCCAGTCGCTCACCTACCCTGAGGATTGCGAACAAGCCCTCCAGCGCCTCCTCCAAGAAATCGACGCCTGGCAAGTGTGGAAAGATTAAGCATTGACAAACGCCACTTTATGCCTATTGTCTCGCGGACGGACCGCAAAGTGCAACCATATCGTCCCATAACGATTTCGTTCTATCAGCAATTCATCAAACTCCTGCTTGCTTTCATCAGCATAATCTAATATGATTGCCGCGTAGCGGATTAATTGCTCCATATTCTCCACCCTTATATCCGCCGCACACCCTGTTAGATGGTTGCTGGTAGGCACGCCCCCTATCCTCTTGTTCAACTGCGGTGATCTGTAACCACTATTTATAATTATCGGTGTTCCTGCTCTTTCACGCAACACCTCAAGCCATTTTGAGAGGTTAGTGAGGTTCGCAATCGCCTCATGGCTTGGGATGTTATAAATCTCAGGATGAGAATTACTTCTCGTCATCTCCCCGAGCGAAAAGTGCTCGGAGAGTTTTGTATTTGCATTTAATTGAATTATCTGTTCCATAATTTGTTCGTTTGTTCGTTTGTTCGCCAATTAGGACTAAAACACCATAAGTCCCTTTTTCTTGTAATGATACTTAGTGAATCCGTTTTCAACGTACTCGCCAGTCATCTCGATTATACCGTCCTTCAACATGCGCTTTGCCCTCATGCGTACTGCATCAGCCGTTTTCAACTTAAAGCAGCGCATCAAATCGTCAGTAGAAAACTCATTGGGCAATCTGTTATAGCCATCAATAGTCTTCTGATGGTGACGATGTGTGGCACATGCATCGCGCAGCTTATCATCAAAGTACTTCTCAGCAAGCGTGCCAAAGAAGTGACGCTGACAGGCAAACTGGATGTTGACTATAAGCTCAGCAAGCTTGTCGTCAATCTCATCAGTTTCAAACTCACCACACCAGTACTCACCCTCCTGATGCAGATCAGCCCAGTGGCGCATCACAATAAATGGTGCCGAGTAGTTAATACCATGATAGGCACATCGCTTGAGCAACATTTCGTCCGCCTTTGAGTCATTATCAGCAGCGTCAGCCATACGGCGGGCAGTCCAGTCATACATAGTGCGGACAATGCGCTTGATGCTCAACTCACCCTTGGTCTTATCCAACTTCTTAGCCCATTCTGCCAAACGGTTGTCACTCTCATCATCCGTATCCTCATCAAGATTCAGCATCTCATAATGAGTGCTTGGCAGGGGGATACAGGTAAGGCGGGTAGCGAGTCCAGAACCGAAATTTGACTCATTAACCTTCTTTTTCAAGGCTATAGGAGTACCTGTGTACACATAGTTCCAGGTAACGTTGAAGTCCTGCATTATAGAGTCCATGTTACTGTAAGCCTGACCATCTTCCTCGTTGTGGAATGCTTTCAGCTCCAAGTTCTGCTTGTCTATCCATGAGCCACCCTTCTGAACAGAGAGAGTATTATCCAGCTCAGTATCAAACGTGAGCATGTGCAGCTGCATGGGTACGCCATCCACATCTTCAACAGCGTTTACCATGTCCTGTATAAACTGCGCGTTAGATGTTCGTGATGGGTGGATGCGCACAACCACTTTAGGCTTCTTGGGCTTCTCCTTGTTTGCGCCCTTGGTCTTCATTTCCTCGCGGTAACGATTAATTGCATCCTTGCCAGCTTTATCCGCTGCCACTATTGGCGCAGCCAAGAACTCATACAAACGAGTAGCAAAGCTTTTACCTGATGCTGGATCGCCAATAATCAAGGCGCTACTATTAAGGCGGCGGAGTTTTGAAGGACGATGATAGAACCTATATGTACACCTTGTCATCAAGGTCATCATCAGTGCGCCTGACACTACCAATGCTGCTGGGTATTGGTTCTTTTTCAAACCTTTGCAGGCATCTTCCAACGCAGGGTAATAAGGGAACAGTTCCTCTATTTTCTCGCCCCACTCCCAGAGCCATTTATCTATCTCTTCCTCACTCATAGAGGCTTCATCCGTCTGCGAGCCCTGTGTAATCTGCCTCCATGTCTGCCCTGTCGCCTCTTCAATTGCATCTTGCATAGCCTTACTGGGCTGTTGGGTGAGGTATTTCTTCTCCTTTTCCGCCATTCGCTCAGCGGCACTGGAAACAGTCTGCTCCACATTCTCATTTCGCTCTTTGATGATCTCCTGCACCCACGGCTGCGCTTTGAGCGCTTGCAATACCTGGGCTCTATCTCCATCGAAGAGCACAAGCAAATCTGAGGCGAGTTTGAGACTTTCATTATGTCTGTTGCTGTCAGCCGCGCATGGCAACTTGCCAGCGTAACGGCAATCAATGATAGACTGAACATCATACCCTCTCCATTTTAATGACACTTCTTCAACATCCAGATTCCCACTTTGCTCAGCCCTTTGTTCATTTGTTTTGTGGGCCAAAGCATCAGTTTGAGTATTACCACTACGACCAGCCCTGTAGTCAGCATCGTATTTCTCGCCAAATTCTTTATTTTCATAATTAAAAAGTTCTTTATCAATATACAAAATGTCAGATTCTTTACAAAGGAAGCTCATTCTACTTGCATCCTTGCAGCTCTCATCTACAATGACGTTAAGCACATTTGCCATAGCATGCTGATTGTCAATAAGATTTCCCCAATTAAGTCGAGCTTTGAATACTATCTTCAATCCCCTGCCGCTGGGAGTGATATAGATAAGCACAATGCCTAATGCCTTTAGGTCTAACCCCTTTTCTATCCAGCCCTGATACAGAGTCAAAGGGTTTTCAACATGATCTATATCCATCACCACAAGTCCCGTCAATCGTGTGGCAGCCTGCTTGCGCCATGCGCCTGTTTTTCCGCTCTTCGATGTTGTCTCATCAAACGTAGCCTGGAAGATAAAGGCTGGCAACTTGCGTTTCAGCGAGGCATCGCCTGTTTCTCGAAACTTATCAATATTCTCTTTCCATTTCTCTGCCCTGACGAGCGCATAAAACTGCGCTTCGTCAACGGGCAAAGTAGGATTACTCAAATTCTTCTGATAACAAAATCCCATAATTAAAGATTTTAATCTTTCTTTTCATTTTCGTTCAACATTTCAATACTCTCCTTCTTGAAGAAGTCATAAACGGCCATAACATGGGTTTCCGTTCCAGCACCATAGTTACGTTCCAGCATTGTTGTCAAGCACGCCAGCATGCTGGTTACTGCTGCAATAGCCACTTCACTATCGTAAGGATTAGTCAGATTAAGAACCTGCATATGTGGTTCCATCTTCTTAGCTATTACCTCTGCATC
>Ga0256405_10003746_pt1 | contig 30610 bp, 23 predicted proteins | sample RumenRJG_02DNA_FD_189096 | JGI IMG/M metagenome (GOLD analysis project Ga0256405, IMG submission 189096) | Bovine rumen microbial communities from Lethbridge, Alberta, Canada - RJG_02 | ecosystem: Host-associated > Mammals > Digestive system > Stomach > Rumen | place: Canada: Alberta...
CAGCAGTTTTTTCATAGAGAAAAACTTCATCCAAAAATCAATACATGTTTTTAAAAAACACCCAAACCGCCTAGGATATGGGTTATGTTGTTATTTTCACTTTAAAACAAGTGGGAATCTCGAGTATCTAATACTTCTAAATTTCCACCATAAGGTTCATTCTTCTTAATCCATTCAAAATTATGATTTCCATCGTAACATTCGCCTGTCATTACTCGTTTTAATCTTTTAGATGTAACATCATACGCTATACCTCTATGGTATAAGTCCGTATGCTCATTATTTGTACAAACAATAAAAGTTCGTTTTCCTCCATCTTTACGATTTAATTCTAATACAGCTTGACCTGTTGTTCCCGAACCAGCAAAAAAATCCAAAATTATGGCATTAACATTGTCTGATACAGCATTAATCAATTGTGTTATTAGTCTTAAAGGTTTTTTACCTTGTTTAAAATCAATTCCTCCTTCTTTATTTAAATTTCCACCATCAGCAGAAAAGCCTTTCCATAAGTTACCTCTGACCTGCCTCTCGCCAAAACTTCCATAGTAATCGTCACATTGTCCTATTCTCTCTTTGTACCTAAATATATTAAGAAACTTATGATTGTCTATGTTTATAAACCATTTCCCATTGATTTTATACATGTGATAATTTTCATATTGATTACTAGAATCATCTATCGTTATTTCTTCACTAGGTCTGAATAGATGACAAGCAATTTCGTCGCTATACAACCAATTTTTAACTTTCTTACTTACCTCTACAATTTTTCCTAAATTATCAAGTGAAACTGTAAAATTAAACTTTTTAAATTCAGACAATATCTCTGAAGTTTCTTTTATGTAGTCAACGAACTGTACTATATTATTTTTTTTAACATCTAAAAATTTAGAATAATGTTTATCAAATCCTGTAATGTAATCATACATTAAATTTTTTATAACTTTTGTATCCCCATTTTTTTTATAAATTAAAACATATTCTGCTGTTTTTGCTATACTTCCGTTCATAGCTGGCACTCTTCTTGTACCTGCTATTACAGATGTTTCAACTGATATTACATTTCCACAGAACTCACCAAAAACATCATCAAACAAACACTTTATATAAGCCTGATTCTTATCATCTATGCTACAAATAATCACACCATCATCTGTTAATAGCTGTTTTGCCAAAATCAAACGAGGATAAAGCATTGATAGTAAATTATCTCGGGTAATTGCGTTGTTGTAATTAGTATCGGCAAAATCCCCCATATCATCCTTTCCATATGGAGGATCAATGTAAATGACATCTACTTTGCCCTTATGAGAGATTGATAAATTAAGCAAAGCATCATAATTGTCACCAATAATCAGCTTATGTGTTAAATCTGAATCATTAACGGAAGAGAATGATAATTCATCATTACGTTTGAGATATTTTATAGTTGTTCCTAGTCTTTCAAGTTTCTTGTCAAAGTGAAAACCTGTTCGCTTATATGTAGTTCCGAGTTCAGCTATTGCAATTGCTTCTGTTTTATCTGAGGCGTTATTGATTAACTTTTCTAAGAGTAGGAAATTGGATTCTTCCAGAATTCTATCGTCCACACGATTTTTTAAATCTTGAATAAGACTAACCTTTAATTCCTGAAGAGAAAGATTGGAGGTATTATCCATTTAACACCTCCATTAGAGATTTAATATAATTGCTATTTAAATGACTGTCTATCTGTCTGTGCATAATGCGTACCGTATCTGTATAATTTAAAAATCGAATACACGTCAAAAAACGCACTTTTTGACGTGTATTCACGTAATGCTATTCAAAAATTGCTGAAATTGACGAGTATTCTTTAATATTTTTGTAAAAAGAAATACATTGATGGTTAATATTGTTTATTCTAACCAATGACTATTTAAAAGTGATCCATTTTCGTGGAAAAATTTTCTATTTTTTGAGAACAATAAAAAACCCCAGTCATAAGACTGGGGAGGTAGGTTTATCATATAAGCTAAACTTAGTCCAGTAGATAGGCACTGTCCTCTTTGCTCAACTTGAGATAGGATTTTATCACGGATAGTTCCCTTCTGGTGAAGGTATCTGTTTCTTTTTTTCTTTCAAATTCCTCAATTGTCAGATTGAGCTCCTCAGCAACCTGTTCTTCACATTTATCTTTCTTATATATGACGTAATCCAAAGCCTGCTGGAAACATGATGGTTTTTGGTCAATTCTCACTTTCTGCTCCACATCTCTTAAATATTCTAAAAGCATCTGATAAAAAACTTTCTTATTTTTATCAGATTCCTCAATTCCGCTTTTTAGGAACTCTTCATAAAGCTCTTTCAAAGCATTCTTTTTCTCTAGCACTCGATCAGCCAGTTTTGTCCAGTAAGTTAAATGAGCGTCTGGATTCTGATATCTAGCTTCACCGACTCTTATCGAGATCATGAAAGCTGTAGGTCTCCAAGAATTCAAACGATGGCCTTCAATCTCACAAAATACAGGTCTCATTCGTGCAAAATAGTTGTGCCAGTATTTGTCATAACTCTTCATGTATAACTCCTAAATGGAGCAGGCTAAAGCCTGCCCCTTTTTTATTAATTAACGACTTCTAGATTTCTTCTTTTCTACTTTCTCCTCCTGTCGTTCTTCCTTGTTCTGCAATAACTGTCTGAAGACGGTCTTAACCTTGTCCAAACCTTCAGATTTCTTCAGGTCATTAAAGTCTGAACCTCTGTCATTTTCCTTAAATTCTGGAATTACGACCTTTGCACCAAATTCCTTTGCAACAGCTTCTGCGGTAAGTCTGCCGACATTGCCATTTGAGTTGAAGCGGTCATTATCACCAGCAATAATCAGAGGCTTATCGGGATACTTCTCGGAAATTGCCTTAACAACATCATGTAAATTATGTGATGTCATGGCACAGACAACGCCAAAATGACCGTTGGTTGCTTCTCTGATGGTAGCCCCAGTAGCATAACCTTCACAGATTACAATACCGCCCTTGGCCTCGGCTAAGTTATCGGCATTTACAACATGCATTGAACCTTTGAGTTCTCCGCCCTTCTCGAACATCTTTGTTCCAGCAGGGAGGATTGTCTGCATAGTTCTAATGTTGCCTTCAACGTCAGCCAGAGGAATCACTGTCGCACCTCTGTTTGTCGCAAAAATCCCCTTGTATATTGGAATTTCCTTATTCTGGATATACTGGGTACTTTCACCTTCCTTGTAAAGTGCAAGACGTTCCTGAACATTTTTGGCAACTTCTGCATGTAACTGCTTTGTAGCTTCATCTTGAGAACTTAGTTTCGCAGCAATAACCTCTGCATTGACCTTCACCTTCTCAAGATCGATGCTCATGTCAATCTTGTTTGCAGGTGCGACAAGCTTCTGCACACCATCTCCTGATCTCCAGTTCTGGAACAGGCACACAGGCACACCATCCGTATGAATCTTGTACCATCCGCTGGTCTGGCCTTTCTTATCACCATCAACGGTAACACGAGTGCTTTTTCCAGTTACATCTGGGTACTTATCAATCACAAGCCCTGCCTCCCTCATTTTTTCAACAAAGAAAGCTATCGGAGTATCGGTCTTCTCAGACTGTACCTGATTGAGCTTCAGCTCTTCAAATGGCTTAAGATCCACGTTTTCGGGAACAAACCAGCACTTTGCATTACCGTCATAACGAGCTCCCAGTTCCTTAATCTGCTCATGCATTTCGTATGGGGCTTTGATCCATGTCTTCTCATGCTGAACAGTCGGCTTCCATCGTTCAAACGGTTTGAGATCCATGCCTTCAGGAACAAACCAGCACTTAGTTTCACGGTCAAATTTAGCTCCAAGTTCTTTTGCGAGATCTTTCTCTTCAAAAGGCACGCTTAAAAGAATCTTCTGTTTTGAATCTGTATTTTCATTTTTTTGCACAGATTTCAGATTTTCATTTTTCTGCACGGATTCTAAATTTTTCTGTTCAACTTCCACTGTCTTAAATCCTGCCTTATCCATAGCCTCAATCCGTTCAGGAGTAGCCTCGCTAATAAACCACTTCTTGCTGTCCTTATCCCACTTACATCCAAGAGCTTTCGCTTCCTGACGCTGTTCGAAAGGAACTTCAAAGAAGACACGTTCCTTCCTGTCTGGCATAGACATTTCGTGACGGTCTGACAACACAGCCTGCAATTCATCCCACAGCTTCTCCATACGAGCCTTCTTCTCAGGATCTTCAGGTAAACCGTAGTCATGAACCTCATCCTCAACAATTACGTCTTCTTTGATTTTTGACGCAAGGCCGTTCACATCAAAAATCTTACGAATGTTAAGCGGTGGATCAACGCTTAGCTGTGCGTACACTTCCATCAATTCATCATGTAATGAGGTCAAAGACTCCTGTTTGTTCCATGTCTGAGCCAGAACAGGCTTATAGCCTTCGCTCTCCTTCTGAAGTTCTTTAATTCTGTCATCCAAAAGCCCAATTTCATGAGGAATCTGTTTATCAATAATATCATCAATGAAATTCATATTTGATGTCAGATCTTTAGCTTCTGACATTCTCTTGATAAAATTTGTACCCAGAGCACTCTTATGAATCACATGGAAATTTCTTTCCAAAACGCCAGCATTGTTATGAGTGATTTGAATACCTATATCAAGTCCTCGGTATTCTGCCACTTTAACAATTCGTCCTGTCTCATTCTTCTCTATACTGATAGCCATCCTTGCAAGTTCTTCACCAGCGAGCTTTCTGTCCGTGAACTGCTTACCATTGATCACTATCGGAGAACCAGCAGGATTTGCCAGTGCCTTGGCCTGATAAGTCTCAATCTGAGCCTTTTCAGCCTCACGAATTTCAATGCTTCTTTCGTTTGAGCTAATCCTGTTCTTTGCCTGAGATTTTCTCTTTTCAAAGTTAGACTTCTCTTTAGCAAGATACATGATTTCGCCCTCGAGCTTGGCCTTCTTTGTGATGTTCGGATCACCAGCACAGCAAGCAAGAGCTTCATTGATTGAAAGCGTCTGATCATCGAGGTCTGTCATGCTGTTTGCCACAGAGTCATTCGCAGACATAAACTGCTTGATAAACTTCTGCTTCATGAGAAGCGTCTGGTACTGATAAGCGTCAAAGGTCTTGTCGGTAACATAGTTGTAAATGTTTACACTGTCGTGAACATTACCCTGTCTGATGATTCGTCCATTTCGCTGAGTGAGGTCCGAAGGTCGCCACTTCACGTCAACATGGTGAACGGCCAGAAGATTCTTTTGAACATTCACGCCTGTACCAAGCTTTTCGGTTGAGCCCATGAGGATACGGATTTTTCCTTCATTCACTTTCGCAAAAAGGGCACTTCTCTTCTTGTCATTATTACCGCAGGAATAGACATCAGCAATCTGATCTTCTGGAACGCCTCTTTCAATCAGCTTCTTAGTTAATTCACTGTAAACATCAAACGCCTTACCCTTCCCTGGTACTCCCAGATCACTGAATATAAGTTGTGTGTCGGTCGGTGCTGATGTCTTGTAGATTTGAGCAACCTTATCAGCAACAAGATTAAGCTTTGTGCCTGCCTCGTCAGGTAAATCTGGATTATACAATCGAGGATCTAAGCCAACCTTGCGACCATCTGACGTAACTTTTAGCATGTTATCGTCTTTTGGATTTACGTTCGGAAGATTGGTGATTCTGTCACTCAGTTCCTGCATCAACATTTCCTGATTTGGGCTTATGTCAGCAGTGATTACCTCATAATTTGCCTTCGGAAGCCTCAAGCCTAAATCCTCAGTCAAAGCTATGTCGGTAAACTCACGGAACATGGTCTTTAATTCTTTCAGGTTATTGAAAGATCTCAGACGTTCTTCCTGAACATACTCCGTCTGTGCTGGTTTCAGTTCGTATTCCTTGTCAATCACCGCAAACGCACTGATAAAGTCATCAAGACAGTTGATTTCTTTCTCTTTGAGCTTGGATGGAGAGATATAAGTCTGCATTGCATAAACTTCTGAAATCGAATTTGTGAGCGGTGTCCCTGTTGCAAAAACAACACCTCTCTCATCGGTTATATCGTTGATGTACTCCGTGGTCATCATCATGTTTAACGCTTTTGTTGACGGATCGCCTGTTGCAGAACCAAGGTTTCTTGCATTAAGACTTGTCCAGAGAGGAGCGTTCTTGTATGAATGAGCCTCATCAACATACAGGCGGTCACAGCCAAGTTCCTCAAAGTCCAAGCAGGCTTTTTCAGTCTTGTTTTCTGCTCGTTCCTGATTCTCTTTGTTGAGTTTTTCAAGCATACTTCTGTATTTGTTTATTCTGAGTTGCAGATTTTTAACAGTTGGATCTCGACCTTCAACCCCACCTTCTGCCAGTTTCTTTGCTAAAGCCTCACTGATAACTTCAATCTGTGTGTCTATGAACGCTGTCTGACGTTCTTTTGAAACACGGATATTATTGTCAAAAGTTGACTGAGGCATCACAACGATATCGAAATCATTGTGAGCCAGCTTTTGCATAAAATCTGCTCTGTTCTCAGCCTTAAGTTCATCCATGGTAGGCACAAGAGCTTTACAGTCTGGGTATAGCTTGTAGATGTCCTGTCCCCACTGTCCGAGAACAGCATTTGGAACAAGAATCAACGTCTTCTGAGCTAAACCTAACCGCTTTGCTTCCATGGCTGATGCTATCAGCTCAAAAGTCTTCCCAGCACCTACCTCATGAGCCACCAGAGTGCTTCCACCAAACAACGTATGAGCAACTGCTCCCTTCTGATGTGGTTTCAGCTTGATTGTCGGATTCATACCGTCAAAAGACAAATGTGAACCATCATATTCCCGAGGAACAACACTGTTGAACTTTCTGTTATAGACAGCTTCAATGTCTTCTCTGACAGCCTGCTGTTCAGGAAGCTCCAACCATTCTTTGTAACGCTCCGATAAAGACTTTTGAATTTGAGTAATTTCAACGTTTGCGTCGTTAGCCTGCATAGGCGTAATCGCATTATCGGAATCACTGTTCTTTGAAGCCTTAACCTGAATGAATTTGCTGTTCAAAGTATCTTCAAGAATTTCTTTAAATTTCTTGTTTATCTTTCCACTGCTAAACTCAAACTGACGTTCATCACCATAAACACCGTCCTTAATCTTACGAACACTGAATGCCGAAGCATCTCTATCGTAGTTGACATTGTATGACTGAATTCCTCCAGTGATAGAATTAACGAAATTCTGAACATGTTCTACAGGAACCCAGTGACTTCCCAGAGACACACCGATTTCAGTGAAATCACGTTTAGCTGGTTGCACACCGATTAAAGCATCAACATTGTTCTCGAATCTGGCATCACCCGAGTCAACAGCGTACTTTGCTTCTTCCAGTTTCTTTACGACATCGCCAGACAGATACTCTTCTTTGGTCTGGTAGATTTCTTCGTCAATATTCGGAACTAAGAAAATCTCACCTTCCAGATTCTTGACGATCTCGCTCTTATCCTTGTTTCCAAGAAGTTCACTCATGTAATCAAGATCAACTCTGCCTCGGGTATTCATTGATACTGCCAACGCATCGCTTTCTGTCTCTGCATTTGCATGAACAGCCACGCTTCCCAGCACTCGTTCATAACATATCTTTGATAATCCAGTGAAATTGTATTTTTCGTCAAACTGTTCAATGAAGCGGACGGAATAATAGTCCTTGTCCTTGCCGACAACATCTTTGATGTTAGGATTTTCATTTTCAACGTTGTCTTCATCTTTTCCCTTGCCTTTCTTCGTAACGAAAACACCATTCAAGCGTCCGTGCTTCTTGGCAAAGTCCTCATACAAGCTTCTTAATATAGCCTGTTCGGCGGCTAGATTCTCAATTCCGTCTCCGCTAATCTGAATCTTCTTGACCAGATTCAGTTGCTCCTTCATCTTAATCCAGTCAACAGCAAGTTCCTTCTTATCCTTACTGAGTTTTAACTTTCTGAATTTGTTCGGATCTTTGCGATAAAGAACATCACCATCACCGTCAACACCCATTGAACCAATGCCGATGTGAGTGTTTGTGCTGTTTACAAACACGATGTCTTCATTAGCATCAGCTTCATCTGTTTTAAAGAATCCTGCCTTTTTCTCTGGAGCAATATCCTGATAAACAGAGTCCTTAATCTGATCTTCGACTTCCTCTCTAAGCCTTTCCTGCCATGAGCCTTCCTGTGGCTTTTTGACAGCTAAAACAACCTTGCCGAATCTGTCTTTTTCTCTGACAAAATCACCGCAAACACCATTTAATTGACCATTCTCTTTCTGGAAAATTAAATTAACAGGTGCTTCCTTCTTCCGATCTTCCCTGTCATAGACTGTATTAACGACCCACTTTCTGTCACCTTCTTTATCAAAATACGATCTGATTTCTCTTGAACCGTTCGCCCATCTGTCAGCCTTTTCGTCCAAAACTTCTAGACGGTTGTTACGTTTCTGGAGGAATACGATATCAGAAGATACTGATGTTCCTGCATTTCTGCTGAAAACACCTTCTGGTAGACGGAACGCACCTATGAGATCAGCGTCTTTTGCCAGCTCGTTTCTGAAATCTACGGCCTTTTCACTGTCCAAAGTGCTGGTGGATGTCACCAGAGCAACGATACCGCCTTCACGAACCTGTTCTACAGCCTTACCGACAAAGTAGTTATGAATGACGTTTCCGTCATATCTGCTGTTTGGATCATTGATGTTAAGAGAGGCAAACGGCACATTACCGATAACTACATCGAAATATCCCTTGTGATCGAAATTCTCGAAACGGTCATGCTCGATATGTGCGTCGGGATAAAGCTTCTGAGCAATCTTTGCTGAAACGGAATCCAGCTCAACACCATGAAGCTCACTGTTTGCCATGGATTCAGGTAACATACCAAAGAAATTACCGACACCACAGCTAGGCTCAAGAATACGACCGCCTTTGAATCCAGCCTTTTCAAGTCCTCGATAGATAGACTGAATGACCTCAGGAGGAGTGTAGAACGCTGTCAGCGTGCTTGCTCGTGCGTCATTGTACTCACGGTTGTTAAGGAGTTCCTTAAGTTCCTTTCGTTCTTTTTCAAACTCATGACGACTCGGATTGAACACGTTACTGAGACCGCCCCAACCTACGTATTTTGCGAGTTTTTCCTGTTCTTCAGGAGTAGCATTACGGTTTTCCTTTTCCAAAAGCTTTAAGGTACGTAATGCTTCCATGTTGTTAGATAAACGTGTCTTTTCACCGCCAGCACCGATGTCAAAATCAGTGATGTGGTAGCGAGTTGCTGGCACGTTGTTTTCAGAAGATACTGCATTGGTTTGTTCAGCCTGATTTCCTAAGACCTCTGAAACATCAATGACAGTATCATTAGAAACAGCTTCTTCATCAATTACATGATTACTGAGGTCGCCAAAGTCAAAAGAATCTAAATCATGTTTGCCTGAATCATCTCTCGCACCACGTTCTCTGCGTGAGCCTGAGCTGATTCCTGATTCAGTCCTTCCTTGAGATTCTGCTCTACCAAAATCTTCTCCTGAAGCTCCGCTTCTCTCTGGTAGCGAATTATCCAGTCCTTCAGACTGTCCTGATCCTCCAATTCTTCCAGAAATGTCGGATTGGTTGCCTGAAGATTGCGGATCTGACTCACTATGTACACTGGATTCCATTTCAGCTCGTTCGCTGTCTCCGTTTTCGCCTGAGCTACCAGCTCTCTGGTCTCTGCTTCCCAGTTCTTCGAGAACCTGTCCAGAAATTCCCTGATCGTCCCCGAGTACCACTGTTTCGCTATCTCCCAGTCCTCGCTGTACACCTGATACAGATACACTCTCTCGTATCGAGCTCCGTGTCTCGTTCTCCTGAATATCTCCTCGAGATTCATTCTTTCCTGCGGATACGGAAAAAAGAACTGACTCGCCAGTGACGGAGGCAATTCGTTCTCCAGAAGATAATTCACGCTCTCCCAATCCGTTTTCCCCTCGATCCAAGATTCCAGTGTTTCTATCAGATTCTCCAGTTCCGTCTGAGTGTAAGGATCGTAATCGTCCTCTGGATCTTCCGTCTGTTTCATTTTCAATTCCGTTTGCAGATTCTTGAGACGCTCCTGATTCTGTTTCTCTGCTGGCAGACTCAATTCCTGATTGATCGTCTCCTGAAGCCCCTCGATTTCCGCTTCTATGTACTTCTTGTTCTCCTGAATCTGTTCGTCCCTCCAGTCCTTGAACTTCTGAAGATACTCTTTCATCAGTTCCACTGGTTCTAGATACCATAGATTCTTGACTTCCCCTATCAGAAAACTCTCCAGTCTGTTCTCTTTCATAGCTCTGGTGAGTGCTGGCATCAGTTCCTTCTCCCATCTCTGAGCCTCTTCCTCGTAATCCCGAGTTTCCTCTTCCTGAGCCAATGCTCCCTGAAACATTCGGTGCATCATCTGAAAGTATTCCAGATCTTCCACCACGTCCGTCATCAGAGTCAGAAGTTCCTGCTCTTCCTGCGGTTTGACGGTCAGCATCTTCGATAAATTCTGAAGATTCTCTTCCCTGAACAACTCTGTCCAGTCCTTCATTTTCAACTCTGGAGACAGACTCGCTGCTTTGTCCGCCCATTCCTGACGAAATCTCATTTTGATTCTCCTTAGATACTATAACACTACTGCTATTAGTATCAATATAGTTATTATTTGCACTATTTTCAAGAGTAGTCTGAGCTGATTCCTGATTTTCGTGATCAATGTTCTTAATGGAAATCATGAAACCATTTACTCTTTCTTCAACCTGCTTGGTTAAATCCTCAAGCTGTTCTTCTGGTAAATCGAAGTAGTCCAAAAGTTCTTCACTGAAATTGTTGATTAACCTGTGAAGTCTCTTTTCCGAAACGTCTTCTGAAACTGAGGCCGAGCTAATGACTTTGCCGTCACACACGAGTTCAAGATGCCATTCAGCTTCATTTTCAAACCTGTTTTCGTTTTCAGGATCAGGAGTAGCACTCCACCACTGGATTTTCCAGTTAAGTTCTGAGCTCTGTTCTTGCTCTGCTTCCTGAGTCTGTCTGAACTCTTCAAACTGTTCATTCTGATAACCAAGCATCGGTAAGCACTGATTCTTGTAGTCTCTTAAACTTTCCCAGCCTTCATACTTATGCTCTTCGCACCAGTCGCACCAGCTTTCAATGTGCTTAACGATACCACCATCGAGATCACCACAGTCATATCTGAATCTTCCGTACGAAAAATCTTCGATCTCGCCAGTGAGGGATTTATTTAAGAACAGTAATGAAAGCTTGGTCTTTTCGTAGCCTCGGTTTTCCTTAGCGTAAGCCTCGTCTTCTTCGGTGATGATTCGATCTGCTTCTGCAAATGGCAGGAATCCTCCAGCTCTGTCTGTTTCATCAAAAGCCTGCCCTACATTGTTGCTTTCAGACCAGTGCATGAACACTAACGGAGGCATCTGTCCATTTTCGAGAACAAAATTAAGAACATCACTATTCTTGCTGATGTAATTAATTACGTCAGCTCGACACCATTCTTCGTCCTGATGTTCCCACTTCGACCAGCTCTCTGACGCACTTTCATCAGTTTCTTTAGGCAATACTTCATTGATTTTTTTGAAGGTCTCAAAATCAATGTTATTATAGAAACCTAACTGCTGATAGCCTTCCTGAAAATGACGTTCCAGCAATTCTTCAGGAGTTGCAAGTGAATTAGGATTCATGCTGACTATTTCAGCTAAAGCCTCATTGATTGAAAGCGTCTGTTCTTCTGATTCAGAATTTTCATTTTTTTGCACGGATTCCAAATTTTCATTTTTTTGCACAGATTCTGAATTTTCTACCACGTTCTCTGAAAGTAACTCATTGAATCTGACATCATTACGTGCTTCGTTTAGAAGACCGTCAAAATCAGCCAATCCGTAAGAATGAGTGATGTTGCCTATAATCTGTTTGACATCGCTATTCATACGATCTATCGCAAGCTTATGCGAATCAAAATTGCCAGAACTCACTCTGTTGACTAGTGACTGAGTGTCTTCCAACGTCATGTTCCACGCACTGCTCATACCTTCAATAGCGTGCTTTTTGGCAGAAATGGCCACTTTAGCAGCTATAACAGAAATGTCGTCGTTTTCCTTCCATTCAACATCAGCTATAACCTTTCCAAGACTCCCATCCTGAATAAGCTCACCGCCAAAAGAAGTTTTTCTAACTTCCTGATAAGCGATGTACTTGGCTACGATAGTTTTTTCATCATTGTTAAGATGCTTCGCCTGATTTCTGTCTCTGAGCTTTTGATATGACTCTTTGAAGAGATGATTCTCAACGTCCGCATATCTGTCAGCGTTGGCATTAAGCTCATTATGAAATTCAGCATTTTGAGCAACATTCTCCGTTAATACAAGTGTTATCCCATCACTAAAAGCCTTGCTGAATTCAAGATCAGCTTCTGCCTGACCGCTGTTTCTAACTGCGTTCAGATAAGCTGTGTCATTCTCAACATATTCAATAACCTGCTTTAACTGTTCATCATACTTCTGCATAAATTCGGTTATTGAGAGTTCTGTCTGTTCAGACTGAACGTTTGAAACTTCCTCAACCTGTTCCACTTGTTCGGTAACAGTGTTTTCAGTTTTTGGATTGATTAACGCCAGAAAAGATTCATCATGATAAGCTTCTTCAAGCATTCTGATGTGGTTCACATCGTCTTCAAAAGAATTTTTCAAATTGTACTTGAGCGAGAACAAAGCTTTATCCATCTGGACAAATATAGAACGTGCGTTACGGATATAAGCATTAACGTCTTTATCCCACTGTTCATAGACTTCACTCTCTGAATAATTGCTGTTCTTAGCGATTGAAGCCACAATCTGATTCTTTACAGAGTCCGTAACGTCATGAGCAAAGTGAGAGGAATCTACGTAATGACTGGTATCGTGAATTTCGGAAATGATTGATGACAAATCGTCACCATAGAAAGAATTGAGCTGATGTTCGCCCTTGATTGCACTGTAAGCGATATATCGTGCAAGATTTGAGTTTAAATTAGGAACTTCAACAGGTGGAGCATTGGCTTCTGCTTCAAGTCCTCTCCTGATTTCTTCGGCTCTGTCTTCTTCCCTTTCATACTCGTTTTCAGTAATAAGAGATACGCTGACATCACTTACTCTGTGCTCTTCACTCAAAAACTTGTTGAACTTAGAGATATCCTCTTCAGGAGTGATGTAAAAAGCGTATTGTCTGGTGTCGTAACGAGCCCCAAGTGCAATAGCTTCCTTAACATCATCCTTTTCGACATTAAGATAAACACGGCCAGAATTATCCAGCTTCATGTTGTTCTTCTTCATGTTCATGAGAACATTACGAGAAACGAAGTCACACGCCCTGCGAGCTTCGTTCCACGCAAGTGTCAGCTCTTTTTTAAGTGATGCACTGTCTAACTGCATGTTTTCAGCCCATCCCTTAATGTAGGCAGAAGCGTTAGACTTATCGAATGATACGCCTGTTCTGAGGCACATCATGTATGCTCCCAGTTCAGCCACCAGCTCTTCCCTTGCATACAGAGGAGATCTTTTATCGCCAGAGGTATTACGAGCGAGGCGTGAATTGTTTCCTGTCCAGTGCATTAACTCATGAAAAGCCGTCCAGTAATAGTCATCTGCTGACTTGAAATTGCTCTGGTACGGCAAACAGATATTGTCTGATACAGTGTTGTACTGCGAGCTTCTGAATCCGTGCTTGATATTCGCTCCTGAAGCATTCAGGATAAAATCAGCTCTGGCAATGTTGAACCACTGTTTTTCCTTTATTTCTGGATTCCAAGGCGTAATGTTTGCTTCATACCCATCTTTTGCCTTCGCCTGTTCAACATTGAAAACGACAACATCCTTGTCGTAATCGTCTTTTCCAACTACTACGCCTCGAGCGTCTCTTGGAAGTTCCCAGCCCAATTTTGCAAAATCAGCTCTGGTCATCCAGCGTGGATCAGTGAAGTCATACTGACGCTGAAGACGAACAAATCCTTCCAGATTTGAATTAAAGACCTGTCCTGTTACACCGCTTCGTGGAAGAGAATTTGCGTTCTCGTCACGGTCAAAGGTTTCACGCCAAATAGAGTGATTTTCCTGAATGGATTCGACAAGATCATCAATGATCCACTCGTCCATCTGATTAAATTCTGCCATTCTTTTTCTCCTCGGCAATAATCAATGAATAACGTTCTTTCCAAGTGTTTAAGGTCTCATGATGCTCTGCATAGAAAGCTTCGTCCTCTGCATAACCTTTTCTTTCACAATAATGAGGATCATGAGCAAGCCACCGCTCTACGCTTCGCCTTCTTGAGATTCCTTCAAACTTTAAATATTTTTCGTAATTATTTAATACCTCCCCTACTGCTTTAACATAATGTCTGTAAAAATCGGAATTAAGCATTTCCTGATTTTGGTCTTTCTGAAACTTTTCAATGTTAGTCATAGCGATGTATGCTATGTCACTACTGTTGCATAAATGCCACGACCTATCCATTTCAGGCGTATCTTCTTCAGGAGGCAGAACTGGCTCATAAGGATCAATTTCCCTGCATTTCGCCAAAGATTCATCTGCTTTTTTCTGAGCCTCGTCTTCGGCTCTCTGCCATTCTGCTTCTAACTGTTTTTCTGCTTCACTCGGAATGAGACTTGCAAAACTCTCCGACATCCATGATTCAAGAATTCTGGCAATCTCTCTTTCTTCGTTTTCGTCACCACCAAACAATTCTTTAAGATTGTCTTCTGTGGAAGCACTCTTGAAAATATTGTCTGGATCGCCTTCTTTCCAAGTCTTGAAAACGGAATAAGCCCATTCGTACTCCTGTTTCTGTTTTCTTTGCTGAAATTTACGAGTTTCAGCTAATCTTTTTGCTTCTTTTTCTTCTCTTGTCATCGTCATAGTCTTAGTCCTTCTTTTCAGCTTTATCCTTATCGCATGTAAATCTGGTTTCGTAATTCTTGAAATAAGCAGGTTTTCCGTCTTTATCTCCAGCAAAGAAATTACAGTTACAGGTCTTCTGGCCAGTACAGAACCACCACGGTGTACCGTCCTTCTTACTCTTAAGTCTTATCAGACTGTTTCCGCAAATAGGACACTTATGCTCTTCGGAAGGCTTGGCACTCTCAAAAACAAATTTAAGCTGCTTTTTCTCTAAATCGACAGCCAGCATGGCTTCAAACTTCTTTCCTTCCTTGTTTACCATCTTGTAAACTGGTGACTTTCCAACAAAGATCTTCTGTAAATCATCCTGATTCAAAGAAACACCAGCAATGGTGATTCTGGTCTTCCAGCAATTTTCATCTTCACAACAATAAAATAATTTGTTTACGCCTATTGGTTTACCGCAAATTGGACACTTGAGCTTAGTCTTCACGTTACGAGGCTTAACAGGCTGTACATTATTTTTGCATTTGGAGATTTCACCAGAGCAAAAATCTTTAATCTTTTCAATAAAGTCTTCCTGACTTAAATCTCCTTTTTCGATTGCTAAAAAATCACGTTCATTAAGAGCAGTACGAACAGGAGATGTTAACTCTCTTGTTATCTTTTCCAATTTCTCAAAAGCAATGGGAGCACACCTGATGTATTTTCCCTCTACACTCAGCAAACCATAATTCTTAAGTTCTCTTATGATGTTCGCTCTTGTGGCGGATGTTCCGATACCGTCACCGTCTCGAAGAGTTGCCTTAATTTCAGGATCGTCAACATACTTATGAATGTTTTCCATCGCTTTGATAAGAGTACCTTCTGTGTAAGGCTTTGGAGGCTTAGTCTTTAGAGCTTCTGAAATAACATCTTCAGCCAGCAAACTTTCATCTTCCTGAATCTCTGGTAATTTCTGACTGTTGTCTTCTTCATCTTCACCCGTGCTGTACACGCTCTTACAGCCCATGGCGATGATTTCCTTGCACTTTGCGACGAATTTATGGCCATTAAAATCAGCGGTAAGCACTGATTCCATGTATTTATGTTCTGGATAGAACTGAGCAATGTAGCTTCTCACAATCAGTTTGAATACATTAGCCTGAATTTCAGTGAGTGACTCGATTGAAAATTCTTCTGAGGTAGGCACAATTGCATGGTGTGCCGTGGTCTTCTCGTCATTCCAGATCCTAGACTTCAGTGAACAGTCTGCTTTATTTGCCAAATCAGCCAGATCTGCACTGCAATTAGCAATGTTTTTGAGAATTGTCTCAGAATCACTAAACTGAGCCGTAGGCAGATACTTACAGTCAGTTCTCGGGTAGGTGGTAAGCTTCAATTCATAAAGTTGCTGGCAAATTGCTAAAGTTGTATCCGCTGTGTAACCATACATCTTGTTTGCTAACTGCTGTATATCTGATAGTGATAAGCCAAGAGGAACTGGCACACTCTTCATTTTGTCTTCAATTTCGTAATCAGTAGTAGAGGTGTTCTTTACATCATTTACAATTCTGTCTGCAAGTTCCCTACTAACAACTCTTCCTTCGTCATCAACACCGTCAAGACTTTCATCAACCTGATACTTTGCGTCAAAGCTTCCAGCCTGCACTTTGATCTTTGCTTTGATTGAGAAATAATCCTTCGGCACAAAGTTCTTAATTTCCAAATCTCTGGTCGCAACAAGCTGTAGTGTCGGAGTCTTAACTCTGCCTATTACAATCAAATTGTGCCATTGCAAGGTGTAGGCTCTCGTTAAGTTAATACCCATCAGCCAGTCACTTTCAGCTCTGACTTGAGCTATCTCGCCAAATATGTGGTACTCAGAGTTATCTTTGAGATTTGCTAATGCGTTACAGACTGTCTTGCTGTCAACCGCATTTGCCCAATATCTCAAGACTTTCCCCTGAAAGTTATTCTTTTCGATCACTTCATCAACCAGACGCTGACCTTCATTATCAGGATCGCCAGCATTTACAATCTCATCTGCTTCACCAATCAGCTTGCTTACACGGTTATACTGTTTCTTTGTCTGCTCGTTTACTACATACTTCCATTCCGCTGGATAAATTGGAAGGTCTTCCATTCTCCAGAAAATTTTGCCATCATCTGTGTCAGGCGTTCTGGAAAGATAAGCTTCTGCATCTGCAAGCTGGAGCAAATGACCAAGACACCATGTCACTACGGTATCGTTATGGCAGATAATCTGCCCTTTATCCTTGCTGTTTTCGATTCCCAGTGATTCAGCGATAGCTCTTGCTACGCTTGGTTTTTCCGCAATAATTAATCTCTTCATGTTCTATCCCTTATTAAACGCTGTATTTTTCTTTAATTTCAGGCACACTCATTAAGAAATCCCAAACTTCTCTGGTCGCTCTGCAATCTTCCAGACTGTCATGAGCCTTGAATGAAAAATCAGGATTAACTTCGGCCACGGCATCAATAAGCTTGAACCATTTCATCGCCTGATGTTTTTCGCTCCATTCCTGCATAAAATCAGTGAAAGCCTGCATACAGCAACGCACAGCCTTTGACTCGGTGAGTGTCTCTCTAAGAAACACCGTGTCAAAACCTGCGTTATAGATAACTACTTCTTTATTTCTGAAAATATCCCTAAGATGAGCTTTTACACTATCAAAAGTCGGAGCATGTTCAATCATTTCAGCAGATATGCCGTTCACCTTCTCAGCCTCAGTCCACTCCATTGTGTGCTGTGGCTTTATGAGAGAGTGAAAAAGACAAGTTCCTTCGTCATCAATCACAGAAACACTAAGGATTTCATCAGTTTCATGATTTAAACCTGTAGTTTCAGTATCAACAAAAACAAAATCCGACTTCATAACATTTCTCCTAGCCCCAAGTCCAGAACGGAACGACCTTTGCTTTGATATCCTTGGTATCAACCAATCCAAAATATCGGGAGTCAAAGGAGAGATCCATTGGATTAACCAGAACGACCTTTCCTTCAGGCACAATACCGTCATAACGCCAGATTTTCATTTCCTTACCATTTCCATCCTTCGGCTGGCTTGCTGAGTGAGCCAAAAGAACACCATTCACCACAATGCCGTGTTCGTCTGCATGTACATGGTCTCCAGCTTTAGCACCAACTACTTTAAGCAAAGGCGTTACCCAGCAGGTTTCACCTTTATCGGCAGGCTGTAAGTATCTGCGAGTAAAGGCTTCACTTAAATAAACATCGAATGCTGGACAGAATGTAACAATCTCATCGTTTGTTACATTTACTGGATTACGTTCAATAACAGAGTAATAGCCTCTAGGCATTGACTCGGTAAAATTGCTTACAAATTTTCCTGAAGCGTTCAGGTAATAACTCACGCCACATACGGCCACCGCAATTCCCACGCAAGCACTGATGCCAATACGGAACTGCCTAAGTCTTCTCTTTAAATCTATTTCACTCATGACTGTGTTTTCCTTTTTTCTAAATTTAAATCCGCTTCCTGCCAGCTTCTTTGCAAGTCGCTGTTTTCTATTAAGTTCTGTCATCGTTTTATCCTTTAACATAATCTTCTGCGTTAAATCTCACCTGAGATTCTTCTTTTTTCTGATTCTTATCAGTCCTGTCTGTAATCTTCTTGTATCTAATCTTCGGCTCTTCGATCTGATTGTTCTCTGCACGCATTTCATTTGTGATGTGTACCGTATATTCTTCAGGAGCTTTCATTTTTGAACGCTTCAGGAACACTGGATCTTTGAAGTACAGAGGCTGTTTACCGTAGATTGCAGGGAAGCCTGCAACGAATACCAGCATGTCACCTGCTTCGGTGATATCGCCCTTATCGTTCTTTTTCGGGCCCGATAGGCGTAAACACTCATCAGGAGTAAGCAACGGTCTCTGTGTTTCCTGAATGGTTCTTGATGTACTGCTGTTGAAAATACTGTTTCCGCTCTTCGTTACTGATTCTTTAAGGATTGTTGCCGTGCCAGTGAGCTTTGACAGATATTCCGCTGTTTCTGGTCTGTTAGGCGGATAAGCGTTCTGGATATGACAGTTAGATGTAATGCTTTCTTCATGTCCATAGCCAGACTGTTCAGACTTAAGCTGTGACAAATCTTGACAAATCAGGTAACACTTAATGCCGTAGCCAGCAACAAACGCCAGTGATTCCTGCATGATGTCGAGCTTTCCAAGAGATGGAAATTCGTCAAGCATCATCAGTAAACGATGTTTGTTTGCACAGACAGCCCTACCGTCAACAAATTTCAGGCCTTCCGTGCCTGCTAAAACACGCACGGTCATGTTTACAAACATTCTTACAAGAGGCTTTAAACGTGTTTTGTCGGCAGGCTGTGTAACGATGTAAACTGACATCGGATCTTTACAGTTCATGATATCTCTTACATGAAAATCACTGTCTGACGTATTTTCAGATACGATGTTGTCTCGGAACAACGCCAGATTAGACTTCACTGTAGAAAGCACCGAGCCTGCTTCTTCATCAGGACGGTCAAGCTGATCCTTAGCGGCCGCAGAGATAACAGGATGAGGCTTCCAATCTGTTTTATCTTCTTTTTTGCCTAGATGTGGATAGTTAATCATCTCTGACCAGAGTTCTTTAATATCTCGGTTAGGATCACTTAGAAGATTATCTATCTGGAGCATTGAAGCTGGAGTTCCTTCATGCTTACGCAAATATAGAACATGAAGGATTAAACCGACATACAGGGCAAACGCTGTCTTTTTCCAGTGTGCGTCCTGTCCCTCTAAGCCTTTTCCTTCAGGATCAACAATCATGTTGGCAAGGTTCTGGGCATCACCGATTTCATTCTCAGTACCGAGTCTGATTTCATCGAGCGGATTCCAATGTGCGGATTGCTTTGAAGCTGGCTCAAACTTGATACAGTTATTCTTGAGTCCGCTTGAACGGTAGCCTGCGGTTAATGCCCAAAGTTCACCTTTTAAGTCTGTGATAACTGCTGATTCGTACCATGAAAGGAGTGTTGGAATAACCAAACCAACACCCTTACCAGATCGTGTCGGAGCGTATGTGAGAACGTGTTCGGGCCCACTGTGCTTCAAATACACGACCTTGCCCTTCTTTTCCTCATAAGCTCCTACATAAACGTAAGGAGGCTCTTTTTCGCCATTTTTCTTAGGCTTATGCAGTAAACCTGCCTGATAGACTTCTTTCGTTGTTGCCCAGCGTGCTGAACCGTGAAGGTTCTTCACGCCTTTAAGCGTCTGGCTTGACGCTACACCACCAATCAACCCTAACATGAAGCAAATCATAAAAGCAATTTTGCCATTCTCAAATGCCCCATTAAATAGCTCAGGCTGTTTCTGGAAATAACGTTTGTGCCAATCAATAATCGCCCACGGATAGTAAATATGATTCTCCTGAGAGATAACATTGCCCAGAACTGGATTATAACCAACGTCTCTGGCAAACGTCTGAGTAGCCACAGTAAGAGTTAGACCAATCCCCATAGCAATTCCTGTCAATGCAAGAATCTTCTTCTTTTTGGGATTATCGGGCTTTGGTAACGGTAATTCAGGTTTCACTGTCTTTTATTTCCTTTTTAATTGCTTCAATTTCACTCGGATCAAAAAATTCACTCATGTTTCCCAGCAGTTCATCTGCATCCAGTTCTGACATATCAGCTTCCTGCTGTGCCGGTACTTCAGCTTTCAACTCGTTCACAACCGTCTTCATTTCTTCAACAATTGCATTCGATTCTTCTGGATTGCCATCGCAAAAATTAACGATGATGTTTTCCTCTGGATTTATCACGCTGTTTCTGTACGTTATTCTGTGTTGTATCATGCAGTAACACGTCAACTCTGGAGGCTGATTGCTCGCCTGCTGATGGCATTGCCACATTGCCTCGGCACAAGTCCGACAACAAACGTGTTCTTGTTCTAATCGCTTCTGAAAGATTCTTAGCGACGGAGGCAAATTTCGAAGCACGTAACTTATCGATGTACGCTCTGACTTTGTCCCTGATTGTCTTTCTGTCATTTGTTTCATCCCTGGTATTTTCTGCTACACTGACAATCTTCTTGCCATGTACTTTGTATATGTAATCTTCTGTGCTGATAATCTTCGTGCCGTTACGAGTCACACTCTCAACTCGACCATCCTTTGCAATATCTTGGAGGTCAGTTTCCGTTGCTGAGTATGCGTAACGTTCGATATTCTTATTTGATAACTGATTGAGTACTGTTATTGATGTTTTATCGCCAGTCATGGCTTTTGCTGTTACATAATCTTTGAATGACTGGTTCTGGAGCTTTTTAATCTGCTTCTTTTTCTTTTCCAGTCTTTTTCTTTCAAGTGCTCGGTTGAGCTGGTCAAGCAGATAAATGAAGTCCTTAACGCCCTGACTTTCATTTTGAATTAACGGATAGATGGATGACATAGAAGAAACAGAAGGAATATTCTGCTTTTTTTCCAGCTCTGCAGCTAGGTCGATTCTTGGCTGTCTAGTAAGACGTAAACGAACGTCTTTCATGTATTCTTGATATAGCTTGTTGGCTTCAGGAGTATCAACCTTCGGCCTTTGGTTATAGACTTTCTGCTTTTCAGGCTTAATTTCTCCTTCAAGAGCTTGGAATTGACCAAGTCTCTTCTCTAACTGAGCCTTACTGAAAGCACGATCTACAGTGCTAGCCTTAACAGAATACTGTTCTTTACCAAGGCTTTGGAAAATAAGACCGTTTCCGTGTAACTTGATTGCAATGCCTTCTTCGGCAAGCTTCTGGTGAAGCTCCTGCCAAGACTTGGCATTCTTGATGATATCTTTACGTCCTTTGACGTATGAGCAGAATGTTTCAATGCCTGATCTGCTCTCAATATCATCAACCTTGCTCTGGGCACTGGTCTTCTGAGATGTGTGATTGGTTCGTTGAAGGTTAAGCTGTTCCTCTAAATCTCCAGCAAGCTTCTGCAAGTCAAAGAAATTGTGCCACTTATCGCCATTCTTCTTAAAAGTCTTTGGATTGATCATGTTAATGACGATGTGCATGTGATAACTGTCTGTATCGTTGTGACAAACAGATATACGCTGATGATTCTCCAGACCGTAACTCTTAGCAATTCGCTCTTCAATAACCTTGAGCTGATCCTGTGTCGGCTTCTCATTGGGAGCAAAGCTCACTACTAAATGCTTGCAATTTGCTTTTGCCCGATGGTTCATGCGGATAACATTTTTCATCTCGTAATAAGCGAGGTCTGGATCTTCATTATGGAGATTAGTGCATCTTATATTGTCAATTCTGTCTGACTTTCCCTGATCATTACACACGTAACGAATCAGACCGCCAAGCGATGACTTGCGTTCTGTTCCGTATTTATTTCCAGCTCTATCTCGTGTAATATCTTTTATTATCATTTTCTAATCTTCAGGTTCGTCAAACTCACAAACGTGCTTAACCTTTGCCTTAATGTCGGCCACACACTTAACCGCTTCACGATAATCCTTTTCAATTTGCTTTCGGGAAGTCTCGATTCGGTGAGTGTTCTGTTCACGCAGAAAAATCTTCAACATACCAGTGAACTTGCCGACCGTACCAGCCACCTTAAGAAGGTCATCAACTTTCTGAAATGAAAGTTTGTCCAAAGGCTCATAGCCACAGCCGACAGTCTTAAGATAATTGCTAATTGTCATGCCAAATGAATCAGCATTCTTCTTGATGATCGCTTTCTCTTCAGGACTCAAATAAACCTTCACATGTGTTCTTGCGGTCTCAAGTTCTTTCTGGCGTTCTTTCTTCTGTTCCATGATTCTTTTTCTGGCGTGTAACTTAACTAGCTTTCGGCGTTTGAGAACAAGATAGTTGACCGTTGAGCAATCTCTGATTGCGAATAAGAGTCTGTTTTTGACCTGTTTCAACGCATGTTGAACGGGGTCATAAAACCTATCTTGCCAAATATTTCCGTGTCATACATTATACATCATTTGTTCTCTTTTACGTTAATTTTACATGTAATTTTAACTATAGGAATTAAAATGAATAATACAGGAACAAATAGCGAACACAATAGGAACAAGTATTTCAATCAAGCACAAAACACGAATAAGATAAGAACAAAACAGGAATAAATAAGAACAAAACAGGAACAATAACAGACAATCGTAAGAACACTATTGTTCTCATTTATCAAAAAAATATTTAATGATTTGGTAAACGCCAAAAGAAGGAACATCGACCAGTAAGTTATGACTTGAAAAACATAAAATTATTTTGCATAATTTACTTAGTAAACATAGTAAATTTACTAAGTAATAAGAAAAGGAGCGGTATATGAAATCTAATACGGTTACTTGCTCGTTCAACATGGACAGAGATGTGTACAATACATTTAAGAGCATAATCAGCAAGCAGGGACAAAACGTCAAGGGAAGTATCGTAAAGTATATGCAGAGCGTTATTAAGTATGAAACCCCTAATGCCGACACTATATTAGCCATTCAAGAGGCTGATGCCTTAAAAAATGATCCGAACAAGAAAGTTTACAGCTCGTTCGATGAGGTATTGGAGGAGTTAGGAGACGATGAGTAGCCAACCAAAGTACGGCATTGTTCTCACTTCAATGTTCAAAAAAGACCTTAAATTGGCCAAAAAGAGAGGATATGATTTATCTTTGCTAAGTAATGTGGTTGACACTCTTGCCAATGGGCAACGTTTGGCAGATAAGCACAAAGACCATAGCTTAATAGGAAATTACAAAGGCTGTCGAGAATGTCACATCACACCAGACTGGCTTTTGATCTATGAAATATCTGATAATGAGCTTATTCTTTATCTCACCAGAACAGGCACTCACAGTGACTTGTTCTAGGTTATCAAAATATTAAGCCATATTCTTTTTTTGAATATGGCTTTTTTTTACATTAGGAATAATTTACAAACTAGAAATAACGTCAGGAGCAAATTCAAAATAGTTAATGTTGCCAGTCCCCATACTGTGTGTCTGAGTATGTTGTCTTTTGGAATTTCTATTTGCTGAATTTCGGCCTTAACAATGTTAGCAAAATGCTCAGTTGCTCCATTAATGATTGAATTAGCATTTTTAATCAGGTCTTTTTCCGCTACCTGACGTGCATTTTCCAGTGATTCCTGAGAAGCTGTTAAGCTGGTCTTGAGTTGTTCAATATAAACATCTGTTTGTTCGTCTATGGTAACAGCGTGTTCTTCCAGTGCTTTCTTGAACTTGGATAAAAGATAGTTTTGTACGGTAATCTCAACCAACAAAGGATCGTTGTCCTGAATAGCTATGTGATGCTTGACCGCAATCTCAGCGACAATCTGCTGAAGCTCATCATTACTTATAATGTAATTCATTGACATGTTAATCTCACTAATTTTGAGTAAATTCAAAAACTATTTCTCTTTTACCTTCAAGATCAATGTTTTCATAGCTGAGACATTCATTCTCTTGAATGAAATATGTTCTTGATTTTTCTAGTTCTGGAAAGCCTTTTTTTTCTCGATATTCAAGGATAGAACTTAAGTGAGGTTCTTGATAACCTATACTGTCTTCGTGGTTACGCAAGCCATTCAAATAGGCATCTGGTACTAGATCTCCTGATTCGTACAAAATAGGATATGAATAAAAGATACTATCAATCATCTCAACAATAACAGAATACACTTCATCGACAGTATCTTCATCAGAGCCGAGATATGCAAGATACTCACCGTCTTCCAAAGCTTTTTTAGCTTGTGTGAGGAAATCACGAATCGAGTCATAATAATTGGCTTCTTTGGTTTCATCAAATACTTGGTTAATCAGAGAATATGCATCAGCAGAAAGATTTAAATTTAATTTATTCATTGAAGACAAAAGAACATGAACTGGTGATAGTTTCTCCAACATTTCTTTTGTAGTCAAAAAATGATATTCATCGGGAATGAATTCATAGGTATTACCGTCTTCACCAAGACTTAATGCACGTAGGTTAAGATCGTACTCGTCATCTTCCCAACCTTCCTTTTTGTCCATTTCTGCGTAGTTTTCCAGTTCTTGAATTACATCAGCCAGATTATCATGTGTTACACAGACTTCTCCACATTTAGCTTCACAAATGTCAGCTTCAACGGTGATACCATTGATTTCACACATATCAAAAAAATTTTTTGCATCTTTCACAAAAATATTACTCATAATTTGATTCCTTTAATACAAATCTCGAAGCGGAATTTCATCGCCATTGACTTTTGGCTTCCACTCCTTTCTTTACTTGTTCAAACATGCCACGAAGGGTATTTTCGGTTTGTTCGTCAAGATTAAAAAACTCACAAAAGTCACTGAAATTTAAAGCGTTCAAAACACGCTTGCAGAGTTCATCAACGTTATCAATATAATCATTGTGATCAAACACTTCGTCCGCAACTTCAATGGCCAGACTAACAATTTCTGCTGGGTACTTGGATTCACAAGCGGATCTGATTGCTTCATCGTACTCAAACATGAAATTATTTACTCTTTCAATATCATCAATGTCTTGCATTACTGGCATAATTACTCTCCTTCTGCTTTCTTTTCAGCTTTCTTCTGAGCCATATATTCACACCAGTTCTGATAAGATTCTTCTATATCCTCAGTGCTCCAATCAGACATACCTCTAACTTCATAATAATCAGTAGTCAGATAATATGAGCTAGTGTGATGACATTCGTTAGTTTCAAGACAAAGATACTTGAGAAAAGCTAAAGGCTTTTTGGAGAGAGAAACATACTTGATAGAGTTGGTTTCCATCTGGAGAGATAATTCATACATGATCATAGCCTTAGTCCATTTAGACTTAGGGTACTTATGATCTCTTTCAGCCTGATGAATGAATTTGCTGTATTCATCTGAAAATTCATTCTCACGATTTATCCACTTACCTTTAATACAATAAGCAATTACATCCTCCCATAAGATGAAGCCCTCGCTAGTAGTCGCTTTACCAATAACAAGAACTGTGTCGTAAAAACACTTCTTGCGAATAGCTTCACGCTTAGCTTCTGATAAGCTGTTAGCCTTTAACTGTTCAGCCTGACGGAAAGAATAAAGACGACTAATCTCTGCATAGTAATACATAGTATCTTCTCCTAACACCTGTATCATAGATATTCCTTATTTTTGGTTTAAGGTACAGGATTGAGCCTGTACCTTATAATGAAAGTTAGATTAACTGATTGCACTGTTCAAACAATTTATTCTTGATGATGTTCAATCGGTTCTTCTGCATGAAAGTGAAGTCTTTTGACTGACTAGCATCATCGAAAGTCAGGTGCATTTCATTCATGCGTTTCAGGTCGTTAGCAAACATCTCATGAAGGTGTTCAAGCTTCAAAACATGTGTAATCTGGTCTGCATTGTTTTTGTAGACTGGGAAGTCTGTAAACTGCTTTCCGTTGCGTTCAATCTTGCCGAAGTATTCATTTTCCCATACAACGATTGAGCACTTATCCTTAAAATAGTTGCATACTTCGTTTACGCCCACCAATGTATCAGAGAAAGCCTGACCGCCTACAACGATTGTATGCACGGTAATGCTGTGTCCCATTTCCTGCAGCATGTCGAAAATGCCGTTAAGGAGCAGGTAGTTTGTTAATGCTATAAATGAAGCCGCTCCGTTGTCGATGATGACATCATCAATTTCTTCGGCTGAACAGATAAGTTCCATGAATTTGTCAAAAGCTGATGAATCAATTTCCTTGTTCTCGTCCAAAATCTTAATCTGGTGAATATTGAGAGATTTGAATCCTGCAAAACTTGCATTTACTGGATCTGTGTCAATACACATGATTCTGTGATTGTTTGCAAGAAGTGACTGAGAGATAACTGAAGCGAGGAATGACTTACCGATACCGCCTTTTCCTTGAAGAATGAAGTTAATGTTCATTAAATGATTTCTCCTATGTTACATTCAAAATTAAATTATTCGTCTGTTTCGCCTGTTAATGAAGCAATGAGTTCTGCTGAAGGCGAGCTGTTATGTTCAAAAAACTGAGTCTTTGTAGAAGGGGAGACCACTGTTTTCGGTTTGTTTTTCGGCTGAACAACAGAATTTTGTTGAGTCATTTTTTTCTTCTGGTTGAAGCTTTTCCACGCACGACAAAAGCCTCTGTATCCGAACACAACACCTTTTTTAACCTTAAGATAGTCATAGATTGACTGAAGACTATGACCTTCATTAACCAGACTTACGATTACTTCATAGTTGCATCTGATGCACGTCACGATAACCGATGAAGATTTCTCCATCTGAAATTTCTTAAACTCTTCCTTATCTATCATCATTTGTTTCTAATTCCTTCTTTGCCCTGTGTTGATAGACTTTCCACGCACGACAAAATCCCTGGTACGTGCAAGAGATTTCACCTTTCGACTTAAAGTAGTCGTAAATAACTGTTAATTGATAACCTTTCCCGACCAACCGACTAATCTCCTCATAATTCTCTTTAATTGCAGGAGCAATTAATTTAAGCCGTCGAGATTTAGAACAATTAGCAAATTTTTTAAATTCTTCTTCATCAAGCATTGTGACTCTCTTTTATATCTGGTTACTATCTTTGATACATGGTTATCTTAATTTATAGCGTTAAAATTATCAATAATTTTTCCGATATAACGGTCATTAATCACAATATTCAAAAGCTCATTGTCTTCACAACAAGTTCCAATAAGAAATTTTGCATAAGCTATTTGGAGTCTATATCTCTCAACAAAAAAATCTTGTCGCTGGTAACAACGCTCTACCATTCCTCTGACTTCATGTGATAAGTAAACTTCTTTTGCCAAAGGATTGATACCCTTTGTTTCCGCTAATAAATCAACTACAGTTCTTAAAACAGCTCTTGTTCCATGAAGCGACAAATCGTTAATACCTCTGCGTTTCAGCAAGTTTCTTACAGTGCACCAGAAATTAGATCCTGCTTTAACCTTGATCTTTTCAATAGGTTTGACAGCGTTGATAAGATAAATAGCTATATCACTCAAGACTACTCTAAAATTAGCCTTTTCATTCAATTTACAAGTCTTGGTTTCAATATAGATATAATGGGCAATACCATCTTCTGGTGTGAAATTTCGGATAACACGTAATGTTTCAGATATTCTTGTTCCAAGAATCATATGGAGTAGCATCAAATAGTACAAACTTACTTTTTGATATTTTTCAGATTCAAAATTACCGCCTTGAACAGCAAGGAAAAAAGGCTTAAGGACAGCAACAGCATCATCTATAATTATCCAGTTTTCACATGAAAACGCCTTTCTCATGGAATACTTTTCTTTACGAACCCCATAATATTCACGAAAATCTTTCAGGAAATTGAATGATAGATATCCTTTCTTTACTGCAAAGTTCAGAACTCCCACCATGACTGAAAAATAATGGTATTTTGTATTCATGGTCAAACCATCGGTAATTATCATGGAGTGAGATAATTCCGATATATCAATATTTAAATAATCATCACGTCTAATTAACTTCTTAAATGCATTATGAAGAGACGTAACAGAATTATTCTTCAACCTTCTATCTGCAATGTAGAGATCAAATAATTCACGGACTGTTACGGATTTACTTGTTTTGGGTAAGTTGGCTACACCTAATTCAGATAACAAACCCAATAGTTGGACAATTTTTTCATTATCTGGACTTATCTCATATTTATGATTTTCATCGCCAGTACAAATGTCTACAGTGATATTTAGAGAGATTTTCATACATCTAACACACCTAAAATTAACAAAATTTGAAATATAAATCTTCTCATTGTATAATTAAAAAACCTCCAGCATTGCTGGAGGTTTTATTGAGTTATTTTATAAGAGCGGATATTTGACCAGAATGTCTGCTTCTTTTTTTTCTAGTAGCTTATCTTTGGTTTCGTAAAATTTCCTTGACCATTTTTTCCTAAACCTTCCTTCTTTTCTTGCCTCTATCAACCAAAACATTACTTTCATATAGTGTAGTTTTGGAGGTATCTTTTTAATCTCAAGTTCCCAGATATATCTATCCAAACCATCAAAAATACTTTCATCTCCTGCAACTAAATTAACGAGCTTCATCGTCCGCCTAAGCTTTTCAATTTCCTTCCTCCTGTCATCATCAAATTCATACTCAATCAACCGCCTAAACCTTTCACCAATAATCCCTGACAAATCTAATACATCACCTCGGACTATAAATTCATATAAAGGTCGCTTCCTAGCCTTATTCCTTAAAACTTCGCAAAATTCATTGGCTTTAATCTTCAGCTCAATGTAGAACTTTCTTTTCTTCAAATGAATTAACTTTGCTGGAGGCTTCAGGAGAAGATAAGCAGCATATATGTCAGAACCAGTTCTATGTTGACCATAGTAAGAAGCACCGTACGCTTTAAACTCAAGCTTTGGTAAGAAATACCTCTTTGAATCCAAATCAATATCCTTACATTTGCTCGTGTGTTCTGAACAAAGCTTATAAGCTGTTCCGACACTTACACTGACAATATCAGCAATCTCAGCAAACTTAAATCCTTTATCTCGAAGTTCAAGGATTCTCCTCTTAACGTTAATGTCCAGCATTACCTGATCTCCCCATTTCTGTAGATAGCAAGATGTTCTCCTGAATAGTTTCCGTACTCGCTGTACCGGAGAAAGAAATGATTTGGATTTATAAAGTTAATACAAAGCCCATAGTACTTTACAAGAACAGACAAATACGCATTTTTCCTCTTTAGCTCTATCTTTTTCAATCGTGAAGGAATCTTATAATTTACAAAATCACCTAAACAAAACCACTGAAATGCCAGGGAATATAGATCTATACATCTTCTTGCTACCTTATCTAAGTCCAAGAAGTAAGGAATGCCACCAGAAGATTGAGAATAAGAGATTACATACAGAATAAAAGCATCCACTAATTCAGGATCACATTTATCTACGTTGAGGGACTTGATTTCTTGAAGATTAGCTATTCTCTTTCTAAGCTCCTGAAGAACAGCTTGGTTATTCTTGGGAAATACAATAACTTTACCTTCTGTATCTGATGGGACAAGCTCATAGATAGGAGCTAAATTCTTCACATCTTCTGCGGTGATACAAGCATAAGGGAAATTTTTAGAGAACTGTAAAGCTTCTTCGGGATCTCTGGTTGAAATAATTAGATTAGCAATCTTATCTAACTGACTTGATTGAACTGATAATGATTCGAGATTTGATTTTATCTCATTAATAATTTCATTTTGACCGACCATGCAAAACTCCGACAATTGCACAAAGTTTTGAAAAAGTCGTGGCCTTTTCTTTGGCGTAAACCTAACCCCAAGGCAGGAATCGCATTCCCTCCAAACATCCCAAAAAAATCAAATTTCGTACACTTTTTGAACAATTTTTGACTATTTTTTAATCAAAATTTTCATTTTTTTGCACAACTTTTTAGGACGGTTTTATGCTATTTTCATTTTTTTGCACAAAAACCTAAAAATTTAGCATTACAGATGCACGAAATTTGCCTTCTGAGTGTTCTTCAGGATTGCGATCCCTTGGCAAGACTATCAATTATCTTTCGATAATCCAAAGCACGCTCTTGCACACCCAGCATCTCAATGACTTCACATAATCACAATTAATGTCAAAATGCCGATTAAATTGAACCGCAGGTCTTTGAATGCGAGGACTTTCACTAAGACAGCACTCCACCACCATAAAACTCAGAAGAGGCATGTCTGACCGCAGAAAAAAACG
>Ga0256405_10003747_pt1 | contig 30608 bp, 29 predicted proteins | sample RumenRJG_02DNA_FD_189096 | JGI IMG/M metagenome (GOLD analysis project Ga0256405, IMG submission 189096) | Bovine rumen microbial communities from Lethbridge, Alberta, Canada - RJG_02 | ecosystem: Host-associated > Mammals > Digestive system > Stomach > Rumen | place: Canada: Alberta...
GCGACCTCTGCCATGTTACCGATCCGATTATATAAACGAATCGCATCTAATTTTTCTTCTAAACTGTGCTTAAATTGTTTGGACATAATGCTTTTGTTTATGTCCAACTTTTGGGGGGCACATCAAAGCTGCGGGTGCGCGCAGCAAAAGCGTATCTTACGATGTCTATGGCCGGTCAGCCGCGCGCACTTTGGCGAAAGGCGTGGCCGCGAAGTATTACCTAAAATTACGCGGTTATACCCTCGTCCATCTGCGCCCTCGACTACGGTGCCGGCCACTACGAATCACCAATAATCATCATCGGCGTTTTGAAAACACAAAACTCCGATGTATTTTTGCAAAAAATTTTCTAGACGATGTTGATTGCATTGAAGCTCCTGGGGTCGATCGCCCTTCTGATGTATGGAATGAAGGTAATGAGCGAGGCACTCCAGAAGATGGCCGGGCCGCAGTTGCGGCACATGCTCGGGGCCATGACCACCAACCGTTTCACGGGTGTCGCCACCGGGGCATTGGTAACCGTCGCGGTCCAGTCTTCCGCTGCAACCACGGTGATGACGGTTTCCTTCGTCAACGCCGCCTTGCTGACGCTCTCTCAGGCCATTTCGATCATCATGGGCGCCAATATCGGCACCACGCTTTCGGCCTGGATCATGTCGGCAGGCTTCTCGTTCAACATCGCCAACCTGGTCTGGCCCGCATTCCTGGTGGGCATTATCCTGATCCAGACCGGGAAGCACCGCTATGTCGGAGACTTCCTCTTCGGCCTTTCCTTCCTGCTCTTCGCCCTGGGCATGCTCTCGGCCACCGGCAAGGAAATGGACCTGGCCAGCAACGAAAAGGTTGTCAACTTCTTCGCCTCTTTCGACTCGGGCAGCTATCTGACAATCCTCCTGTTCCTGCTCATCGGTACGATCCTGACCTTCGCGGTCCAGTCGTCCGCCGCCCTGATGGCCATTACCATGGTCCTCTGTTCCACGGGGGCGATCTCCATTTATCAAGGCATCGCACTGGTTATGGGTGAAAACATCGGCACTACGCTCACGGCCAACATCGCGGCCATGAGCGCCAATACCCAGGCCCGGCGTGCCGCGCTGGCACACCTCCTGTTCAATGTCTTCGGCGTGTTCTGGATCCTGTGCTGTTTCTTCCCCTTTGTCCGGATGGTCTGCCGCCTGGTGGGGATGGATCCCACGGCTGAGACGCAGAGCCCCACGCAGCTCTCTTTCGCCCTGGCCATGTTCCACACCGCGTTCAATGTGACCAACACCCTGATCCTCATCTGGTTTATTCCGCAGATAGAGAAAGTGGTCTGTGCGCTCATCAAGCCCAGGCAGACGGAAGAGGAAGAGGAATCCCGCCTGAAATACATCAACAGCGGCCTGATGAAGACCCCGGAAATCTCTGTCCTCCAGGCCCAGAAGGAAATCGCGGTCTTCGGCGAACGGATGATGCGGATGTCGGTCATGGTGAAAGACCTGTATCATGCGAAAGAAGAAAGCGAGTTCAAGAAAATCTTCGACCGGATCGAGAAGTATGAGCAGATCAGCGACAACATGGAAAACGAGATCGGAAAATATCTCGGCCAGGTGAGCGACGCGCACCTGAGCGACGATACCAAGGAGAAGATCCGGGCCATGCTCCGCCAGATCGGCGAGTTGGAGAGTATCGGCGACAGCGGCTACAACATGGCCCGCATCCTGCGCCGGAAGTTCGACGCCAAGATTGAATTCACCCCGCAGCAGGACGCCGGCGTCAAACAGATGTTCGCCCTCTCGCAGGAAGCCGGCGCCCGGATGCTGGAGATGCTGGGCGGCCGCCGCGAAGATTTCGACTTCAACCCCTCCGAAGAAATCGAATCCCGGATCGACGCCACCCGCGAAGTGCTCAAGGAGCAGAACCTGCGCGACGTGGACGGACACGTGTACAGCTACGACAGCGGCAGCATCTACATGGACCTGGTCAACGAAGCGGAGAAAGCCGGCGACTATATCATCAACATTGTCGAGGCCCGGTTGGGCGCTTCCCACAACGGCGTCCGTTTTGAAGGTCTCTTCGTGGATACCGAAAACATGCGCGTGACGGTGGACGGCGACGACGTCCCGTTCACCAAGACCGAGTACCGTCTGTTGAAACTGCTGATGGAAAACCGCGGCCGCGTGTATTCCCGGGAAGAACTCATCAAACTGGTCTGGCCCGACGACGTGATCGTCCTGAACCGTACCGTGGATGTCAACATCACCCGGATTCGGAAGAAGATCGGCCCTTACGCCACCCACATCGCGACCCACGCGGGTTTCGGATACTCCTTTGCGGAGTAGGGCGGGGAAGACAAAAAAACGGGGCGGCCTTGGGCCGTCCCGTTTCTTTATTCAGTTGCAAGTCAGTTAGGCCTGCTCGATGGCACCCATCGGGCAAACGCCGGCGCAGGTACCGCAGTCGACGCACGCGTTGGGGTCAATCTTGTAGATGTCGCCGGCGGAGATGGCTCCCATCGGGCATTCATCAATGCAGGTGCCGCAAGCAGCGCAGTTTTCAGTGATTTTGTAAGCCATTTTATAAAAGTTTAAGTGTGTTGTTCGAAATCGCTGGCAAAGATAATACCAATTTTGAATAATCACCAAAGATTTTCGAAAAAACGCTTTCCGCTGTTCCAACGGCGCTGTTTTTTGCTAATTTTGCACGTCAAGGATATGGAGAGAACGATGATTATTGTCAATGCAAAAGTGATTTTCCCCGGCGAGGTCCGGGACTCACTGGCTGTCGTCTGCCAGGATGGCAAGATCACAGACATCTTTCCAGTCAGTGAACTGGCTGAAAATGCAGAAGTTTTTGATGCGGGTGGCAACTATCTTTCTCCCGGCTTTGTGGACATCCACGTCCACGGGGGCGGGGGCTTCGGCTTCATGGAAGGAACGCCCGCGGCCATCGACGGTGCGGCCCGTTTCCACCTTTCGCACGGCACGACTTCGATCGTGCCGACGACCCTGACCTGTCCGGATTCCGACCTGTATCAGGTGTTCGACGCTTTCCGGCAGGTAAAAGAGAGCCGTCCGCCGTATTCCATGCCGGGCCTGCATCTGGAAGGCCCGTTCCTGAATCCCGTCAAGTGCGGTGGGCAGGATCCGGCCTATCTGGCCGTCCCTGACCTGGCCCGTGCCCGCGAGATTCTTTCGCACAGCGACGATGTCATCCGCTGGACCATCGCACCCGAGTTGGACCATGCTCTGGAACTGGGCAAGATGCTCGCCCGTCGTGGCGTCGTCTGCTCGGTGGGCCATACCGACGCTTCGTATGCCCAGGTGGAGGCGGCCATGTTCGCCGGCTTCTCGATGATGACCCATTTCTACTCCGCCATGTCGGCCTGCTACAAGGTGGGCTGCTACCGGGTGGCCGGCGCCGTGGAGGCGGGTTACCTGCTGGACGGCCTCTCGGTGGAGATGATTGCCGACGGCAAGCATCTGCCCAAGGAGATCCTGCGCATGGTCTGGAAGTTCAAAGGCGCCGACCGCGTGGCCCTGTGCTCCGACGCACTGGCCCCCGCCGGCCTGCCCGAAGGTTCGGTGTTCTACAACGGTCGTCCGCCGCACGGGGCCAAGTCCGTCATCCACGACGGTGTGGGCAAGCTCTTCGACCACTCGGCCCTGGCCGGCAGCATCGCCTCGGCCGACCGCCTGGTGCGGGTGATGTACAAGGAAGTCGGCGTACCCCTCTACGATGCGGTCGAGATGATGTCGCTCTCACCGGCCAAGATGGTCGCTGCCCACGGCAAGGGCTCGATCCGGATCGGGAAGGACGCGGACTTCGTCATCTTCGACGATGACATCCAGATCAAGTCGGTCATCACGGCCGGCAAGCTTGTCATCTGACATCCCAGCACATAAAAAAAGAGAGGTGGCCGAAGGGTCACCTCTCTTTTTGTGTGTATTGCCGGATCAATAACCGAAGATCTCTTCCGTCTTCACTTCCTGGATTTTGCCGTATTTTGACAGGGTCTTGAGGTCCATGTCGCTCTTGCGGCCCAGGATGCCGATGGTGTGCGGTTTGTCCTTCACATAGGTCTGCTGGAACTTGATCACGTCGTCGAGCGTCAGGGCGGGGACCTTTTCGTAGATGACCTTGTTGAGGTCATAGTCGATGCCGCGCTCCTGCGCGTTGAGGTAGGCGTTCAGCACGCGGCTCTTCGTGGTACGGGCGGTGCGGATGTTGGAGATCAGCGATTCCTTGGCGATGTTGAAGGCATTCTCCGAGACCGGCATGTTGTTGATGATCTCGTCGAAAGCGCTCAGGGCGTCGATCAGCTTGTCGTTCTGCGTGCCGATCGAGTAGGTGAACAGGGACGGATGCTCCTGGTCGGTCGGAATCGAATAGTTGGCGCGGGCGCTGTAGGCCAGGCCGCGGGCTTCGCGCAGTTCCTGGAACACGATGGAGTTCATGCCGCCGCCGAAGTATTCGTTGTAGAGGGTGATGATCGGGGCCGTCTTCTCGTCGAACTTCAGGCCGGTATTGAAATAGGCCTGCAGGTTGAGCTGGTTGGCGTCGTACTGGGCCAGGACCACCTTGTTGCCGTCGGTGGGCAGGTAGGCAAAGGGATTGCCCTTGACCACGGGGTTGAGCTTTTCGGGCACATTGTGGATGCGGTTGACAGCCTCGACGGCCTGTGCCTCGGTGAGCGGGCCGTAGTAGAGGACCTTGTGCTCATTGTCGAAGATGTGGTGGATCTTCTCGAGCAGCGTCTCGTCGCTGAGCTGCATCAGCTCGGCCGAAGGGACGATGTTGGTCATCGGGTTCTTGGCGCCGTACAGGGCGTAGGAGGCCATCCGCTGCGAATTGGAACGCTGGTCGAGCTTGGCGTTGCGACGTTCGTAGACCGTGTTGGCCTTGAGCATCATCAGGGCTTCGGGATTGGCTTTGGCATGGGCGATGATCTTCTCGACGAGCGTCATCGCTTCCTCCATGTTTTCAGCCAGGCCGCTGAGCGACACGTAGGTGCGTTCGCCGGTGCAGTTGACGCTGAAATTGCAGGCCAGGCCGTAGAAGGCTTTCTGCACTTCCTCCGGTGTCATGTCGTCGGTACCCAGGAAGGTCAGGTAGTCGGCGGCCAGCGGCATCACATTGTCGGCGTAGCTGCCGGTCTCGAAGAGATACTGGAGTTCGAACAGGCCGTTGGTGACGTTCTGTTTGTAGAGCACGGGAATGCCGGCTTTGGCCGTGGCGACCGACATGTCTTTCTGGAAGTCCACGAAGACCGGCTCGATGGGCTTGACCTGCGAGGCCTGCAGGTCCTTGAGGAACTGGCTGGAGACGTCGCGGTTCATCATGATGGGCGTGATGGACGGCTTGGCGATGCGGGTGTCCGTCGGGTCGGGTTTCTCCAGTTTGTTGATCTGGACGTAGTTGTCTTTGAAATGCTCGTTGGCGAAGGCGACGATGTCCTCTTTGGTGATCTTCGCGAGGGCGTCGATGTTGCCTACGAAGTCCTTCCAGGGAATCTCGTTGATGAAGCTGTTGACCTCGGCACGCACCATGAAGCGGGAATTCTCGCACTGGCGCATGAACTGGAGTTTCTTGTTGTTGAGGATCGAGGCGAGCAGTTCTTCGTCGAACTCGCCGTTCTTGACTTTCTCGATTTCAGCCAGGGCGATGGCCTTGACTTCTTCCAGGCTCTGTCCCTGCAGCGGCTCGGCTTCGATCAGGAAGGCCGAGTAGTCGGCCAGCGACTGGTTGAAGGCGTACATGCCGAGCGTCTTCTGCTGCTGGTTCACGTCGAGGTCGATCAGGCCGGCGCGGCCGTTGGACAGGATGGCGCTGATCAGTTCCAGGTAGCGGGCTTCGGGGCTGTTGGCGCCGGGGAAGCGCCAGGCCAGGAGCAGGCTGGGCGATTCGAGGCCGAGCACGTCCTTAACGACGGGGGCGGTGATGGGGTCTTCGGGCTCGAACTGCATCTTCTGGAGGTTCGGATTGGGCTTGAGGGCGCCGAAGTACTGGTCGATCACCTTGATGGCTTCGTCGGGATTGAAGTCGCCGCACAGGCAGACGGCCATGTTGTTGGGCACATACCACTGGTCATGGTATTTCTTCACGTTGGTGATCGAAGGGTTCTTCAGATGGTCGCCCCAGCCGATGACCGGCGTGTGGTAGGGATGTTTCGGGAAAAGGGCGGCGAAGAGGGCTTCGGAAGCTTTTTCCGAGTCCATCACCGCATACATGTTGTATTCCTCGTAGATGGTCTCCAGTTCGGTGTGGAAGCCGCGGAGCACGCAGTTCTCGAAGCGGTCGGCCTGGATCTTGGCCCAGTTCTCCAACTGGTTGGACGGGATGTTCTCCGTGTAGCAGGTCACGTCGTTGGAGGTGTAGGCATTGGTGCCGCGACCGCCGATGGCCGCCATGGCCTTGTCGTATTCGTTGGGGATGAAGATCTTGGAGGCTTCATACGAGATGGAGTCGATCTGGTGGTAGATGGCCTTGCGCTCGTCCGGGTCGGTGGTCTTGCGATAGACTTCGAAGAGCTGTTCGATCTGGTTGAGCAGCGGTTCCTCGGCGGCGTAGTCCTGGGTTCCGAGCTGCTTGGTGCCCTTGAACATCAGGTGTTCGAAATAGTGGGCCAGGCCCGTGGTCTCCTGCGGGTCGTTCTTGCTGCCGACCTTGACGGCCACGTGCGCGTCGATGCGCGGCTCGTCCTTGTTGACGATCATGTAAACCTTCAGGCCGTTGTCCAGCGTGTAGATGCGCGCCTGCGTGGGATCGCCCTTGACGGTCTCGTACTTGTACTTGCTGCAGCCTGCCAGGAAAAAGACCAGGGAGACTGCCAGAATGAGGTTGAGATAGCGTTTCATTTTGCTTGGCTTGATTTATGTAATTTTGGAACAAAATTAAGCAAACAAATGGTATCTTTGCACAAATAATTTGAAAATGAAAAAAATCCTCATAGCACTCACCCTCCTTGCCGCGTCCTGCGCCGCTGTCTTTGCGCAGGAGACCTCGTTCTACAAGGAGGCGGATGTCATCCGTTTCGACAAGAAGGTCCATGATTTCGGCGACGTGATGATCGCCGAAGGACCGGTGTCCTGCATCTTTACCTTTACCAATGTCGGCAACGAGCCGCTGGTGATCCACAACGTCATCTCGTCCTGCGGCTGTACGACGCCCGAATGGACCCGCGAACCGGTCCGTCCCGGCGCCACGGGCACCATCCAGGCCACCTTCAGCAACGACCAGGGCCCGTATCCCTTCGACAAGACGCTGACCGTCTATGTCGGCGTGGGCCGCTCCAGCCTCGACCGGCCGGTCGTCCTGCGCCTGCGGGGCGTCTCGCACGAGAAGAAGAAGAACCTCGACGAACTCTTCACCACGAAGATCGGCAGCCTGGGCCTGCGCAAGACCGAAGTGTCCATCGGCTACATCGACCAGGGCGTGGTCAAGTCCGACCAGATGCAGGTGGCCAATCTTTCGAAGAGCGACCTGACCGTCGAGACGGCCGCCGCAACGCCGGGCCTCACCCTGACGGTGACACCCAACCCGATTCCCGCCCGCAGCATGGCGCGGCTCACCTATGCGGTGAACCCCGCGGCGATGGGCGCAACGGCCTGGGGCAAGCAGCGTTTCGAAGCGACCTTCCGCCTCAATGGCAGGGAGCAGACTGACAAAGTGACAATCACGGGCGTGATCAAGGACAATTTTGAAAAACTTTCGAAGGCGGACATCGAGAAGGCCGGCGTGCCGGTCATCGACCGCAGCTATTTCGAATTCGGCGAAGTAAAGAAAGGCGCGGCCGTCACGGCTTCCTACAGCATCCGCAACAAGGGCAAGAACCCGCTGGTGATCCACAAGATCGAAGGGCAGGGAGACGCTGCCACCGTGCTGACGAAACTGCCGATCACCATCAAGCCCGGCGGAAAAGCCGAGGTGAAGGTCCGGCTCGAAACGGCTCCGCTCGAATACAGCGGTGAAGTGATCGAAGTGCTGACCGTCATCACCAACGCCCCGTCCAAACCCATCCTGAACTTATTCATTACCGGAAACGTCAAATAACGATATGGCTATCGACAAATCGCATCAGGGAGATTTCTTCGACGATTATCACAACGAAGATTCGAGTCTGATCATCAACGACGGGGTGAAGCAGCCCCCGATCGTAAACCCTTATCTGAAAAGAGTATTCAAGAAACGCCCCGCCATCAAGACGGCGGACGAATATATGGAAGGCATCCAGCGCGGCGACACCACCGTGCTGAGCCAGGCCATCACCCTGGTGGAGAGCGCGCTGCCCGAGCATCGCGCCGTGGCCCAGCAGATCATCCAGCGCTGCCAGGCCCTGTCCAACGAGAAAGAGACCATGCGCATCGGCATCACGGGCGTCCCGGGTGCCGGCAAGAGCACCTTCATCGAGGCGTTCGGTTCGTACCTGACCTCGGAGGGGCACAAGCTGGCCGTCCTGGCCATCGACCCGAGTTCCGAAAAGAGCAAGGGCAGCATCCTGGGCGACAAGACCCGCATGGAGACGCTCTGCCACGATCCCAAGGCGTTCATCCGCCCCAGCCCGAGTGCGGGGTCCCTGGGCGGCGTGGCGCGCAAGACCCGCGAGACCATCCTCCTGTGCGAAGCCGCCGGCTTCGACGTGGTCTTCATCGAGACCGTGGGCGTGGGCCAGAGCGAGACGGCGGTCCATTCGATGAGCGATTTCTTCCTGCTGCTGATGCTCTCCGGCGCCGGCGACGACCTGCAGGGCATCAAGCGCGGCATCATGGAAATGTCCGACCTGATCGCCATCACCAAGGCCGACGGCACCAATGTCGAGAAAGCGCAGATGGCGCGGGCCCTCTATGCCAACGCCCTGCATCTGTTCCCGCCCACCGAGTCGGGCTGGACGCCCACGGCCGTCACCTCGTCGGCCGTGACCAAGGAAGGTCTCCCCGAGATCCTGCAGAAGATCGAGGCGTATTTCGCCCTGGTCAAAGGCAACGGCTTCTACCAGAAGAAACGCCGTGAGCAGGCGCGCTACTGGATGTACGAGAGCATCAACGAGAGCCTCAAGAACATGTTCTACGAAGACGAACGCATCGAGAAACTGATGCCCGAATATGAGGATGCCGTGCTGCGGGGCGACCTGGAGTCGTTCTCGGCGGCGACGGAACTCATCGAAAAATACCAGAAGAAACTATAATTATTGTGTACGGAGATATATGGCAAACTTTCTGAAAAAACTGTTCGGCACCAAGGCGGACCGAGACCTCAAGCAGCTCACCCCGACCTTGAAGCTCATCCTGGCGGCCTACGACCGCATCGACAAGCTGAGTGATGACGACTTGCGCGCCGAGAGCGCCGCGCTGCGCGCCAAGGTGCGTGCCTATACGGCCGCTGAGGAGGAGAAGGTGTCGCAGATCCGCGAGCAGCTTTCCGATCCGGAGATGGAGGTCTCCCGCAAGGAGAAGATGGCGACCGAACTGGACGAACTGACCAAGACCATCGACAAGAAGATAGAGGAGATTCTCGACCAGGTGCTTCCCGAGGCTTTCGCCATCGTCAAGTCGACGGCGCGCCGCTTCAAGGAAAATGAGAAGATCCGCGTGAAGGCCACCGATTTCGACCGCGACCTGAGCACCACCCACGATTTCGTCAACGTGGACGGCGACTACGCCGTCTGGAAGAACTCCTGGATGGCCGGCGGCAATATGATCACCTGGGACATGGTGCACTACGACGTGCAGCTGATCGGCGGTACGGTCCTCCACCAGGGCAAGATCGCCGAGATGGCCACCGGTGAAGGCAAGACCCTCGTGGCGACGCTCCCGGTGTTCCTCAACGCCCTGGCGGGCAAGGGTGTCCACGTGGTCACCGTCAACGACTACCTGTCCAAGCGAGACTCCGAGTGGATGGGTCCCCTCTATATGTTCCACGGACTGAGCGTCGATTGCATCGACAAGCACCAGCCCAGCACCGATGCGCGCCGCCGCGCCTACCAGGCCGACATCACCTTCGGTACCAACAACGAATTCGGTTTCGACTACCTGCGCGACAATATGGCCATCAACGCCAAGGACCTCGTGCAGCGCAAGCACCACTTCGCCATCGTCGATGAGGTGGACTCCGTGCTGATCGACGACGCGCGGACCCCGCTCATCATTTCCGGCCCGGTCGAGAAGGCGGGCGACGAGACCTTCATCCAGTACAAGCCCTATGTGGAGCGCCTCTACAACGCCCAGAAGAATTTCGTCAACCAGACGCTCAATGAGGCCAAGCGGCTCATCGCCGCGGGCGAGATCAACGACAAGGGCGAAATCCTGCTGCTGCGCGCCCACAAGGGACTTCCCAAGTATCCGCCGCTGATCAAATACCTCAGCGAGCCGGGCATCAAGCAGATCCTGCAGAATGCCGAGAGCAAGATCATCCGTGCCGCCTTCCAGGACAAGGACATCGAGCAGCGCGTGGTGACCAACGAGCTGTATTTCGCCATCGACGAGCAGCAGCGCACCGTGGAACTCACCGACAAGGGCAACGAAGTGCTGGCCGACGCGGTCGGCGACAAGGATTTCTTCCTGATGCCGCGCCTGGGCGACGAGGTGGCCCGCATCGAGAAGGGCGAAGGCACGCCCGAGGAGAAACAGCGCCTCAAGGACGAGCTTTACGCGAACTATTCGCTCAAGGCCGAGCGCATGCACACCGTGGACCAGTTGCTCAAGGCCTATGCGATGTTCGCCAAGGATGTGGACTATGTGATCATCGACGGCAAGGTCAAGATCGTCGATGAGGGCACCGGCCGTATCATGGAAGGACGCCGCTGGAGCGACGGCCTGCACCAGGCGGTCGAGGCCAAGGAGAACGTGAAGGTCGAAGCGGCGACGCAGACCTTCGCGACCATCACCCTGCAGAACTATTTCCGCATGTACCACAAGCTCTCCGGCATGACCGGTACGGCCGAAACCGAGGCCAAGGAGTTCTGGGACATCTACAAGCTCGACGTGGTGGTCATCCCGACCAACCGGCCGGTCATCCGCGACGACCAGAACGACTTGATCTACAAGACCAAGAAAGGAAAATACGCCGCTGTCATCGACAAGATCCAGGAATACATTTCCCAGGGACGTCCGGTGCTGGTGGGTACCACTTCCGTCGAAATATCCGAGCTGTTGAGCCGCATGCTGAAGCTGCGCGGCATCAAGCACCAGGTCCTCAATGCGAAGCAGCACGCCCGCGAGGCCGAGATCGTGGCCCACGCCGGCGAGCCTTCCACCGTGACCATCGCCACCAACATGGCAGGCCGTGGTACCGATATCAAGCTCACGCCGGAAGTCAAGGCGGCGGGCGGCCTGGCCATCATCGGCACCGAGCGGCATGACAGCCGCCGCGTGGACCGCCAGCTCCGCGGCCGTGCCGGCCGTCAGGGCGACCCGGGCAGCTCCATCTTCTATGTGTCGCTGGAAGACGACCTGATGCGTATCTTCGGCAGCGAGCGGATCTCCAGCATCGTGGACCGGATGGGCATGGCGGAGAACGAGGCGCTCGAAGCCTCGATGCTTTCCAACGCCATCGAGCGGGCGCAGCGCAAGGTCGAGGAGAATGACTTCGGCACCCGCAAGCGCCTGGTGGACTACGACGATGTGATGAACAACCAGCGCGAGGTGGTCTATTCGAAGCGCCGCAGCGCCCTCACGGGCGAGCGCATCGACGTGGACGTGCTCAACATGGCGACCGACTACTGTGAGATGTTCGTCGAGCAGAACAAGGATCTCGACTACGAAAGTTTCTGTGAAACGCTCCGGCAGACGCTCTCGGTGGAACCCGCTTTCGACGAGAAGTTCTTCGAGCATGCGAAGAAAGAGCAGCTTATCGAGCGCCTTCAGCAGACGATCCTCGAGGTGCAGCAGCGCCGTTTCGACGCGCTTGTCGAACGGGCCTGGCCGATCATCAAATATGTCTATGAGACCAAGCGGATGTTCTACCAGAACATTGCTATCCCGGTGTCGGACGGCCGGCTGGTTTATACCATCCTGGTCGATCTGAAGAAGGCCTACGAGTCGAAGGGCAAGGAACTGATCCGTGCCGTCGAGAAGACGGTCACCCTGCGTGTGATCGACGAATACTGGAAGGAACACCTGCGCGAGATGGACGACCTGAAGCAGTCGGTGCAGAACGCGGCCTACGAGCAGAAAGACCCGATCGTGGTTTACAAGACGGAGAGCTACAATCTCTTCATCACGATGCTCGAGAACCTGAGCAAGGACGTGCTCTCGTTCCTGCTGCGTGCGCAGATCTACCTGCGCCAGGAGCAGCAGCCGGAAGATGTGGTGACGGAAGGGCATGAGAAGCGTTCCGACATGAGCCGGATGCAGACGAGCCGTTCCGACCTGCTGACCAACAGTTCGGAGCCCAAGTCCAACGCGCCGATCCACGTCGAGAAGAAGGTCGGCCGCAACGATCCCTGCCCCTGCGGCAGCGGCAAGAAATACAAGAACTGTCACGGTAAAGAAGCATAAGTATGAAATACGATGTTATCGTCATCGGCGCGGGCCCGGGAGGGTACGTGGCCGCAATCCGGGCGGCGCAGCTCGGATTCAATACAGCGGTTGTCGAACGCAGTGAGCTCGGCGGAATCTGCCTCAACTGGGGCTGTATTCCGACCAAGGCGCTGCTCAAGAGCGCTCAGGCCTTGCACTACGCCGAGCGGGGCGCTGACTACGGTTTCACGGCCGGCGAGGTCAAAGCGGACCTGGCCGCCATCGTCGCCCGCAGCCGCGGGGTTTCCGCCACGATGAACAAGGGCGTGGAATATCTCTTCAAGAAGAACAAAGTCACCGTCATCAAGGGTATCGGCAAACTGCTGCCCGGCAAGCAGGTGCAGGTCCAGAAACTGGAAGGCGGGGAAGAGGTCTTCGAAGCGGACCATATCATCCTGGCCACGGGCTCGCATCCGGCCGAGCTGCCTTTCGCGCCCATCGACGGCGAGAAGATATGGTGCTACTATCAGGCGCTTGTGCCCGACGAACTGCCCAAGTCCCTGGCCGTTATCGGCAGCGGCGCCATCGGCAGCGAGTTCGCCTTCTTCTATCGCTCTCTTGGCGTTGAGGTGACGATCATCGAATTCATGGACCGGGTCCTGCCGATCGAGGACGACGATACCTGCGCCCAGATCAGCCGTTCCTTCCGCAAGGCGGGCATCAAGGTGATGGTCTCCTCGTCGGTCAAGAGCGTGGATACGACGGGCGAGCTGTGCCGCCTGACGGTCGAGACCAAGAAAGGGGAGGAGATCGTGGAAGCCGAGAAGGTGCTTTCCGCCGTCGGCGTCCGGCCGAATACGGCAGACCTGGGTCTCGAGGCGCTCGGCATCGAGCTCAATCGCGGCAAGGTGCCGGTGGATACCTACTATAAGACTGCTGCGGACGGCGTGTATGCCATCGGCGACATCATTGCGACGCCTGCGCTGGCGCATGTCGCCTCGGCGGAAGCGATCTGCTGCGTGGAGGCCATCGCCGGCCTGAATCCGGCCCCGGTCAATTACGACAACATTCCGGGCTGCACGTACATCACGCCCGAGGTCGCATCCGTCGGCATGACCGAACGCAAGGCAAAGGAACTGGGCATCGACTACAAGGTGGGCAAATTCCCGTTCACGGCGTCGGGCAAGGCTACGGCCGCCGGTGCCCGCGACGGTTTTGTGAAACTGGTGGTGGATGCGGCCAGCGACAAGGTGCTCGGTGCGCATCTGGTGGGTGACAATGTCTCCGAGATGATCGGCGGCATCGTCGCCGCCCGCAATCTGGGGGTCACGGCCAAGCAGCTTGCCGGTTCGATGTTCCCGCATCCGACCATGAGCGAAGCCCTGATGGAAGCCGCCGCTGCCGTCCACGGCGAAGCGATTCATATTTGAGTTGATCAATCGCGTCATGCCCGGCTCCGGCCGGGCATCTTTTTATGAAGAAGTTATCTATTCTTTGTCTCGTGCTGCTTGCGGGCCTGTTGCTGTGGGGGCAGGAGGCGCAGGCACGCCGGCGGCCGGTGCGGCTGATGAGCTATAACGTCGGGGCTTTCGGCAAGGAACTGGAGGACAGCGCGCCGATGATTGCCCGGATGATCCAGGAGCTGGGTGCGGAGACAGTTTCGCTCAACGAACTCGACAGCTGCAACCGGCGGCACGACATCGACCAGGCGCAGCATCTGGCCGATGAACTGAACAGCGTTCCGGCCTCCCGTACCCGGAAAAGCCGCTGGAAAGGCCATTTCGGCCGGGCCATGGCTTATGCCGGCGGGGCTTACGGCTGCGGCATCGTGAGCCGTGCCCGGATTTTAGACCGCTTCCATATCGCCCTGCCGAAGGGCGCGGGGAGTGAGCCGCGTGTCTGCGTGGTCATTGAAACCCCGCGCTATGTGTATGCTTCCTGCCATCTGGACCATGTCGGGGAGGCGGCGCGGCTGGAGCAGGCCCGCGTCCTGACCCGGGAACTGCAGCAACGCTACGGCAAATCCCGGAAGCCTGTCTTTCTGGCCGGCGATTTCAACGATACGCCCGAAAGCGCCCTCCTTCGCCAGCTGTCCCGCGACTGGACCCTGCTCTCGCCGCTGGAAATGAGTTATTCGGCCAAGGATCCGCATGTCTGCATCGACTATGTCTTTGTGCTGCACAATGGGGCAAGCGTCGCCGTCGTCGGGGGCGCCGTGCCCACCGACTTCGCCACCGGCGATGTCCGGGTCGCTTCCGACCATCTGCCGGTGTACGTGGACGTCGTCTTCTAATCCCGTCTTTCTGTTCCGTCTGGGACAGAAAGAATTTTGTAATCGCCTGTTTTGCTGATAGTTGAAAAATTATTTTTTTAGGGGTAATGGCTTGGAACGTAAAAATTAACAAAGTGATGATACTTATGTCGATGATGGCCGGCCTGCTGGCGGCAGGATGCGCCGGCTCCCGGTGGACGACACGGGAACGTGCCCTCATTGAAGACCAGCCCGACGTGATGCGGGTGCTGACCGTTGCGGATGCGGACGATCTGGCTGTCCTGCGTACGGTTTGCCGTGACTTTTCGCGGCGGGAACTTTCCGATCCGCTTTATCGGACGCTGGCGGCCAAACTGGTGGCAACCGTCACTTCGCCCGAACAGGACGGCGTGGGAATCGCCGGGCCGCAGGTCGGCATTTCCCGCAATGTCGTTGCCGTTCAGCGTTTCGACAAGGAAGGGGAGCCGTTCGAGGTCTATCCCAATATCCGTATTGTCGCGACCCGCGGCGAACAGGTTCCCGGCCGGGAAGGCTGCCTGTCCGTCCCCGGCCGCCGGGGAGAGGTTCTCCGCTACCAGGACATTGACATCAGCTACACTTCGCCGGAAACGGGAGAAAGCGTGACGGAAACCGTCCAGGGTTTCACCGCCGTCATTTTCCAGCACGAGACCGACCACCTGAAAGGCGTCCTCTACACCGACAAGCTCTTTGGCGCTGAATCCGCTGATAATTAACGATTTGCTTATATGGCCTATACATACAATCGTATAGGGATTTATTGTAAATCATTGAAGGTTAGTTGTTTGGGTGCTAAGTAGCGATGGGGCTGGTGGGGTCGATTAGTCGATAACGCTTATCTCGTGGCCGGAAGCCGGGATGTATTTTGACAGAAGGTCTTCTGTCCGGATCTTGACGAAGCAGGTGGCGGTGCCGTCGGTGCAGGCATACCAGGGCGCCTGCGCGACGCGGCGGTCCATCACCAGTCGTATGGGCGCGGATTGGGGGAGGATGGCACTCAGGAGGGTCGTGGCCCCGACATGTACGCCGGTCAGTTCCCAGAGTTTGTCGGCCGGAGCAAATGAGACGCGGGGAATGCCCAGCGCCGCGCAGAAGTCGCGCGTGACGAAGGGCTTGTCATCGGTGGTGACATACAGGTAGAAAGCCGTCTGCTGCCGGTTGCAGAGGAAGATGGTCTTGACGATGTGCACGCCGATTTTCGCATCGATGTGCTGGCAGTCCTCCATCGTCAGTCCGGGGTCGGTGTCCACTCGTTCGAAAGGTATACCGCACGCAGCGAAGGTCTCATAGACTTTCTGCTGCAGCTGTGACGCAAACGCCGCAGGCGGCGTGGTGATGGGTTCGCTGACTTTAAACATGGTTTTTACCCCGCGAAGATACGAAATTTGATTAAATTTGCATCGTATGAAAACCGTCGAAGTCGTCGCAGCCATCATCCGGAAAGAGGACAGGATATTCAGCACCCAGCGGGGCTACGGCCCCTGGAAAGACTACTGGGAATTTCCGGGCGGCAAGATAGAGGCCGGCGAAACCCCCACGCAGGCTCTCGTTCGCGAAATCCATGAGGAACTGGACGCTGAAATCAGGGTGGAAAAATACCTCACCACCATCGACTGGGACTATCCCGACTTCCACCTCACGATGCATTGCTACATCTGCTCCCTTCTGGGCGAATCGCTGCACCTGAACGAGCACGAAGCCGCCCGCTGGCTCCGGTCTGATGAACTCAAATCCGTCAATTGGCTCCCGGCAGATTACCAGCTGCTACCTTTGCTTATATCGGAACTCGGGTGCAAAACCCCGACAGTTTGCTCCCCGAATGACGCCGGAAGGTAGTTGGGGAGCGCTGGCGGCCTGATTTGCTCCCGGAATGGCACCGGAAGGTAGTTGGGGAGCGCTGGCGACCTGGTTTGCTCCCGGAATGGCATCGGAAGGTAGTTGGGGCGCGCTGGCGGCCTGATTTGCTCCCAGAATGGCATCGGAAGGTAGTTGGGGAGCGCTGGCGGCCTGATTTGCTCCCGGAATGGCACCGGAAGGTAGTTGGGACGAAAATGGCCGGCCGTGACGGATTGACTGCGCCAACTGGCCGGTGCCCACCGCCAGTCGCACGCTATCGGATGCGGCGCTTGATGTTGTATTTGTTGCGGTCGGCGGCGTTGCGGGCGACCAGTTCGCCGAGGAAACCGGTCAGGAAGAGCTGGACGCCGAGGATGACGGCTACCAGGGCCAGGTAGAACAGCGGCTGGTCGGCCACGGGGCGGAAATAGGCGCCGCGGGCCTGGCTGACAAGTTTGTCGATGATCAGCCAGATGGCGATGATGCCACCCACCAGGGATATCAAGGTGCCGATGCCGCCGAACAGGTGCATCGGCTTCTTGCCGAATTTCTGCAGGAACCAGATGGAAAGCAGGTCGAGGAAGCCGTGCAGGAAGCGGTTCATGCCGAACTTGCTCTTGCCGTATTTCCGGGCCTGGTGCTGGACCACTTTCTCGCCGATGTTGTCAAAACCGGCATTCTTGGCCAGATAGGGGATGAAGCGGTGCATCTCCCCGTAAACCTCGATGTTCTTGACCACTTCGCTGCGATAGGCTTTCAGGCCGCAGTTCATGTCGTGGAGCTTGATGCCCGTGACTTTGCGGGCCGTGGCGTTGTAGAGTTTCGAGGGAAGGTTCTTGGTGGCGACGTTGTCGTAGCGTTTCTTCTTCCAGCCCGAGACCAGGTCGTAGCCGTCTTCGCGGATCATCCGCATCATTTCGGGAATCTCCTCGGGAGAGTCCTGCAGGTCGGCGTCCATCGTCACCACGATGTCGCCCTGGGCGGCCTCGAATCCGCAGTAGAGCGCAGCCGACTTGCCGTAGTTGCGGCGGAAGCCGATGGCGCGGATCTGGGGGTACTGCTGCGACAATTCGGTGACAACTTCCCACGAGCGGTCGGTGCTGCCGTCATCGACCATGATGATCTCGTACTGGTAGCCGTGCGGGCTGAGCGAACGGTCGATCCAGGCGACCAGTTCCCGGAGGGATTCTTCTTCGTTGAAAAGCGAAATGACTATCGAAAGGTCCATCGGCTCGGTGTCTTAGAAATTGAAATCGTCGTCGTTGTTCTGCTTCATTTCCTCGTCGGAAAAGACGCTCTTGCGGGCGCCGCCGCGGGCGAGGATGGCGCTGAAAAGCAGGCCCAGGAGCGTGCACCAGAAGAAAGTGGTGATGCAGTTGATCTGTGCGTAGTTGTCTTCCATCTTGAGCATCATGTCCGTGACGCCCTCGGGCATCATGCTGCCCATCTGGTCGAGCTGGGTGTACATCTGCTCGAAGGCCTCGGCGATGGCGCCGGGGAAGAGGAACTGGTATTCGACGAAAGCCCAGACGGCGCAGACAATGGCCGAAAGGACGCAGACGATCAGGCCGTAGCTGAAGGTCGATTCATCGGGATGGGCCTTCCCGTAGCGCCGCATGATGACGCTCAGCAGCCAGATGCTGCCGCCCAGCTTGACGAGCCAGAGCAGGGTGTTGAGGAAGGAATTCTTGGTCAGGAAGGTCAGGGTCGAGACGACGACGGTGACGGCGGCCAGGATGAGTCCGTCCTTGGCCGCCAGGCTCCATTTCGAGCTGTTGTTGCTGCTGGGTTCCATAGCTGTCTGCATTGATTGGACCTTTTATTGGGCCGGGGTCTCAGCCGGAGCGTCCGTTTCTTCTTCGTGCAAGCCTACGGCATTGGATACCGGAAGCGAGAAGGCGATGCCCTTGCTCTTGGTGGCCAGGCCGGCGTCCTGGTAGATCTTGTGCATCACGTCGTCCTTGATCTCCCTGGGAACGATCAGCCAGAGGATTTCCTTGTCGGGCTGGATGGAAATCTGGTAAAATTCTTCCGCCTCGGGATTGGCGGTGCCGCGGGCGCGGAGAATCGTGCCGCCCCGGGCGCCGGCCTTCCTGGCGGCCTCCATGACGGTCAGGGCGAATCCTGCATTGACGATGCAGAAGATCATTTCGTATTTTTTCTTGTTCATTGTTTGATGGTTCTCTTGTCGTTGCTTAAAAAGCCGTAGGTCAGGGCGCCGATGATGCTGGACAGGGGTACTGTCACGGCAATGCCGCCGCCGTCCTTGACGGTCGAGAATTTCTCGTCGAGCAGTTCGAGCAGGTCCTTGACTTTGTCCTGGCGTACGACGCTGAAGATGGCCTGCCGGGTGTCCTGGTTGAGGCCCAGGTAGTTCAGGATGGCTTTCTCGGAGGTGCCGCTGGCCTGGACGACCAGCTGGAGATTGGCTTCGGACGACTGGATCAGGTTGGTGTAGTAGCGTACCTTCGGCGCGTTGACGATGGCTACGAGCAGTTCCAGTTTCTCCGGGGCGATGTTTTTGGCGTATGTCTTCTTGTCTTCCATTATTCGAAGTAGATGATTTGTTCGTCATCGGCGGCCAGGATACGGCGCATGGCGGCTTTTTCGCGTTTGCGGGCGGTCACCACGCCCTTGAATCCGAGGGCCTGGATGGTGATCAGCGGGGTCATGGCCACCATGGCCACCACGCCGAAACCCAGTGAGAGGACTTCCGACGAAGAATGCAGCACCGTGCAGGCGCCGATCGCCATCGGCAGGATGAAGCTCGAGGTCAACGGACCGCTGGCCACGCCGCCGGAGTCGAAGGCGATGGCCGTATAGAGTTTGGGTACGAAGAAGGAGAGTCCCAGGGAAATCAGGTAGCCGGGGATCAGATAGTACAGCAGCGAGAATCCGTAGATGATGCGCAGGATCGAAAGGCCGATCGACAGGCCTACGCCGATCGACAGGGCGATCATCATCTGGCGCCGGGTGACCTGGCCGTTCGTGATGTCTTCCACCTGCTGGTTGAGTACGTGGACGGCCGGCTCGGCGAGAACGACCACGCCGCCGATGATGAAGCAGATGAGCACCATCATGTTCGGGTTGAAGGCGGCCAGTTGGGTGCCGATCTTGTAACCGACGGGCATGAAACCGACGGCGACAGCGGTCAGGAAGATGGCCAGGCCAGCGAAGGTCAGGCCGATGCCGATGGCGATGGAAATGAGCGTATGCTTGGGAAGCTTCAGGATGAAGGCCTGCAGCAACAGGAAGAAGACGACGATCAGCAGCAGGGATTTGCCCACCTCGAGCATCGTCTCCAGCAACTCCGTCCCTACGCCGTGCGCGAGGACCGAATCCATCGAATAGTCGGGTATGTCATAAGACATCGTTCCTTTTGAAAAGAGGGAAAGCAGCATCACCGCGATGACCGGGCCGATGGAGCACAGGGCGATCAGGCCGAAACTGTTCTCGTTGGCCCGCCGGCCGCCGACCGTCAGGGCGATGCCCACGCCCAGGGCCATGATGAAGGGAACGGTGATCGGTCCGGTGGTCACGCCGCCCGAGTCGAACGACATGGGGAGCATGTCCCCCTTGTCGGAGGTGAACAGCAGGGCGGCCAGGGAGAAGAGCATCAGGTAGAAGAACAGCAGCAGGCTGGTCAGGTCGATGCGGTGGACGATCTTCAGGACGGCCATCAGCAGGAAGAGGCCGACGCCCAGGCCGACGGTCACGATCAGCAGCGTGCCGTTCATCATCGAACTTACCTGTTCGGCCAGGACCGAAAGGTCCGGTTCGGCGATGGTGATCAACAGGCCCATCACGAAGCTGACGATCAGCAGGATGCTCTTTTTACGGCTCTTGGTCAGGCCCTCGCCGATGAACTGGCCCATCGGGGTCATGGCCAGGTCGGCGCCGAGGTTGAACAGGGCGATGCCTGCGATCAGCAACAGCGCTGAGATGCCGAATACCGTCAGCTCACGGCCTGTCAGGTCGATCAAGGGCGTGAAATAGAGGATGAAAACGATGATGCCGACCGGGAGGACCGAGGTCATCGCTTCTTTCAGTTTTGCAAATAAGGCTTTCCACATAGGAATACAAAGTTAACAATCCGTTTCGACAAAAACAAAAAAGATGTATCTTTGCAAGATGAACTAAAATCAATTTGTACTGATTATGATCAAGATTACATTTCCTGACGGCAACGTCAAAGAATTCGAGAAAGGCACGACGGCCTACCAGATCGCCTCGGGCATCAGCCCCCGGCTCGCCAACGATGTATTGTGTGCATCGGTCAACGACCAGATCTACGACCTGGACCGTCCAATCCTCGAAGATGCGACCCTCAAGCTCCACAAATGGGAGGACCGCGAAGCCAAGAACGTATTCTGGCATTCTTCCAGCCACCTGATGGCCGAGGCGCTCGAAGCGCTCTACCCGGGCATCCGTTTCGGCATCGGTCCGGCCATTGAAAACGGGTTCTACTACGACGTGGACCTGGGCGACCGGCAGCTCGTGGAAGCAGACCTCAAGAAAATTGAAGACAAGATGCTTGAGCTGGCCCGCAGCGGTGAGACCTTCGTCCGTACGGACGTCTCCAAGGCGGATGCCCTCAAGACCTATACCGAAAAAGGCGATCCTTACAAATGCGAGCTGATCGGCGACCTGCAGGACGGTACCATCACCTTCTACCGGAACGGCGCCTTCACCGACCTGTGCCGCGGACCGCACCTGCGCAACACCTCGGTCATCAAGGCCGTCAAGCTGCTGAGCATCGCCGGCGCCTACTGGCGCGGTGACGAGCACAACAAGCAGCTCACCCGCATCTACGGCATCACCTTCCCCAAGAAGAGCATGCTCGACGAATACCTGGTCATGCTGGAGGAAGCCAAGAAACGCGACCACCGCAAGCTCGGCAAGGAGATGGAACTCTTCACCTTCTCGCCGAAGGTGGGCATGGGCCTGCCGCTGTGGCTGCCCAAGGGTGCCGCACTGCGCGAGCGCCTGGAGCAGTTCCTGCGCAAAGTCCAGAAGGAATACGGCTACCAGCAGGTCATCACCCCGCACATCGGCAACAAAGAACTTTACATCACCTCCGGCCACTGGGCCAAATACGGCAAGGACTCGTTCCGTCCGATCACCACGCCGCAGGAAGGGGAGGAATACCTCCTCAAGCCGATGAACTGCCCGCACCACTGCGAAATCTACAAGTCGAAACCCCGCTCGTACAGGGACCTGCCGCTGCGCTTCGCGGAATTCGGCACGGTGTACCGCTACGAGCAGAGCGGCGAACTGCACGGCCTGACGCGCGTCCGCGGCTTCACGCAGGACGACGCGCACCTGTTCTGCCGTCCCGACCAGCTCAAGGAAGAGTTCTGCAAGGTCATCGACATCGTGCTCTACATCTTCCGGACGCTGAAGTTCGACAAGTTCACGGCGCAGGTCTCGCTCCGCGACAAGGTGGACCGCAGCAAGTACATCGGTTCCGACGAGAACTGGGAGAAGGCCGAGGCCGCCATCATCGAGGCCGCTGCCGAAAAGGGCCTGCCTACGGTGGTGGAATACGGCGAAGCCGCCTTCTACGGCCCGAAGCTCGACTTCATGGTCAAGGACGCCATCGGCCGCAGCTGGCAGCTGGGCACCATCCAGGTGGACTACAACCTGCCGGAACGCTTCGAACTCGAGTATGTGGGCGCCGATGACAAGCGCCACCGTCCGGTGATGATCCACCGTGCGCCGTTCGGCTCGATGGAACGCTTCGTCGCCGTGCTGCTGGAGCACACCGGCGGCAAGCTTCCGCTCTGGCTGGCCCCCGACCAGGTGTCCATACTCCCTGTGAGTGAAAAATTTAACGATTTTGCAAAAAAAGTTTGCGATTTCCTTAATAATTCCGATATTCGCGCCTCAATCGACGACCGCAACGTCACCATCGGCAAGAAGATCCGCGAGAATGAACTCAAGCGGATGCCTTTCTTGCTGGTTGTCGGTGAAAAAGAGCAGGCCGACGGCACCGTGTCCGTCCGCAAGCAGGGTGGGGAAGACAAGGGCGTGATGTCGCTTGAAGCATTTGCAGACTATATTAAACAAGAGATACAAAACGAACTTCAATAATTTTTAACAACCATTTAATTACAGGAGGACAAGACCATAGCAACTAACTACAGACCCCCGAAACCGAGACCGCAGGCTCCCCGCAAACCGGATCAGCGACTCCCGCAGAACCGGAAGGACAAGGAGGACGGTCTCCGCATCAACGAAGCCATCACCGCCCCGCGTGTCCGCGTGGTGGGCGACAACGTGCCCGAGCAGGGCATCTATCCGATCGCACAGGCGTTGAAGATGGCCCAGGAACGGGAATTGGATCTTGTGGAGATCGCTCCGAACTCCGATCCTCCCGTGTGCAAGATCATCGACTACCAGAAGTTCGTCTATCAGCAGAAAAAGAAAGCGAAAGAGCAGAAGGCAAACGCGACCAAGGTAGTCATCAAGGAGATCCGTTTCGGCCCGCAGACCGACGAGCACGACTTCCAGTTCAAGCTCAACCACGCGAAGAGCTTCCTGCAGGAAGGCTCCAAGGTCAAGGCCTATGTCTTTTTCCGCGGCCGGTCGATCCTTTTCTCCGAGCAGGGTGAGAAGCTGCTGCTGCGTTTCGCCCTCGAACTGGAGGAATACGGAAAGGCCGAGCAGATGCCCAAGCTGGAAGGCAAACGGATGATCATGATGATCGCCCCCAACAAGAAGAAGTAACCAACACTTTTATTAAATTAAACATTATGCCTAAATTGAAGACCAACACCGGTTCAAAGAAGCGCTTCACGCTCACCGGTTCGGGTAAGATCAAGAGAAAGCACGCTTATCACAGCCACATTCTCACCAAGAAGACGAAAAAGCAGAAACGCAACCTGGATCACTTCGCGCTGATCGACAAGGCCGATGTCAAACGGGTTAAAGCTTTGTTAGTCAAGTAGTCAATTTATTGTAGAACCGGACGGTCAGCCGGCAAGTCCCCGCGAGCCGGGGCGCTGACGTCCAAAAAACCAACAACATTATGCCTAGATCTGTCAATAGCGTCGCATCGAGAGCACGCCGCAAGAAGATTTTGAAGGAAACCCGTGGTAACTTCCTCGGCCGTCGCAATGTCTGGACCGTAGCGAAGAATACCTACGAGAAAGGTCTTACCTACGCCTACCGCGACCGCAAGACCAAGAAACGCAATTTCCGTTCACTTTGGATTACCCGCATCAACGCCGCCGCCCGTCAGCACGGTATGAACTATTCCCAGTTCATGGGCCGTCTCGCGCAGCAGAACGTGGGGCTCAACCGCAAGGTCCTCGCCGACCTGGCGATGAACAATCCGGAGGCTTTCGAAGCTATCGTCAACTCTGTCAAATAGCTCTTTGCCTTGAACGTCAGGGGAACATCGGACAGGAAATCCTGGGTACGGTTCATCATCTGGGCCGTGCTGTGGGTATGCTGGGTCATCTGGCACGGGAATTACTGGTGGCTGCTCGGCCTGCCGGTGATTTACGAGTTCTGTGTGTCCCGCCGTCTGAAAGCCTGGCTGGACAAGCTTGCTGAGAAGAGCCGCGGCCTGAAGGTGGCGCTGGGTTGGCTGGATGCCATTCTCTTCGCCGTCATCGTCGTGACCTTCATCAACATCTTCTTTTTCCAGGCCTTCAAGATCCCGTCCTCCTCGATGGAGAGTTCCCTGCTGACCGGTGACTATCTTTTCGTCAGCAAGACGGCCTACGGCCCGAAGCTGCCGCAGACACCGCTTTCGGTGCCTTTCGTCCACAATACGATGCCCGGTTCCGGGAAAGAGAGCTACTCGACCGCCCTGCAGTACGGCTACAAACGTATCAAGGGTTTCGGCTCCGTGAAGCGCGACGATTACGTCGTCTTCTCCTTCCCGCACGGCGACACCGTCCTTTCCCGTGCTCCCGCAGAGGATTACTACACGCATGTGCGGATGACCTCGCGCGAGTATGCCGAAAAGACCTACGGACCGCTCAAGGTCCGGCCCGTGGACAAGAAAGACCACTATGTGAAGCGTTGCGTGGCGGTGGCGGGCGACACCCTGAGCGTCATCGACGGCTGGGTGTATGTCAACGGACAGCCGCAGGAGCGCTACGCCGGTATCCAGAACAGCTACCGGGTGGTCACTTCCGGCGCCCCCGTCAACCCGGTCGTCCTGCGGGACATGGGTCTCAACCTGGGTGAGATCTGGTACAGCCAGTCGCTGCCCGGTTATCCGGCCCTGCCGCTGACGGATGAACGTCTCGAAAAGATCAGGACTTTGGCCAACGTGGTGAGCGTAGAACCCAATATCGACAGTTTCCCGCCCGACTATCCCGATTCGGAAGTCATGCTCTTCCCCTTCGTGGAAACGGGTTGGACACGCGACAATTACGGTCCGCTCTGGATTCCGGCAAAGGGGGCGTCCGTGAAGCTGACCGCCGCGAACCTGCCGCTCTACCGCCGCATCATCGAAGTTTATGAAGGCAACACCCTGGAGGTGGCCGCTGACGGAAGTTTCGTCATCAACGGCGAGGCGGCCGACACCTACACCTTCAAGATGGACTACTACTTCATGATGGGCGACAACCGCCACAATTCGCTCGACTCCCGCTACTGGGGATTCGTCCCCGAAGACCACATCGTGGGCAAGCCGCGGGTCATCTGGATGTCCACCGATCCCAACGGTAAATTCCCGGGAAACATCCGGTGGAAGCGATTGCTGAAGTTTTTGTAAATGAGAAATTTTATTTGGTTTTTTGAATAAAAATCAAGATATTTGCAGCCCCTTTGAAAAATAGAATAAAAAAATAGATACACCAATGGCACGAGTTTGTCAAGTTACAGGAAAGAAGCGGGTGATCGGAAACAACGTTTCCCACTCGAAGAGACGTACCAAACGCGAATTCGCCCCGAACCTCAAGACCAAACGTTTCTGGCTTGAAGAGGAACAGCGTTTCGTGACCCTGAAAGTTTCTTGCAAGGGTATGAAGACCATCTACAAGAACGGTCTGGCGGAGACCATCAAGGCCTCCCGGGAAAAAGGTTTGATCAACATCGTTTAATGATTTACGGATATGGCAAAGAAAGGTAACAGAGTTCAGGTGATCCTCGAATGCACCGAACAGCGTCAGAGCGGTGTTCCCGGTATTTCCCGGTATATCACGACCAAGAACAAGAAGAACACGAACGAACGTCTGGAGCTCAAGAAGTACAATCCGTACCTCAAGCGCTACACCGTTCACAAGGAGATCAAGTAAAATCGCTTAACTTTATTATACCATGGCAAAGAAAGCAGTCGCAACGTTCAGCGGCGACAAGTCCGCGCTGAAGAATGTGGTCAAGTGCATCAAGATGGTCAAATCTTCCCGCACCGGCGCCTACCAGTTCCAGGAAGAACTGGTCCCTACCGACGAAGTAGCCGACTACTTCAAGAAGTAATAAAGTAGGTAATTACCCACAAAAGCGGGGACGGCATCAAGGCCGTCCCCGCTTTTTGTTTTTAAAAAAAAACACTAACTTTGTAAGGATTCATAATCGATCGTCGCAAGATGACCGGCGATTTAAAATCCCTATCTGGTAATCTCATTTATGAAGTAAGGCCATGAATTTCACTTTTACCTTAATTAATAAATAGTATAATAAGATGATTAGAATTCGATCGTTTTGGGCATTTGTCATTTTGTTGATGATATTTGTCACGGGTTCCTGTCAAAAACCGAGTTCAGCAGCGTATCCGAATACTACGACCTGTTTCCCGTTGGAAACGACGGATGAACAAGCGGATCTTTCTGCATTTATTGATTCAATACAATTGATTCCGTTAATAGACGAAAACGGACAGGCCTTGCCTGATATTGATAAAATCATCTTGAACCAAGATACTTTCCTGATTCTCTCAAGAGGTGCATTGTTTTCTTTCGATCCTGAACGCAAACAAATAAAGCAGTTCGGGGCCTTTGGCCGTGGTCCTGGCGAGTATACGTCCATCGTTGACTTTTGTGTAAATCGTCAATCCAATTGTGTTGACTGTCTGGTTTTCCCGCACGCGGTTTTGCAATATGACATCAATACGCACCGTTTTATCAAACAGATCGACTTGTCGGGGGATTATATAAACCCTGCTGCCATTATCCCATCGGCTGAAGACGGCTACTATGTTTATTATGCCAACCCAGCCAAATACGATAAAGCGAGTTTGGAAGAACCTTTTTATTGCGTTAAAAGGTATGATAAGCAAGGAGGGATTGTTGATGAAACGATGTTGCGTACGGATTTTCATATTGCCGGCTTGATTAAACCGTCCTTCTGCTTCGATTCGAATTATTCTTTATCTCCCGGGTCGGTTCATTCTCCCAGCCTGATCATCCGCAATGGTAAGATTGAAGAGGCTTATTTGTTTGATTTCGGTAGTAAGACGCTTCCTTACCGATATGCATACAAAACGGACGACGACCCGTGGAACAGTATTGCTGATATTTTTAAACAGGATTACTATAAGTTGTTGTCTTCCTTTGTTAAAACGGAGCATTTCCTCTTTTTCTCAGCTTTTGGTGCCAATTCTCAGTTCTGGAATTTTTATATAGGGGAAAAAGCCGGCATTCGTTGGCAGTCGGTTCCGATCACCTCTTCGCCGATGAAAGCCGTCGGAGCTGCTGATGGGTTTATTTATTTTTGTTATGATGATTGCGGCCTCAGGCCTCTCGAGGAAGAAAAGGACCCGCTGAAGCTGGCCGCCCTGATGCGGTCCCGTGTTTCAGAATACCCCGAGGCGGCACATCTTCTGAAAGTGAAGTTTAAAGCATTGTGAGACCCCCGGGGGATATACATATAACTGGCCCGGTTTCGTCCGTATGAAACGTCTTATTTTACCCCTTTTGTCCGGGTTGTTTATCTTTTCCTCCCTGCTTTCCTGTTCTCATTCAAAGAAAACGGAGAATAGTAGTGTTGTAATCCATGTCGATCTCGAAAAAGAAGACAAAGTCTCGTCTAAAGATGTCTTTTCCAGTATCCGGATTATTCCCCTGGAAACTGACTTGACTGAAGCGGGCATTTCTTCATTCCGCTATAAGCTTGCTGTCACGGATAATGCTTATTATGTGCTGGATCAGAGATCTTGCAAAATCATATGTTTTGATTCTGAAGGAAAATGGCTTCAAACTTCCGACAAGCGGGGGCGGGGGAAAGGGGAGTTTCTCATGTCTTCCGATTTTCGTTACGATGATACAGACAGCACCCTGCTTGTCCTGGACCCAAGGGGTATCGTTTATAAGTATTCTTTGGAAGACGGCCTCCCTTTCATTTCCCAAACCATCTTTGACGCTGACCTGCGTGCGGCCCACTCGCTGTTGCCAGTAGGCGGCGACGAATATCTTGTTTTCTCCAATTCGGACGAACATCACATTTTTACCATCAATACAGTTTTGCAGGAATGCAAAGCTTTTCGATATGATTATCCCAGATGGCTGTTCGCTACGCCATATTCTTATACCGGATCCCCCTTTTTGAGCGACAGTGGCAGTGTCTATTACTATGAGGGACTCGACGGTAGTCTTTATACAGTAAATACAGCCGAACTTTCTATCGATAAGATTCTGTCTTGGGATTTTGGGAAGTACCAATTTGACGTAAATAAGCTGGAGCCGGGAAAAGAAGTGGAACAGTACGTTCAGTTTTGGAATGACAATAGCGGCAGATGGGCAACGCCAGTACACATCGCGTTGGTCTCCGAAAAAGTGGTATTGGCAACATTCTTTTTTGGCAATTCATGGAGGAACCTTGTATATTACAGAGAAACAAATGAATGCAAATATTTCACCAAGTTCGAGGAAGGTGGACGCTTCGATATTGGGCGGCAGTATGACGGTAGGGGATATCTGCTCATACCTTCCGAATACCTGAGTCAATTTGTAAACGAAAAGATGGTAAGCGATACGGCTTCAATCGCGGCGATAAATAATACCAGGGGGACGGATGCGTATGTTCTAATAGAATATGTTTTATGATTTACGGGTCTGGACACAGGATGCGTTTTCTGGCTGTTAGACGCATTCTGTGGCCAGTTTTTCGGCCGAAGTGCCATTTCTATGGACACAGAATGCGTCAGGAGGCTATTGGGCGCATTCTGTGGCCAGCGCGCCTGCAGGAGGGAGGGGGATGATCGGTATGCGCTGGCCGCCTTGCACCGTGGGGGCACACAAAAAAAGGGGAACTATATACCTGTTGACCCTGAATAGGACATTAGAAAAGCCGTAGATTCTCACCTACGGCTATCTTTGTTTTAACTCACAAGATTATCCGTTTTTCCCTATTTCAATAGTGTAGTCAGAAACAACATTATAACCAAAAGAACGCACAACATCATTAGCTGCTTTTTTCGCCCTTCTTATTCTTTCGTTCTCCAAACTTTCCTTGAACTCGCTTTCCGAAAAATCAATTTGTTCAACACCTTCAACAACGTAACCCTGGTCTTTTAACATATATATTGGGTAAAAGGTTCTTTTTGTCCGTAAGTATTCTTTGAACCTAGCATATTCAGTATAGTTTGAATCACAAATCAATCTTTCAAGTTCGGTTTTGCAGCATTGACGATAATATTCAGGGAAAGTACATTCGGTTTCTGTATCTCCAGTCCCATGAATGGTTTTACTGAACCCAGATGCATCGGTGTATGTATCACCAACTTCTATTCAATCTATAAAGTACCAGGGTTTCCCATCTACAGTTATTTGGGACAATTCTCTTCATTGCATTCGACAACACACTTGTCGGTTTCGTCTTTTACATTAGATACTTTGTAGATAACATCGATCTTTATGTAAAACACTTTTTTTGTAATAGTTTCAGTTAAGGATTTCATAATGTCTTATTTTCTTTATAAATAGTTTGAACAACCGAATAATCACAGAACCAATACGTCTGTTGATGTTTATTTGCTAACTTTGTGAAAACATTGAATAAAATGAAAAAGAGTTTCTTGTTATTGTTGGCCGTTCTGCTTCCTCTATGTGTTTATGGACAGAGCATTCAAACCAATTTCTACGGGATTAAGATTGGTAAAAAGTATTCGCCCAATAAGGTAAAGGGAATGCTTCTCAAAGAATCCGAAACCAAAGTATCTGGGGATTATAAGGATAGGAATGGACACAATATTGAAGTGGAGTTTGTTTCTTTTGGTGGACAAAGATGGGACGCAGTTGCTTGTTCCTTGATACCAAAGAACAATAGATTGTATTCAGTAATGTTCCTTAATGAATACCACGATGATTTCATAAAGGTGTCTCTTTCCTTTGTTGAAGTTGCAGCAAAACTAAGCACCAAATATGGTGATGGCTTATATACGACAACTGATGAACCAATTACGGCCAGTTACCAGTGGACTGATTCTAATGGGATGTCAATTATACTTAAAATGGTTGACCTGAGTGACGATGATGGTAATAATCCACACCAATGGGTTTCCTTGCAGTATGTGAACTTGAACTTGCTGAAGGAACTAAAACAAACAACCATCAATGAACTTTGAAAAAGAGCCGTAGGCAGGTCCTGCGCGCACACTTTGGCAAAAGGCATCGCCGCGAAATACAACCGATGAAGGCCTGCTTCCTGCCGCGACACATACCATCTACCTATCCCGTCTGTGTCACTGCTCAGAATCCGCATTTTTGACCCGGAACTCCGTCGCGACACAGACGCAACAAGGGAATGGTCAGTGTCGTGGCAGAGAAAGAATTCCGAATCCCGAACACGAAATACACCTTTCCCATCAACGCGGGTCACACGGGAAGGCGATTGTCAGGTTCATCCGGTTCGTTCTGCTGTCTATCTGTTTTAAACGACAACGGTGGTCTATTCCGCCAAACTGGCGCACAACGACCCCGCGCTGGCGTAAGCGTCGGTCACACGGATGTGCGCCATAGCCTGATTTGATGTGCCCCCCAAAAGTTGGACATAAACAAAAGCATTATGTCCAAACAATTTAAGCACAGTTTAGAAGAAAAATTAGATGCGATTCGTTTATATAATCGGATCGGTAACATGGCAGAGGTCGC